>JGI24021J15306_10010210_pt1 | contig 11639 bp, 11 predicted proteins | sample Ectturendosymbi1_FD_15306 | JGI IMG/M metagenome (IMG submission 15306)
AATTTTTTAATTTTAAACTTTAATAAACAAACTTCACTTTGCAAAAAACTGTATGATTTTATCTACTTTAGTTACTTCGCAATTACATTTTTAAATGTGTGCAGGACTTTATGGACACCCTGTATATTTAAAAAAAGCTGAAACCTGATGAAACTAGTTTGCAAAAGGAAAGAAAAAGAAATATATTTTTGAATCAAATATTTCGTGCCTCCGCCATTTAAAAAACATTGCGTCAATTGACCCCTTTCTTCATTCTATATATGCAAAAACAGCCGTCTTTCTATGTAGCGGTTCAGTGTCGAATAATGTCAAAAAAACATCAACCTTCCTTCGCGACGTAGGTTAGTAGTAGGCTACATTATCAACTTTCCGACAGTCCAAGAATAAGTACTATTTACATCGAATGGCGAACAGAGATTGCCTGAGATTACTGATTATGAATGCACGAAACACTGAATGGCATGTGCATACACTACAAGTTTTCGTGTCTCAAAAACGTTGCAAAAAATTCTCAGCAGCGGCAGGTTTAGAGCCCTGAACCCTAAGTCACTTCTGCAAATGATAGATCCCAGCTATCACGGTTCTGTCTGTGACCAGAACGTCCAAATAAGACTGGCGAAAGGGGTTTTGATAGCCATATCAACGGGAAAACGCCCTTGGGGCGTTGATTAAATTTCTAACCTCGCTTGTTCGTGCATTGGAACCTTCACAACAATTATTTCGTGTTGTAAACGTGTGCTGCCCGTCAGATCATCCGGTTAAGGAGTGCATGTATCAAAATGATTGAACCAACTTTCTGCATAAAAATGATAAGAAACCAAATAATGTGCACAACAATTCTTGTATTGTGCAGTACTCTGCGAATGTTGCAAAACTAAACATATTATTATCACACTCGGACAAACCTTCAAAAATTATGGCCAATGCTTTTTTGCGAAGTGAAAAATTGCTTACTCTCTTACAGTTTTGCGGAAAGGTTTGTAAACTATTTTATAACAGCTATTGCAAACCTAATGATTTTATGCTTTGCTGCCGATGTTAATTACTTCCAACTTGCTGCCAAATTATTTGTTCCAATTCATACCTTTTGTAGCTAAAAACATATTTCGATCGGATTGGTTTCGCATGGTAAACAAACCATCAGTTATAGAACTTTTCAAATTGCAGAAGCTTCGAATTATGAAAAAAATCATAGCATTTATAAGCAACCTGCAACGTTTACCTAACGTCATCTTCGTATGCCTAACCAAATCTAAAATTTTCGTCCTCTGATGGCATTTGACAACGATGTAACGTGAACACTGAAATCTGTTGCACAAACCATTGATTCGCATGAATGTTTGCGCGAGACCGCAAGTGCCGTTTTTCAAGTCTTTTTGTTAAATTCCCAGTCAATTAAATCTATCTTGCAATCTTCAATGACGCATGCACAATCGATGTCACTATTTACTGTTTGTTGCATTGTGGAAACCACTAAAAAGCAAAAATAAAGACAAAAATTAACATACAACACATGAAAACCAAATTACGTGCCACTGAACAAATTCATGAGCAGATTGGTATCATAATTCATACGAAACATTTGTACATACATTGGGGTGTGAGGCATTACTTCAGATTTTTTAATTTTTTACTCCATAAAGAACAAAACAAGTGTACTCCAACAACTGGTTTCACATTGTTATTGAGAATGGAAGCAAATAGTAGATCAAAATACAACTGATTTAAATAAGAAAGGTTAAAAACTTACGCTATTTGACACACGGAGTTTTCAAGTCTACATGGAATTGAAAAGAAGGCTGAATAGCTGATTATATTAACGCAAATATATAATGGCAGTTTATGACTGGCACTTTTGATTTAAGTTTGGTTACACTGCATGTCATACGTGCGTGAAAATGATTTCTTTATCGTGCAAATGAATCGTTTTGGTTTGCACATCCTTATAATCATGTTTATAAATTTGTGTATATCACGTTGTAAAGTTTCGTAGTGCATTTTCTCAGTGTTTGATATATGAGCAAACAACGCAAGGAAAGCATTTTAAAGCTTTTTTGAAGTTTGGAAAAACATTTTAGATGTGATGTGTGAAACACTGAACTTAATATCTTCGCAAAATATGAAAATCTCTATCTTAGTCCACAGCCTTGAGGCATCATTTTCGTGAAGCATATGTAATGCCGGTAGGTTGAAGAAAAAAAGCAACTTACAGCATTTGAGTGTGTACCTATAAATAAAACGTAAGTTAATCACCAACAGGTCGCATGCAAATTGATTTTTCCTATGTTGCCGAATCGAATATTGCTTGATAAGCCACGGATAATGATTGCGTGACCGATTTGTAACCTATTTCATAGTAGAACATCCGAAACAAAAAAACTCTGTTACGAAGCGTTTTCCAAAGGTCCATCGACTCCTTGCGGAGATTGTTATCAAATGCCCTTCCTTTTATTGACTTGACTTCATCTCCCATAAATTTATTTTACTTGGGAAGTAGTTTTATGACGTGGTTTGTGCTATGACGCAATAAGGAAAGTTGTGTACTCACCAAGTTTATGACTGGTTGCTTCCATCGCCATTTAACTCCAAGCGAAGGAGATTTATTTTCATCGTTCCAGCTTGCCTGACTTCATTGACAGTAAAACTGGAGTTCATTGTTGTTGCGTTGTGTGCAAACGGTGAATGGAAGACAGAAAACAAGATCTTTCACATTTTCTTTTGCTAGCAACATATGGAGAAGTACAGAAGCTTGTTCGGTACGGTCATGGTCATGATTTATTGTTTCATATGACACAGTCAACAAGCAGAAGCACTATAGGAAGCCATTCCACTAAGCAAAACCAATTATTAGTGAACATCACAGCAAATGAAAATGCAACTGAGCAATAGCTGATCAGTGTAAACAAGGAGGGTTGCTGTGTCATATAGGTGTGGTGAAGAACCATGGCGGTCATCTAGTCAACCAACCCTCAGTAGAACTATGAACGAAGTAGAAAAATATCAATGTGCAACAGCAGAATTCACTAGGAAGAGAGAAACATATATGTTAATATAAAGTAGTTGCACAATTGTTCTAGATTGAAAACAGAAAAAGACAGACGGTTCTGAACTTACAAACCTCAACGGAACTTGAGCTTCATAAAGGATAAGTTAACATCATTAATGATATGACAAAAATATGTTGGTCTTGAATCAGTTACGCTTTCACTGACCAAAAAAACTTATCTGAGCAATAGGTACAGTTAAATATGTCCGTCCAGGTTGTATTGAAGTCAATAAAAATAAATTAATTGGAGTTACACATGAGACTCAAGCATTTCCCTAGTTTTTGTGCTTTCTGGGGCTAGTTCGGTTAGTTCAAAATAACAAGCGAAACGTGTTTGTTGACAGGTGTTAGCCGACAATTTCATACGGATAATGGAAAATAACACAAATCCAACTGTAGACTAGTTTTGATTCTATAATAAATCAAAAGAAGGACATGCACGTTCCGAAATGTACATTCAGTCAACAGAAATAAGCACATTTAATTCTGAAAAGTAATCTGTAACATGAGAAATGGATTTTGGAAATGTTACTGTAACACCAACTTGTAATTGTTTTCAACAATTGGTCGGAAAGCAGACGGTGACTGACAGTTTTAATATTTAAGACTATAAAATTGTTCTCAACAGCAAAGCATTGAATTGGTTGACACAAATGGAGTAATGCTGTAGGTGATCACCCAACAACATTCACAACAACCATATTGTATATATTTCAGTGATATTAATACCGATGTACATTGGTAACACCGGCAATGCCGCAAAATCTTTCCTATTTTTGTGGAATTTGTGTATTTCGGTTGCAATTCCTCTCGTGGAATTTTATTGCCGAAGTAAAATTGCATTCATAGAGAACCTGTTTAGATTTTCCCTGTATTTTAATGTAAACGCTTACAAATTGAACCTGGATAAATGTAGAATGGCTCCAACGTTGGAACAAGCCTTCTCCAGAAAAATATGGATGGCCGTGACTGCAATACTGGAAAATCTTATGTTTGGTGCTGTGCTGTTGGGATGGAGTTCTTTACTTTTGATGTTGAAAAACGAAGGATTTTATTCAAATCTGTGCGTCGCGAAAGAAAAACCAAACTCAAGTAAGTTGCCTGTTTCTTGTGACATTTATCTTGTAAGAAGGAACGTCAGTGCAAGTGTGCAATCCACGAAGGAAAGAAACGGACGGACCTGTACAATTGACATAAATATCAAACAGTACGGTTTAAGTTTTGACTTTGAAATTCCTAAATATTCATCTGCTCACTACTTTATCACGTTGATTGGGCAGTATTGGAAAGAAATCGAATTGTTTACGACGAAAAATTGCAACGGGTAAAAACTAAAAATGTGTTGTCTGCAAAGGCCTAAAGTTGTCAAACGGGCTCCTAAGCAGGTTATAAAATAAATGAGATAAGTCTCATAATTACTAGCGATTGGAAACATTTGGCAACTCTAAATGTGGCCATTTCTCACAAGTGAAGACCCTGGAAAATTGATTTCACAGTGAACTGCTGTAATTTACGTCTGATTCACGTGTTATGCAAACATTCTCTCGTGGGAAAAATGTCAACGTTTATTACAATTAAGTGATTAAGGGTTCATCTGCAAATGTGCTGTATCAACGTACTGCTTATTCTGGAGATTTTCATCACGACGATTTGCACAAGAGCACCTGGTGGGAAGATCGTAGTTTCAACGGCCAATCATTCCTATTTGCATAATTTCAGTGTTTTAAGTTCGAGTCTGAAAAGTTGAAGAAATGTCGACTGAAAACCACCTGGCGGTCTGCAACTGTTGTCTGAACAAAACAACAGGACCTGCATGAACATACACAGTATTTCTAAGAGGAAAAAAGTACGACGCCCTGGTAGGCACGCATGTAAGAATGGTTATAGCCGTAGCCATTGGTTCCCAAGGGTACCCAGCGTCCCATGGCCCTCCAAATGTTCAGCATATCTAGTCATTTTGTGCTTTGAGAGGCGGCATCCCAAACAAAACACTGTTGCTCGCCTAAAATCATGAACTTTGGCCCCACCAAATCCATTGGTCCCCCCAAAATTTTTGAGCAGGACACGTCACTGAGAATAACCTATGCACATAGTGTTTCTTCAATTTTCTAAGAACTTCTGGAGTAGAAAACGTACTCAGACAAGGAGTGGCGGTTGTTCAAAGCCCGCTATATGCGGATGGAAACGCTTCGTCGGTGCGAATAATGCCAGAAAGGTTATCCCCTCGTGCAAAGAGGGGAAGCAAGATCTTAATCGAGAAAAAGCACACTATAGTCTATGAGGTCTGACTGCAAAACCATGCCAAATCGCATTCTGAACTTTAGACATAAGCTGCATTCCAACCTGGACGTCAAACAAAGCGTTGTGGCAAACCATCCGAGGACTGAAAGGTGCAATACTGCTGGATACATTAAAACGAAAATTGTGTTATTCTCGGACAAAGAGGGGTTCATGCGTAAAATATTTCAAAAGATTGTTTCAATCAAGTCACGATTGCACCATCGGACATGCACGAGGTGCATTTCGATGAGGAAATACTATCACTACAGTCGAAATCGTTCTGACTGTCTAACCACTGAAGGCCGTGACAAGACAGTAGCTTGTGACGATATTCGAGCCTAACTGCATGACCTCTTCAACAAAAACGTGGTTTTGTTGCTCATTGTTGTTTTTCAAGTGCTTAGTGTTATAACGAAAAGGGAAACCTTTCAAACTGTTGTGATCATCCCCAGGGACACAATGGGAAACTGGATGTAATCCGTTAAATACAGGGGCATTTCTCGCCTTGGGCTCTCTGAAATTATGTATGATAAGTGCCTTGCAACATATGTCGCAAAATACTTGAACCAAACAAAACGGATACCCAGTCTAGTTTCCGTCCTGGCCGTTGCGCTGCAGACCAATTTTTACTCGAGAGTAAATTTTTGCGATATCTTGACAATATGACAAAAATCCGTGCATGTTTTGTCGACATCGAGTAAAAATTCGACCGTGTACTTTGAAAATACCATTGGGGAGTACTGCGGGAGCAGGTGTTGACGACAGCCTGTTACTGGCCGTCAAGTTAATTTATGCTTACACAAAATTTTTGCCCGTGCCGGCGGAGTTAAATCGCAACCTTTACAATGGCATATGGACTCTGACAAGGATGTGCTGTTGTCACACCATTCCGTAAACTATTTCAGTTGGAAAGAGTGTCACAGGCGGGTGGACGAGGATGACACTGATGGAAACTAAATGAGATTGGCTTTTTGCAGACGGTTTGTTTCTGCTTAAATCCTCTGAACAGGTGTCGTCTAAATTCAATTTAGCTTCTTGCAGCTGCATGCGACCAAGAGAAATGAAAATTAGCCCTGAAAAGTATGAGGTATTATACAGCATCTCTCTGGAAACCTAATCCATACACTACACCCGAAAAGTAAGTGACAATACACTGCAACAAGTGGAAACGCTCAAGTAACTGTGCGTGGTAATCACGAGTGATGGAAGGCAGAATGATGAGATTGGTACACGGATTTGCAAAACCAACGCACTCTGCGTGAGCTCTGTCATTAGGTGTTGACTATGCCGGAGCTTTCATTCTTTTAAAAACTGTCAAGTTGTCCAGCTTTAAATCGGTTACTGTTTCATTCCGCACCAATGGTCATGAATCTTAGGCAATGATTGAAAGAGTGCTATCTCAATTCTCAAGTACAAGCGGCAGAGAAGGAAATTTTCCGAAATGTTCACAGGGTTACACTTCGTGACAAAATGAGAAGCTGCGAAATTTGCAAAACCCTTAATGTCAAGCTGATTATACCACGGGCAATCTCAATTATGATGCGTTCGCCAATTTGATTGTATTGACTTTTGTTTAGTCTATCACAACTCAACTGCATCATATGCAAGTTCCGAACTTGGAACAGTCGAGAATACGCTTCAACCGAAGAGCACCTACGAGTCCGATGAAGTGATAGTGAGTTGATTTGAAATCAAATTTGTGCGCTTGATATTATTGCAGTGAATGAAGAACAGAATGCGTTGCAGTCATTCGTAATTAAGCTTGTATGATTTGCTTGTGTAATTTTGTTTCTGCTTTTGAATGATTTTTAGTTCGATTCGTCGTTGTAAAATGCTTTTTTTTCTAATTGCAAACACACGGAATTACGTACTGCATCCATAAATGTGTATGTAAACTGTTTATCTTAGCTTTGTATGAACGCAAGCCAAATTAGTTATGATACGTCATTTTCCATATTAATTTAAGCACGCCTTTACACTTTTAAAATAAAAAATATGTGAACTTATCTTGAACGGGAATATCGTTGTGTTATTCAGGAACATCACAATGTTATTTAAAAAAATTTTTTCAAATTTATTTCATCATTTTACACACTTCATTAATATAAGTTAAGGACGCCTGTTAATGATTGCATCTTGTGCAGATATACACGAAATCTGGATATCCTTCCTGTGTAGAACAAGACGAAACATTAAATCGGTACTTTGCCATAGGATCTAGTCTTCTAAGTGCAGTGGTCATGGTTTTGGGCATAATTATGGACAAGTATGGACCAAGAATCATTCGTTTGTCCGGCTCGTAAGTAGAAAAATATTATGGGTTTTGGACAACATTAAACGCCAAACTAAGTATCATTGAACAACACTAATAAACGAAAATGTGCAGAGTGACAAAGATATGCTGCAAACATCCAACGCTGACGTTTATAAGTGGCTAGAAAAAGGTATTTCTTAATAAAAGGCAAATAACAAAAATGTTGTTTCACACCGGTTCGTTACTTGCACGTTTTCAGTAAGGAGCTCAGTTATCTGACTGCACTTGGGAAGTNGTTATTGAAGCTTACTGGGATAAGTTTTGCCCTTCTTGTGTAGACTGACTTTCGCCATTTCTTGCGTCTTATTTGCTGTTGGAACGATGGATACAAAAAGTAAGTGAAGATGTTGATACCTTTTCGCTTTCAGATAAATGTAAGTTATGAACGTAAACTCAGAAATTAATTTTCGCTCTTCTTGAATTTATGTTTAGCTGTGATTTAGGATAATGTCTTTGGGTAATTTTATTCATGCGTTTGTTTCAGCACTGCACTAGTTGAGAACGCTCAAATACTGGTGCAGAAGTACGCTACCGTAAAAGTAGCAGGGAAGTACATCTCAAAATATTAAGAAGAAAGCTCCTTAAAGACGTTACAGAATAAATTGTTTTTACGCCAAATGTCATGTGACTACTTTCTGAAAAACATTTTAAAAAACTCCATTTGACCACACCTTGAGTTTCGTCAGGTTATACGTTCCCCTTCGTATGCACCATACAACACCAACTGCCACCTCATTTTTGATGATCGTTGTCATTTACCTGCGTTTGCTTGTGACTTGTTTTCAGACCTGAGCATACTGATCCTACCTGCTGTTTTGCTTAATGGCATGGGTGGGATATCTTACGCTTTCACAAGTTTTTCAGTGGCCAATTTGTTTGGAAATCGCCAATCCACCATGATATCTTTAATGATGGGATCTTATTGCGGATCAGCAGTTTTTTACATGCTGCTCAAGGTATGAATTTTACTGAAGATACGTGTCTGTAAACCAAGAAAAGACACACAAGACTTAATTTCTTCCGATGTTGAATTCCTAAAAATAGTGCAAAGTCAACTTTCTGATAACTTACAATGCTAGCAGTATGGACTTAATTTTTTTGCGTTGCTAATTACAAGTGAACCGGATGGTTAGCCTGTCTGCTTCAGCGGTATAAAATTTTAGAAATGAGCTGAACCTGTTATTGGCGCTTTAGGGAAACAACATATCTGTAGGTTCGTAATTGTTTTTTAGAACAAAAAACAAGAAACTGCTACACTCAGAGTAGAGGCAAGAGTTTGTTGAAACGACTGACGTTCGGACAAAATCCTATTTTTGAAAAACATGATTCTTCTTCATCGTCTGAGCAAATCTTTCAATCCACTGCTAGGTCGCACTAGATCTCGGGAAAGTGTTGAGCAGCCATTGGATTGTTCGTCATGTAGAACGTCAAATCATGCATTTCATAAGGAGATCGATGGATTGGACAGTGACGGACAACATAGACAGCGGCCCACACTCACAAGCCGCCGTAAGGGCCATACCCTTTTCTGTAAAAAAGAGCGGAAACGTCAGACACAAGTGCACAGGTGTTTGAGATGGACACAGGTTTTAGCGCTCTCCAACCACTCTGCATTCCATCGGCGATCCACCCAGTGCGTCGCACTTCTGCTGTTATCGTCAGATGAACCGATGAGTGTTTGTGCAGCAGGTACAAACGGATGTCTCGATTTGAGATGCTGTGCGTTCCCACCCGGTGAACAGGTGAAAGCTGAGTGGAGGAGGTATCCAGACTTCATGGCACGGCCTGCTAGCGACAGTGTGTCTCCTTTGCGACGAATGTCTGCGGGATGGATTTCCATGAAATAGGAAGATTGTCTGCTGGTGCAGGACGCAGACATCCAGTCACAGTTTTGCAGGCGTCGTTGATGGCAGTGTCAATGAGGCGGTTGTGAGCACTGCGGAACCAGGAAGGAGTGCACTACTCTACTGTACAATGCACCAGGACTAAGGTCACTGTTTCCAACGTTGTTGCCCCAGCACCCCAGCCCGAGCCAGCAAGCCGCCTCGAGAGTGCGACGCGTGATGTTAACTCTTTCCGAAGTAACTCGAGGTAGCGGCGATACGTGAGCGACCTGTCCAACATTACTACAAGGTATTTGGTCTTGTAGCAGATATCCATTGTTTCGTCGTTGAAGTTGACTTTCAGCCCACGTTCAGCTTCATTGTTGTTACGAAGACAGACTGCCTACACCGTTTTTGTAGTGCTAAGCTTAATCTTCCAGCTCTGGAGGTATTTAGCATTATTCGCTATGTCTTTGCTCTGCACTCCTTTCCACTGCTTTCCAGTATCCATCAACACGCATAATTGCTAAACGGTCAGCGTATGCATACTTCGTAGGATTTGATGGGCAAGTCAGAGATGTAGATGCTGAAGCAAGGGGGTACCACTGCCAAGACAGGTGCCGATGGACACCCCTTCTTGAGGCGTCCTAACCTGCTTCCTTAATTGTTACCAGTGGTAAACGTGAAGCTGTGATTGTCAACCAGCTCCATGACATTCGGACCATGTGCCTGTCAGGTAGCAATCCCAGCAGCTTGCAGGTGAAGCCGCCATGCCATACAGTTTGGTAGGCGGCTGTGAGATCGACAAACACAGTTAAGGCCGTCTTCGTGGCCGAAAAGCTTTCCTCGAAGTCTTGCGTCAACTAGGCGATCCAGTCTATGGCTGACCTTCCGTGTGGAATGCTCTCGTGTTTCTCAGGGAGTAATTTATTGATAACTGGTTCGACAAGAGTCTCTCGAGGATCTTCAAATGGACACACAGAAGAACCACAAGGCAATGATTTTTTGGGTCCCCTATTGCTTATTCGGCTTAGAAATCGCAACGTCAGTTCTCTTCTCCATATCCTGGGGTTGTTGAACTGTCACATGCAGAAGGTGAAGAAATCGCATAACCAAGATTTGAGTTCTGACTTGGGGTGAGGTATAAACTCTGGTAAAATGAAATGTACACCCGGAGATTTTCTTGGCTCCAAGAGGTTGAGGGCGGTAGCAAGCTTCTCTGGCCTGAATTGACCAGAGATTCCACAGTACGTCTCTCAGATGTTGGGACCTTGCATTGAGTGGACACCTCTTTGTTGATGAGCCTAGTGGACTCCCTGTACCCGTTTTTTGCGACCCGTTCTTCATGAATTGTGAGGCGATAGTGGTTGCTGAGGCGGGGTCCAGAGATGTGGAGTGTCCGAACCTACCAGCAATTTTATTGATGGCGCTCCACGCCCTATGGCTGTAGTGCTAGAAGTCGATGGAATTGACAGCTTCTTCTCATCGCGCCTGTCTTTTCTGGTCGAGTCGTTAGAGCAGAGTACGAAGTACCTCTGTCAGAGTCAGTTTCCACTNGGGCTCTGAAGAAGGAACGATAAATGATATCGCACTCTTTTTGCCAAAATGGCACATAGTTCTTGCGACGGCCACGAGGGATATATTGTTTTGGTGCAAATAGCAGGATCTCGCGTAGTTGCTGGTATGCCTTCTCGATATTTGTTGTGTCCGGAGGTGGCAATCTCTTCATTGATTCTCCTGTAAGAAGGCAAAAGCGCTTCCAATCAGCTTTGGGGAAGTTCCAACGCTTCACCGGATCACTGTGGGCACGACTTTTTGGACTCCGGGGCGTTATGAGAGAGGGTCGGTTTTGCTACCNCGGAAACATTCCTAGAACACATCTGACAGTCGGCTGTCTTGGCCTACACACACGAACAGGACAAATCCGGTTTGTTGCCGACGTTCCATCGGGGAGAGTGGAAGCTGGCTGCTCGGTTTGGGTTGTGCAGCAGCTCAAAGTTGTTGGCTGCTGCCCAGGAGGCCAGGCTCTCACTATCACGGGTTGTTGTGATGCAACCCTATTGACGTGCTGGCAGTTGAATTCGCCAGTATGCACACTGGGGTGTGGTAACGAGGGGATGGCCGTAAATATGAGTCACGAGGGTGGAGGTGTGCAGACGTTAATCATTAACGGTTA
>JGI24021J15306_10010211_pt1 | contig 11638 bp, 6 predicted proteins | sample Ectturendosymbi1_FD_15306 | JGI IMG/M metagenome (IMG submission 15306)
TTTTGCATTGTTGATTCTCAGCAAATAGAAGATTTCTCAAAGTGAGAGAGGGTTATTTTGTATATTTGATTCTCCGCAAATGGGAGTTTTCTAAAGAGTATGTGCAGACCATAAAGCGTCTGCTACACTGACGAAGGCGATTTTTGCGAAAGCACAATAATGAAAGACAGCTGGCTTGCCTTGTAGTGGGCTACATTGATTTTCAACACTTAGAAAATTATGAAACTTTCGAGGGATGCCCGACAAGACAGCTTGGTTAACAGGATTTTTCGGAGTCTCAGCGCTTTGAAACTTCAATTTTCATGAAATTGTCTAATGCAGCGTTTTTCAACTGGAGTTCCGTGGAACCCTAGAGCAGGGGTTCTCAAAGTTTTGGTGTTATGGAGCCCATGAAGAGATTGACCATAATTTACGGAGCCCCACAATAAATTTCTAAAAATAAAAACATAAGTAACCGAATAGCTCGCGGAGCCCCGAGGTTTCTCTCGCGGAGCCCTGGGGCTCCGTACGGAGCACTTTGAGAACCTATGCCCTAGAGATCCGCAGGAAACTTTTTTGATGATTTCATGACAAAATATAGATGCGACATTTCTACCCACTTGGTTTATTACAGGAAGTAGGGTAGGCACTTCAATCATTGCATGGGGTTCCACAGGCCGCAGGGCTGGCCTTAAGCCGATGCAATTGCATTGGGTCCCACCATGGTGTTTGGGAAGGTTCATTTTTTCCATATACTCTAAGCTCGAGGGTCAGTATCAACGGCTTATAAATCTCATTATCAGCAAACAATTATCTCATTTGAACGAACAGTGAATTTCCTCTACCAAACATTCGCGCTCCACTCTCATGCTATATGAGGCGCTATATCCGCGCTCCACCATATTCCACTCTTTATGGATGGAGCTTGGTTGTTACAAGTGCCAGTTAAGAATGTAGTAGACCTACAGCTATTGCAAATACAGTAGCTTATGCAGTGATTCAACTCGCAATGAGCAGGTCAAGACAAGTGTCTGTTGTATTAACTTTGGCGGCAGTTTTTCCAACGTAACGATGTTCAGTTCTCGAAAGATCCTTCTGTTTTGGAAAGTTTTTGGTTGGCTGCGGAAGAGTTGTAAGTCGGGCCGAACTTTTCGGGTTGGGACGGGTTTGGGATTAAGTTTGTCAAAGTGTTTCGAGCCGATATTGGGTCTGCATACAAAACTTTTTGCAACGACGGACACTTTTGTTGCCAGTTACTGTTGAAACAATCGAGTTGACTAAAAATGATTGTGTATTATTTAGTCATTTTTACTACTTTGCTACGCTACCGATAGCTCGCAGTTGCGCACATCTTGTCTCACTCTGTACATTTGGCTTGGCTTGCGGGCCTAAGTCGGGCTTTGAATATAAATGTCAGGTTCGGGCTTGTGATTTTTGGTTCAGGCTTCAAATTAAGACCCGTTTACAGCTTTGGGTTGCGGGTCGTCTGCATTTTGACAAAGGCTTGCAGTTTTGTTTTACGGCAGAATTCACCATAGATTACGTATTTTAATATTTTGTCAAACTAAAATGAACTCTACGGCGTTGATGCAAATGACAAAAGATGAAACTGAACCAGTGAAAGCCAAAAATCTCATGCAAACCAGCGCAAAATTTTGTGAAGTGTTCGCGCTTAAAATTTCGTTCTTTTCTTTGTCCACAAAATTGTTCCGCATTATTTGTCGCCTCACCCATTTTTATCGTTTTGCCTATTTGCAAGCGTAAGTAGGGGGAAAAAGCACGTATTTTTTCAAAGTCCAGGTTCATGAGCGTAAAGAACATTTAAAGCTGCCCTGCAGCTTAACTAGGCAAGGTAAAAATTGTGAATGTCATCCAGCACACTCGTTCCAGTTTATCGTAGTATTGGGGCGGCTATAGGCTTCCATTTTATCAATCAGTTAAGTATATTATATATTGCGTTTCACAAGTGTTTCTACATCTGTGACGTGGTGGTTCTAAAATCTTTGTGCATTACGTTTTCTAATTCATAAAGAACATTTTGCATCCAAGTCCATGCAATTAAGAATAACTATAAATTGGATTTTTGGGTAACTTTGGGCGGGTTCTTCTCTTGTGAAACCTGGTTCTTTTCATCTAATGCATCATAAAGCAGATAGCTAGTCGTGCGTCCAAACGTTACCAAGAACACTTCTGCGCTTGTGGTTACCAAAAATGAGAAAGGTAATCAGTTCATGTTAGCAGTTTTCAGTTGCTCTTGGAACGAAAATGCCGTTCAACAAGAGCGAAAATAATTGCTCTGTAAGTTCGATTCGCTTGCTAGTTCGGTTTGACTGACGTAATTTTGCACTTGCCCTTTCCGCTCCAATCTCTATTGTACAATTACAAGCGGTACTGGTACAGCGGTACACTGTCTAATGTCCACCACAGCTGCATACTGTTTATGGCCGTCTTTTTGATATTCATATAATTATTCTGCTAAACTAAAACATCTTCATAAAAAGGTCGTGCACAATGACGTTATAGCACCACCAGGAGCCCCGGCCGACCCTAGGGTTCCATGAGCAACGTCAACATTTGCCAAGGATTCCGCTCCAGCAAAAAGGTTGAAAAACACTGGTATAAAGTTTGCGCCAATAAATCAACTCAACTTTAAAAGCTTGGCAAAGCAATAAATATGAATGTGTAACTGTGAACTCTTCGGCAAAGATGAGAGGAACAAAGAAAAGGTTAACAGAGAAGGTCGAGTGTGAAAAGTAGCAGCTTCTCTAAGTTACGTTCAACGCCACTGTACAAAAGCAACGACGTAGAAGATGCTACTCAGTACCATGGGCGTAGAAAGGGGGCTTGGTCCCACTGGATTTTAAAATTTTACAATTTTGTACTAAATCTTTTGCAAAAAAGGTTGTTTGTGTGGCTTCGAGTGGGTAAAATTAAATTTCACCACTTTTGCCCCACCTGAAAAGAAAAATCATGAGTAAAGACGTTAGCCTATGTGGCCAGCTGTCTACTGTCAGTAAGAATATGAGAGGCTTGGGTAAGTTAGTTGATGTCTCAATTGTCAGGTCTTGAAATTTACCTGGATTATTGGGTTGCTAAAAAAAAACAGGATGAAATGAAAAAAGAAAATCCTGGAAAGGATGCTATTTTTCTTCACCGAACTATTCACCAAAAAATTATGTGTAAGCCTGTATTGCAGCTCAACATATCGTGAATCCAGTCGTAGAACTTCTTAACCCTACATGCGCAAGGGAACTTCAACCACAAAAGCTCATTGCATTTCTAAAGGAAATTTTACCACTTGTTTTAGCAATCTTGTGTCCACAGGCCAAATTTGGGTAAAGTGTTTCAGCAAGTGTGGGAGGTCAAAGAGGATACTGGTGCACCTTGTCAGTTAGTGGGGAAGTCCGGTACATTTCCTCAACTGAGCGACAAGAACTTAAATTTGAATCTGTGTTTGGTTTAAACATGTTTCCGCACACAAACAAGTTGAACGTGAGGCTACAAGGGAAAGATTAGTTTGTGGATGACATGTACACAAAAATGAAATCATTTATATCTAAGCTGTATTTATTTTGCAGGTATAATATAAACAATTCATTTGCTCATTTTCTTCTACTAAACTAAAGAAGGCAAGTTAAAACGCATAGAAGCACAGCTGATCACTGGATGAGGTACACAGAGAAGTCTTCCGTCGGCTTTATGATTTCAATAAAATAGACATGACAATTCAACTGGTGCCTTGTCCCTTAGGCAAAGACTCTGGAACAGCACCACAGAAACTACAACAGAACTGAAGTATCTTCTTCCTGACACTATCCAAGAGAGGTTCAGTTCTCTGTAACTGAATGGTTTTTGTGCGCCACCAAGCGAAGTTGCACATTTAAGCCTTTGGTGAAATCGAACGTGTGTGAGAGGGCTATTTACAATCACGGGCTGCATGAGTTGCGGAATAACAGGAGCGGCCAGAAAAAATTATAAGTTTATTTTCTGATAAAATCTAAAACAAGGTGCACTTGCTGTTTACTTTTTGTGAGAAAAACATGAGGAACGAAAGTTCTTTAGCCTTATTGTCTAAGTATCTACTTATCTTGGAGTTTTGTTTTGACACGATGTTGTGTTAATTTGGTGACAAATATTCCAACGCGGGGCCCAAATTTCCCATCCCTAGAAGAGGCTGGCATCATTTGGCTTGGTATGTGTGCGGGTAGACGTTCAGCATCAACAAAGCTTGTCACAGTCCAAAATAAGTGCCCAAGACCTTCGATCTATCTTGAAAATTTCCACAATAGAAGTAACTCCAGACTTCAATGCACTTTTGTAAACAAGATCAATACTACTTCGCTTAAAATTGGAAGTGATTTATTTGTTTTGTAAAATAAACGCATTAAAATACATTTATTAAAATACATTATGTAATAAGCTATACTTCACCATGCTTTTTCACATGTCAAAAGACAAAATATTTTACATTGTGGCACTTACATTACATTTATACTACTTTACAAGAGAAATGGAGCCATCTGCTCTTAACCCTACGCCATGGGTCGGCAACCTTTCCCAGTCACGGGCCAAAAACAAACTCTGCAAGTTATGGCGGGCCGTACTGATTTCCACCAACAATTCGCTTCCCTTTGCTGTTTATGATGTTGTTAAAATTTGGGGAGTGATGGAATTTTAATCAGATTAACTCCTGATTTCACAGTTCATAACGAAAGCCCAAAATGCGACATAACAGCACATTTATAGCACAGAGTGATTTGTCATAAGTAGTTCCTCATAATTACAAAAAATGTATAATACAAGTTAAGTTGATTTTATTTCGCGATAATTAGCATTCCAACAAGAAAAACAAATTAGTGCAACGACTCCTGGTCACTGAAGGCACCAAAAGGTTGTCGAGTTGATGCCCCTCAGCAGCTGAAGTAGATCTTTTACAAGACTTTGCAAAGAGGGCAGATTCATGAAAGATAATACCACCAGGCGGGCCATGCAGTTTCTACAATTTGTAAAGGGGCTGCGGGCCGGTTGATTTTGCGGGCATTAGGTTGCCGACCCCTACCCTACGCACTAAACTTTGTTCAGATTCTAATGCAGGCCACAAGTCAGAAAATCTGCAAACCCCTGATTTTATATTTACCTTGCGCTCCAAATCTTACACATTTGGAAAAAAATTGCGGCTATAGATTAAGATCTGGTTCCGGCCAAGATTGAAGATCTTGATTCCGGTACCTTCCCAATTAAGTGCCAAGTCTTCAAGTAACCAAGGAGCAGAGATATTAGTAGAATACACCTAAAATTTTTATTTTTGCATCCACCAAGCAGCGGGATCATGTTAAATTTCCTTGCAGGGCAAGGTTTTAGTCGTTAATTGCATCCACTTTCTACTGACGAAAGGACTGCCTCCACTGACAATTTATACCCGACTTCCCCCAATCACCTTAAAAACAAAACAGCGGTCGGATTTCTCAGCTGAAAAGGATGGTTTCATTCAGTCGGCTACGTATCTTAAGCTTCCATTTGGGCTTTCGTTTCAAGCAAATCATTGCAATCCAACATGTAGCATATGGTTTACATTTATTATGATGAACGAAAAATACAAAAGTTCAACTGAAAGATTCCAGTCACGTACTAAAGTCAAGGTGTGTTAGTCAAGTCATCCATCCCTGTTCTTGAAGAAAGTTCGATAGTGCCCTTCGTTGGGATTTCTCGATTATGGTGGAATATCGTTTTGTTAGCAGTCCGCATTGTTTCAGTGCAGAGTCCTACGCAGCAAAGGGACATTTGCAATAAAAAATAATTCAAAGTTGACTATAAGAAAACCTCATCTTCTACAAAGCATTCGACATAAACGACAAGTTAGTTATTCCTCAAGGCAAGACGGTACTAGTGGACGATAACATAAAATAAATTACGAAACAGCAACAGGATGATCCGTAACCCTAATACTTCTTAATGAACCTCAACAAAATAACTTGATTCGTGATTTGGTATGAATGTAGTTTATCTTTCAAGACTACGATCTCATCGAACTGCTTTGGTGAAACACAACTTCACCGATGGCGTACAATGTGACAGTGTTTTATCGACGCCATGTCGAAATGACAAGGATAGATGAAGATAATTCCCACCGAACTCGAACAATATTTCCATTAGGCTCTCGGTCCACGTGGGCCAGCACTTTTTCATGTTATTTTTAACTTAACCTGCCGTTTGACTCAGAGGAATTGATATAACCATGTCACAGCACTGCTACGAAAACGAGCCGATTATAATTATCATTCTTTCATTCCTTGACCATATTGGAAAATGCTGCTATGCTAAAGTTACCGTTGCGTAGTAATTGAATGTTTTGTCAGCATGTAAGATGCAGTGAATAGAAGCATGCTTTCCCAAGGGAGTAACATCCAATTTCAACAGCTAAGCACAATACTATATAAACGCAGATGCACGAGTGAGAATTGTTGGACGTTTCAAAACGCTGTTTTTTCCAGGCTCAAAGGTTGAAGTTCTACATTTCAAGCATTCCGATGACCCATGAACTGAAGCAAAATATTTTGTGGAAATGAAGCCAAATGTAGAAATCAGCCGTTTAATTCCCCACTAGATGAACGATTAAATGACAGTGTGAAATTATTAGCTGAACACGTGTTTTTGTGAATCAGTTGGTTATGGTTATGAACAGGAAGGGAATCTTTCGTTCATTACGAGAAGCAATTACGCGCATTGCTTGATAGTGCATTTGCTGCGTTTTTTTCATAGTCTTGCTTCTTCCTCTACATTTTCCGGACTGCGGAATCATCCGAACCATATTTAAACTTTAGAACAAGTAACGACAACCGACAAATATTTTTTACAGCGTTCGGGGCATAAGTGCAACCAAGAACCACTGGTCTACTATTCATTTTCCAAAAACGTTTTTTCCTTCTTTGGAACTCATACTGCATAGTGAGCGGCCATTGGCAGCAGTGTTTTTTACTTTAGATGTAGCTTTTCTTCTCCATTTTGTTGTTTTTTCTGCGCACTTACAAGCTCCAAAACAAACTGACAAAAAGCCATGTTGTTCAGGCTTTTTGTCCGCTAAGTCATAAGAAACACAGACATAGAGATTATACACGAGAAGGAAATGCTAAACGGAAACACGCGTGCATCCTTATCTTAATTGAAAGATAAAAAAACGAAAGATTGTTACCATAAAATTGCAACCTAATGTTTTCTTTCTGTACAAAGTTGTTTTTTCTCTGAGACATTTCGGTCATCTGTCACGTAACAGTATTAAAACTCGTCGTAATACTATTCGCTAACCTGCCTTTTCGGACATTATGACCGAACTGACTTAATTTTTTTCGGTCATTTCAAAAAATTCTGTCTATGACGGAAAAAATAAACCCAAGTACAAAGCAATCAACTGTTCTTGCTTATGCCACGTTCATTCATTTTTACACTTCCTTTTCTTCTGGCGATAGTCAGGGAGCAGCAGCCCTAGGAGGACTCGAAATACTTCAGTTTTCAGCAACCTCAGATAGGTCTGCTGGGTCCACACGACGGGACCAAGCAAGGTTGCTTTCTTTGCTCGAATAGAACCTTTCACCTCCTGATTCATATGCAACGTTATTTAACATTCTTTCTGGGAGTGAAGGCATTACTGCAGTAGATAACACCTCAGAACTTATCCTTGTCTGATTTAGGTCTTGACATCACACAGAAACTGCAGAAACGGTCTAAGACATTTGGTTGTTCAAGCATGTCTCTTCAACAGTTCCTGTCTCAAGGGCACACATAATACCAAGGTCTTCTGTGAAAATTTTTTCCACCTAAATTAATACTCATTCCATGAGGCATAGGTGAAAGCCAGTTAACAGCAGTTTTTGTCAGAAGTACGAAAAATTGGGGATCGATCGATGTGGCTTTTTTGGGGCTGATACCAATATATCGGCCATTCATGGACCGATAGCCGATATTTCCAAAATTTTTTCATCATTTTTTCTGCTTGATTGTCAATAATATAATGTATTTTATGCCTTACCTTTTTTCAAAAACTTCAAAAACCAGTATTTATGAGCTAATTTTTTCAAATTGCAGCAATTTCAAGATTTTGCTATGATTTGTAATTAGTCTGATTAATGATGATGCTTGTTTCGGCCGCAACAGCCGACGCACGCTGCATGGTTCATCTTGTCTGCTTGTTTATGAAAACGCACCTGCTAGCGTTGCCGCAAGATAACTGTCTGGACTTGGTTCGTTGTGCTTTCTTGCGCAAGTTGTCTGCATGTGTGAGGAATATAGCAGCGTTTTGTCAACACTACTGAGACTGAGGAAATCGGCCGTTTTGGCCGATACCGATATATCGGTGAAACCCAAATATCAGCCGACATATCGGTCTGTCTCTACTAAAAAAATATTAAATCGTGTCCATCGCTGCGTCCTAGTAAATAACAACAATAAATCGTTGGCCTTAGCACGTGGAATAGCTCTCCAGCAACCAAATATGGACAAAATTTAGTTCTTGTTTTCTCCACTACAGTTTAAAAATACCATCATTTACAAAAGCAATGCTTTTCTACAATGAAGCCAAAGCTACAGTTTTCAAAATATTGCTAAACACAGATTGGATCATGCTATCTTGCGTCTGATGTAATATTAATGATCAAGATGTTGGAAAATTCATTGAAACGAACGTTCCGGATTAATCAGCAGCCCACGAATTCCAATAAAACACTCTGTGAAAGCCACCTCCAGAAGCAGACGAGCATGTTTGTGCGTCAGCTGCAAGGTCACGTCATGAAAAACCAAAGAAACTTTTTACTGAAGTAAACGGCGCTGTTTACATTGCTGCTTTGTTGCAATGAAGGTCCACGTTGATTTCATATTTCATAGAACGGTTTTTTCGACTCATTTCTGAGATGATACAACGCACCTGCAAGATCAAGACTTTGGCGGTGACGTAGCTTGTTGGCGACATTTTCATTGAAACGCACTGCAGTTTTTCGCCGTCGCTCAACAAGTCGAATCGAGGGAAACGTGATAATTCTGGATATTTCGCGCTGTCGTTGGTGTCTGCAGAACGAAGTTAGGGCATTATTTGAAGTGTCGGGGCGAAAATTTGCTTATGAACTGGACAAATTCGGATCAAATCATTCGCTCACTGCCGAATATTGATGTGCTTCATCGTTATGTTAGAATAAAATTGTTAAAAACTACAGTAAAAACTTTTTAGGTCAAGTTAGGCCAGTTAGTGCTACAGGCTGATTTACATTAAGGCTACGCTGGTTGTGTCAAGCCATAACAAAGGTAGACGCGGAAACGCGTCTACACTGCCATCAGGGTTACAAAAAGACTTGCTACATTCCTTACCTCGATCATGGCAGGTAAATTTACAGATGAAAGCGCGGGTGTAAAGTACGCCACTTTTCCAAATTTGTGGTTTTGTAGCAGTTAGTTGACCCAAGTGGATCAGAATGCAGTATGATAGTCATACTCACTTCATAGGTTCAGGCGCTTTCGCTTTATCAACAATGCCTTTCATAAAAGAAACAAGTTCCTTAGACTAGGCCATGTAAGAAAAAAGAAAAAGAAACAAAGTAGCAAATTTCCTCTCGAACGTTAGGAAACGTACCTAATTCTCGTGTTAGTGCTGCACGGTATATCTGCGCTCGACCACAATCGTAACACGGTTGGCTGAACACGATGACGCCATAAAATCACCACTCAGAGGGGCCCCGCGCCTAGGTCTTGCATTGGGCCCCGTATCTGCTAGGGCCGGCCCTGCAGCTGATTCTAAACCTGCCAAAGAGACGGAGATATTATAGACTGTGAATCCACCGCTACACACGTATGCGTTGCCAGTGATGTGTCAATCCGCGGTAACCCATTTGCAGTTTGTGCGACCCAGTCGTAGGAGGCGATGACACTATTTTTAATCTTTCGCTGAATGTGAACCCCGTTTCTCTGTTGTCCCTCCCAACATCAAAAACATGTTGAAGCGTCTGAGCGCACGTGAGCAATTGACTAACTGGGAGGCAACAAATTCGAACGATGCAAAATTATCCAATTACTAACTTATGGTTAAAGGACGATGTAGTAGAAGGATCCACTAATAGGCTCTGGCTATCTGTAGAAACTTGCAGTTTCCTTTGTAATACTATACATCACATATGCACATTTGCTTAAATATTGGTAAATGCTGCCCTTGTACTACATTCCTTAAAACTACACATTGGATTTCTGGACTTCCATCACAAGCAGACACCCCAGCCACTTTACAATTGCGTCCGTTATGACGCAGTTCAAGCCGAGCGAAGTCATGCGGTTCTCTCTGTCGTGTGAAAATTATTTAACTGAGTCAGGCTGGCGCAGGCTCACCAGGGAGCGAAAACTTCGTCATCAAGGAACAAACAAATCGTTAAGCTTTGCTCAGCTTAGCTCCAGCGTTAATCGGCTCTTAGAAGCAAATAGACGTTATTGTTCTACGAGAAGTGAACTACGTCAGCGTTTAACACATGATGCAGGATCATCAGCAAAATTAATCCATGCATATGATGGATATAATCTACAAAATGAAAACTGCGGATCTCAAACAGAGTTTAAATACTTTATAACATCGAAATGACAAACACAGTAAACATCATTTGTAACAGTTAATGCATGGCGAACGAAAAAGGGTATTTTTCCCCACTAGGGCCTAAGCACGGCACTGTTCTGGGAATTCCCTGAGCCACACCTTCCGACCTTCAGTCAAAGCGGTGGAGAAGCAGCCAATCAGACATGCCAGTTCTTTAATAAAAACATACGTTTTTGTATGTACTGCAAACAAGCTACACCCCATGTCAAACCAAACGGATGTTTACCTGCAATAAGCTTTAAAGTGGTTTCTTCTTTGCTTGATTTGCCCGAAGCGTTATTATTTCTCAATCGAACACAAGCCGCACGTTCCAAATCGCCCATTTCTGAAACACACAGGTAAAGTTACCACTTCCCTGCTTACATTAGAATTTCCTCCTGCGGATTGTTTCGTGCACCTAAAACTCATTCGAACATCATTTACGACATACTGTGTGCGAAATTTGACAACAATGTGGTGGACATGGAGTGCACAAAAACGATCAGAGCACTCATTTCGTGACGGCTTCAGGTTCAAATGTGGTAGATACTAAATGCACGAACTACCTTCTAGCCTCGTCACACCATTTCTGCGGCAATTCATCAAACGTGATATTGTGCGTCGCAGCCTTCGTTCTTGGAGAAGACCATCTGTAAGTTGGGAGAATTGTTCATATTTCATGAACTGACAGAAACATCGCAGTTTCGAACGGATGTCACTGCAATGGCAAAGAAGGCGAATGGATAACAGCAGTCTCATCCATGCCCAGAAAGTGCATTAAAAGGAACCCCAACGCACCTCCGGGCTGCCAATGACTGCTTGGGGTCTTGTTGCACATTGAAGAATTTTTCGAGCAGTTTGTATTCACGTGTGATATCTTTTCTCCGCTGTCGTTCCTTCAACTTGGCATTATACATTTCCACTTTGGCTACTTTCAAGCCTACATATTGTACACAACAATCCTATGTAAACAGAAATGACAAGTAATTACAGTACCACCGCAAGACGGATGGTATCTACAGCATCACCACTAGACAGTAAATTTGGCCGCTATTTAATTAA
>JGI24021J15306_10010212_pt1 | contig 11638 bp, 7 predicted proteins | sample Ectturendosymbi1_FD_15306 | JGI IMG/M metagenome (IMG submission 15306)
GCGCAATCGGCGGAGNAGCTAGGGCATTGGTAAGGCAACCGAAAACTGCTGTTTTTTAGGCCAAAATCGAAGTACAAATATATCGTAGACCGGCTCTCAAACTGTTAAGAGAAAATGTGGTTATATGCTGTAAAGTGATATCAAAAGCTGCTCTTCCGCGACAGACCCCTTTTTTCCAGGCTAGATGTACCACTGCTTGTGTCTGGTACTGTTCTTTAGAAATGATTCCATCTGGAGAATAATCCTTTGGTGAATGCTCAGTATGTTGCTTGACGATTATCTTGTGCATAATTAGAGAGGAGTGGAGGTCTTTTACCCTCAACCTTGTTTTAATTAACTGTTTCCTAAATGATTACTGCTCCAAGGTGGCATTCACGTTGGTCTGTAATTTTGATGCTAGTGTTTTCAAATAGTTTTTTTTTATAGATTTCTTTAAACTATGTTTTTTGTTATGAGGATGGTCTTTGCAGGTTTTGGGCAGTACCCAAAATCTGACCCCTTGGCCTTTAGGTAGTCCCACCATTTTTGACCCCTTCCGGAGGTTAAACTGCGTAGCTATCGTCTGTAAACCATACGTGTTTCACATCACCATTTTCAGTTTCATTGCCTAGTGCTTGTATCAATGGTCATGTGGCGGTAGTATACATTGCCATTGCTGCATTGTCACCTTGTGTCACACCCTCCCATGACAATATGTGGGGCGTGGGCCCTGTTTTCCAAATGCAGTGTGGCAGGATTGTTGTAGCTGTTGTGTAAGTAAGTGCATATGGGCAGACACAATCTTTCAATATTTTCTTAACCGACTTTTCTGTTAAGTTTATTGAATGCATTGTTCGCATCAACAAACCACAGGCATTCACTGCTTTGATCTTGGGAACTTTTCCTTACAGAATGTATTGCAGTTTCTCTATTTGATTCCAGTTCGGTACATGTCTATAGTATTCCGCTGCATGAATGGTGTGTTCCTTTAACAATCTTGTGATTGTTTTACTAATGATTCATCATAGGCATTTGCCAACACCTGCTGGCCTAATGCCATTGTCTTTTTTCTTTAGTGGGACAAGTCTGTATGTGATAAGTAGAGGTCAAGCGATATGGCCTTTTTGGGGCCGATACTGATATATAGGCCATTCATGGACCAATAGCCAACACCGATAATTCCAGAATTTTGAATTTTGATACCGATAATTTCAAAATTTTTAGTCATGTATAATGATGTGGTCACACGTCTGGTTAACTATCTTGACTATCACATATGCCTATGACAGCGGTGGCCAACCACTCAGAGACCAAAAGCCACATTATACATGGTGACACATGAACAACACGCCATGTCTTTATTACTGACACACATACCTTTGCTTAGCTAGATTTATTGTAAATGTCACACACCAACATTACAATGACAGAACTTTGCAAGCCATATGTCATTTAGTGGGACTTCTGGCATTGATGATTATGTAAAAGCTGCATGACACTCGACAAAGAGATGCATGCATCTTGCAAGACTCCGATGCTGATGCTTACAGCATTGTGATATGTTCCACTTTGCTTGAAACTTCTGAGGCTTGAAAAAAGAAGTGTAGCCTAGGCTACTGCTGCGAGGCTGAAGTGATTGCCTGAACAGTAGGTGGGGACTGGGGAGCCTATACTTTATTTATGCCTTTTGTGACTCAAACAACCAAGTAACGGAAATGCAAGGAAAAGAAGAAAATACCAGTGGACAGGAAAATTAATTGTGTGCTAATGAAAAGTAATGAGTAAAAAGTTGAGGTCTTGGAATTCTGCAAACTGGTATGAATTACAATGAATACCCTTCTTAACCCTGAAAGCCTAAATGTAAGACTGTAAACCTAAAACCCTAAATCAGTGTTTCTCAGCTGAGGTTCCCTCAAGCGGCCATGGAGCGGTTCTGAGTGAACAAGAGCAGAGGTCTATACTAAATAATATTATTAAACGTGGCGAATAAAATAACAGATGGAAACATGTTAAAAACAAAGTTAGGTATTTTTATTGATGAGCAGCAGGCCACAACTGTTGAGAGTCTTTGGAAGAGGGGAACACACCATGAAAGGTTGAGAACCACTGCCCTAAACCTAAAACCCAAAATCCTGAACCAAAAACTGTAAACCTGCTTCCTAAACCTAAAACTTTGAATCTAATACCTTAAACCTAAACCCCTAACTCTGTAATTGTGAAACCTGAGCACAGTGCAAAATATAAAGATTTTTATCCAAATTTGAGTTTATGGGCCATCACTTTTGAAACGGAAATGCTAGAAAGCTAGGCTTTAAAGACTGGGATTATAGCCTAATTTCCACTAAAAACTTATGTCAACAAATTGGCTTTTTGGCTTTGGGGCCCAGTGACCTCGGGGAAAAAATGCGTAAACCTACCCCCATTATGTCACCACAAAAAATCCAAAACTTTCCAATTAAAAGAATCTAAATTAGAAGAAGACTTCCCACATCATTAGAGGGTTTGAACAGCTCTCTAGCTCAATCGGCTGGTGAATTATGGTGGTGCAAAATGATGCAAAAAGTGGCTTATGCGTCATTTCAAAGCATGAGTATGTCGTGTAAACTGGCTCCCACATGTTAACAATAGAGGAGGTCATATTTCTTACTAATATGGATGCATGTGCAGTTTTCTATCCAGCTTCCAGGCACTGCAAATAAAAATGATTCATATATTCATTGGCTGTTTCAATTAATATACACAAGGGTGTAAATCACTTGACATTTTGTTGCACTGGTAGAATTGATGGAATTGGAGGTTTACATGTGTGGCGTTCAGGTGTACTGTTGGAGGATGGGTACCATGTGTTCGTACTGCACAGAGAAGTGTGAATGCAGCTTAAAAAATTGTATTCTCTAAGCCAGTAATGCCTGACTAAAATGCTTTACTTGGCCAAAAATTATGCTACTGTCTTAATGAGGGCCACACATTGATAGACTTCTGTTCTCAGCAAACTCAAATTTAACTTATACAACCAAATGTGTTTAAATCCTAAATGCTGTGATAACGACTGTTTGGAAGCTGTAATTACTCTTAGTGTGACTCCGTAGACAAGTTTAGTGTTGATGGCAATGGCAGAAATAAGTTTTGCACCAAGATGTTAGTGGCCACCTGGAAATCTGCCAGTATGTAGTTCAGATGTGACATAGTGGTACTACTGTAAGAACCACTGTATCAAGAACAGGGATGTGCATTATGGAACATTTTTAGAGGTTCTGGAATCCTTGTTTTGAATCCAGAATATTGAATCCTATTCTGGAATAACTTGAGCAAAGTAAGCTGATTGCACAGAGGTTTAGAATGCTGATCAGTGTCACCTGTTTCATTCTCTTACTCAGGAGCACAAAAAGTGCCACTGCGAAACTTACTGTTATTGAAGCCATTTGTTTTGCCGACTTTGAAATTTTTCATGTATATTTAATCCAAATTTATTTCGAATCAAAATATTTGAAAAAACTGATTTTTGGTTTGAATACTAAAGGATTTGAATTCATAGGATTCCATATTCCGTTATACACATTAGAGATTGACCAATATAGCTTTTTGGGGGCTGATACTGATATATAGGCCATTCATGGACTGATAGCCGATACCAATAAGCAATATTTTCAAAATTTCTAAATCTTGTTTTCTGCTTCGTTATAAAAATATAATGCATTCTATGCCTTACCTGTTTTTTGAAAACTTTGAATATCAGGATTTATGAGCTAAGGTTTGCAAATTGCAGCAGTTTCGGTATTTTGCTATGATTTTTAAGTGATCGGATTAATGATGTTTTTGTATTGGCTGCGATCGCCGATGCGTGCTTCATGGTTCATCTTGTCTGCTCTTTTATGAAAATGCACCTACATGTGTTGCTGCAAGATAACAGTCTTGACTTGGTTCGTTGTGCTTTCTTGCACAAGTTGTCTGGATGTGTGAGGAATATAACAGCGCTTTGTAAATGCCTACTGAGGCTATAAAATGGGCCGTTTTGACCGATACCGATATATCGGTGAAACCCAAATATCAGCCTGATATATCAGCCTATCTCTAATATACATCCTTAATCAAGAATATCATCTTTAAGATTATTACAATAGGGACAGTTTGTCATATTGTATATGATATACACAACAATCTAAACCTTCAACCGGGTTTCAAAAAACCTTTGACTGGACTGCATACGGCAAGCACAGGTTGGGCATCTAATCAATGCTGTTACCACAAGTACAAACAGCATAGTTGAGACAGTTTAATACTCTATGGTGACGATATTACATTCTTAGAGCCTTGAGTGTCAAACCATTTATGTGTTTAAGAGATCTCAGTTGCAATGGTTTGACTTTGTGGCCAGATTATCTGATAAAGGTTGGCCAAGCAAAAAAATGACCCAGAGGCCAGTGCAGAAGCAGAGTAAGGTGATCACATCTCTGACCTGGCTTGTTGCAGCTTGATGTTGACCAAGCAGAGCAAACAGTGTTTGCTGACATATAAGGCATTTTGAGAAGTTCCACAACTGCAGCTTCCCTTGACCTTCTCAAAAAGAAGGGCAGGTTAGAAGATTGAATGAATTTGAAATGAAACGTAAGCTATAAAACAGAGCACCCAAGGATCAAACCTCTCCGTGGCTTAATCTTGTTAAAGAAAAAGTATCAACATATATATTTGTTGATATAGACGAATTTTGCTATAACATTGATTATTTTGCAAATTTATGCTGAAATCTAGCCGCTGTGGTAATTTTGTGTCACATCTGAATTCAAATATGTTGTTATTTAGACTGTCCTGGATCAAGATATAACTCTGAACGCTCTTGTACTCTGTGTTTGTAAAGACAGTTTTGTGTAATACTGACTGCAATAATTGATATGTCATCATCTTTCAATCAGACAGTCTGTGAAGCTAATGCACAGCTCATTGATGAAAGCTGTTTGACTAGGGGAGAAGCTTTTGATGAACAGGTGTGTTAGTTACATGTTTATTTCTATATTTGGATTGCTGAATATCCTCAAGATTTGTATATTTTTGTTGATAATTCTAAACTTCACATTCAGTTGATTGTAAGATTAGTTTTCTTTAGCTTGTATAAGCTCTATTTATAAAAATAATATGGAGAGATGCCTGTTATATGTTTTTGCATTTATTCTCAGTGTTTGTATTTTGTTCAGGTTGAATCTTTCCCAGTTGTGCATATTACAGCTGAGACTTTAAGAAAACCTGCTTTGCCATGTGAGACAGCTCAGTCAGCCTTTTTACAACACAAAGAAACGTTTTGGCAAAGAATCCAGACAGCTTGGTATGTTAAAATGTATATAGAAAATATATATTTTTCTCACGCTGTGTTGTTTTGATGAAGAGCTGATTAAACAGTTTGCCTTTCCTTGCGGAATGTCAGCTTGCTATGGGACAAGTTAGACACTTCTGTTTCAAACAATTTATCTCACACATAGGCTTGTAAATAAAAATTCCCGGTTGGAAATTGTGCCAGTTACACCCTTTTCCATCAAATAAAACGATGAAAAAATGCTTGGACTTCAAGATTTTTTTCACTGAAAAAGCTCAAAATCTCCATGTTAATACTTATGATTCTTTCCTATCAGAGGAAAATTGCCTGTATTTTTATTAAAAACCTCGATAAATTTTGGAAGTGGATAGTATGTACGTGGGCCAGCTTTGAAGTTTTCCATGTACCATAAGAATAAAATCTCCTTACTGCAAAAGGCACAAATTATTCAAAACCTGCAGTTGATTGTGCTACTCTGATTTTCATAGAAGTTGCCACCAAGTTTAATTTAAAACAAATCAAGTCTCTCTCTTCCATTGTTTACTTTTGGTTCATTTTTTGCCAAATTTTCGAACAATTTAAATTCATGCTGTTCATAAAATGGCTAGCTGTTCTCATGCTGAAGGTATCTACATTTTCTATTTCTATTAGCAGCCAACTAACTATGTTAAATAATGCAAGTTTTTGAACTTCTATAATTTTTCGTTAATTGTTTTCAGTGACATTGTTCTTCCAGAAATTGCTAAATCTGCCCAAAATGTTAATAAATGGTGTGTTCAATAAGAGTGTTGCAATCGGAAAGCCTGAGAGCGGCAAGTGCGCAAAGCTTTACACTGTGGCAGCAAGCAACAATAAAGATCACTCTCCGCATATGCTAATCATTATGTTCAATCGTTTACGTGGTAGTATTGGCAGGTATTACACGCTGCGATCACTCTATTATTGCTTGTTTGCCCCACATATATATATGGGTGTTGTTCTTTGCACATATCCTGTTTGTGGTGAATTGCACTTTCAACGCAACGCCAACCAAGAGGTTGCAACAAGAGCAATTTCTGCTTTATGCAATCATTGTTCAAAGTGCATTTTTTACTTTGTTAGATGGTGAAAAACATGTCAAAACCATCAAACTGCTTGGCACCAGACAATTTTTTACCAGAAACTGCTGAAAACAGGAAACAGTGTGTTCAATAAAAATATCAATACTTAACAGTAATCTGGTTTTTCAATATGCATTTTCGCTTATTTTGTTAGGTGGCAACAAAACATGCAAAAACGGCCCAAAGAAGTTTGGTCCCAAAGTGGTGGTTTTGTACAAAGTGCTTGGCACCAAAGGTGTTGAACTGTTAACCAACTGACATGCAAATTACCACTAACAGAAAATTACCCATTTTGTTGCTATTGATGAATGCCATATAAGGTGGTTAAAAACATTTATCTAAGGAAACCTACTTAAATAGGGGTGAAGAAGTTCTCAAATTAACTAAATAAAAGTAATCTTTGTAACAGCGACTTGATTTGTTTGACAAATTAGGTAGATGTACTTAACTAACTAACCTTACTAGAGACAGCTTTTACATCTTTTCTGCGAAAGTATTATGTCATGAGTTACAGGCAAATCATTTCTAACCATCTCCCCATTTATGTAAAACAGGGTCTCCAAACTTTTTTGGCAAAGAGCCACATAAACTATTACACAACAGTTTAAGGGTAGGACATCTCACGTAATGTGATTGTTTTGGGATATGTTGCATTCTGACAAATCAACAAATGTTCAGTAAACAAATTAGTTTTTCATTATTAACAAAATGCTTTCGCAGGCCGGATTTGGCCTGCAGGCCGTAGTTTGGAGACTCCTGATTTAAAAAAAACTTTTTCACTCAGCTATCAGGATTTTAGCGTTAATTTGATGGGGCACGGGCAAAGAAAGGTTGGGAACCATTGATCTAAACTTTATTGTCACAAAGCAAGTTCAGTTTATTTGATCCTTTTTTTTGTTCAGGTATGGACATGGACTCGTTGGAACTCTGTCAGAGTTGTGCAACTCAGAAAATGAAGACAAGGGTTCGAATGCTTTGTGTATTTTGTGAGAGTTTCAAAAAGGGGTTGTGTTTTTGTGTCTGATCTGGCGCCTCTTCTGTTGGGCACTTTATGAATATGTGATTCTGTCATGCTTCGTTAGTTAAGTGGAAAATATCGCCCATAACTTCTCGCAAAGTCAGTGTTTTGAAGAGAGTTTGTTGGTGGGCATAATCCGTGAACTTGTGGGTGCGTACTTTTGATTTACCGGCAAAACCATTTTATCTTGATTGGAAATGTGTACTTGTGTACTTTATTGGAATCGCCAAAATTTCAAATAACGAAATAGTTGCTGCACAAGCAGTACCATGCAATGTTGCATTACTGTTTGACATCGCCAGCCCAATCGCCATCTATACAACGTAAAGACTTCTGAGCAGGTCTCGGTCAACGACACACGTCAGCGCTTTGACGTTTCTTGTATGCACGGCGAGCTGTGGTGAAGCTTCAAGCAACAAACTTTTCGTTGTTTTTTGTTTATTTTTTTGAAAGTCTAACTCCACGTGCTTTACCATAAGTATGAACGGTGCCAGGATACAAGTTCAGTGGCTCAAAGTTAGTTTCTCATTTGTTTGGAACTCAACTTGCGACCTCACGCTAAATGACGGTAGGCCGCACAAGTCTTGTCGTTGCGCTCTAAACGCCCGTTTTAAATGTCTGCAATGCGAAACGTGTAAGGCCTTTCGTGTGTGATGCAGTTCCACCTCTAGTGCGATCCGTCTGTCATTATCTTCTGGTTTCTCTTCGATGGATTGGCGGGATGCAGTTCACGCTCTATCCTCATTTGAAGGTCAGTTGCTTCTTCTGTCGTTGCTTCCTTCTAATGTTGCCACACTTTTTCTTGCCCAAGAAGCGCTGCGGCAATTCACTCAGCCGTGGATCGAACACCCAACCTTCCAACTGAGAGGTGGACACTTACCACTGAGTTATTTGCCTTGCAGCTGTCAAGTAAAATTCGTATCAGTTATGCTTGTAACTCGCTACAAATAGTCTTTGCACAAAGAATTCCCCATTTACTTCGTACCGGACGGAAGTTCTAAACTTCCCGTTGGCAGCGGAACACGATCGCCGTTTTTTTCGAATGCGGCATGACAAGGAATAACGCATCGCGTAGTGGTGCGTGGCATCGTCTGCATGTCTGGCTGCTTGTCATACAGACACTATGTTTAAATTAATTTTAACCCTTGCATTGCTGTAGTTGTGTATTATTTTATATACCGGACAGTAAGCCTCATTCGGAAATAACTAGGATCAAATAATAGTAAATGCTCATTGTTTTGCAACCAGACTTGTGTTTCATGTTGCAGTTGTCCAACGATCAATTGCTCTCGGCGTTCTCGGCCAACAGCGACTGGTACGTAATGTAACAATGGTCGTGTCGAGTTCTTTGCTGTAATGTCTCTATTACAATGCTCTCTCCTCAACGTCCTGCAATTTATGAAATGTACTGAGTCGTTACAGCACTAGTTTGTCGCACAGTTATACTCGGTGGACATTGCTATGCCTAATAAAACGATGGATCCTGTGGTTTTACTGCATGAATCGCAAGATATGTCCATCGCACAACCGTGTTTCGCAAACCGTATTATTCGCTAATAATAACGTTTCTACGCAAACAGTCAGGTCACAATCCACGGCTCCCTGATCTCGTCGGATGAGGGCGCGTACTGCGCCACCATGTGGCAATTATATTTTGTCGAACACTTGATTTTCGCGCGTTTTTTTTTCAAAAAAAGCAGACCAGAAAAAAGGTGGTAGCTGCCTTGTCTCGCGAACTTTGCTGCAAAAATAATATTGCTTTATATAGCAGACGGCTGCAACTTAATGTTAACCAGCTTCACGTCGGTCTTGCGCAGGGAGGATAGCCCCATCCGCTACCTGGCGTGGCATTCCAAGGCGAACAAATTTGCCGTTGCTTTGAAGGACGACACGGTCCGAATCCACTACAGCGACAAGTAAGTGGGGTCTAGTCAGTGTATGATTGACGTTCTGCTAATCGTTTATCGCAAAAAAAGAAACTTATCCCTTATTCTCGATTGCTGCATATTGCTTTTTGTAGGCTGTGAATGAGCTAGAATGTGGTTATCAGTTCTGACGAGTTATGTTTGTGAGTTATTATCATGCAGTATTCTCCAAGTGCAACTTTTACGACTGATTAGTTGCTAATGGACGAAGACCTCACTTTTGAGCTGTCCGCTCAGCTCTTCCAGAGTTACAGTTAGCAAGGACGTCAGAGGAATCTCATGTTTCCTTATTAGAACAAATAGTTCTTAAACAGCAATGACTAGAATTTTATCTCATCATTGTAGTAATGCACAAATACGAGCAAGCTTTTGTTTCCTGAACCTTCCACTTCCGACCCTCCCACATCATTTTCTAGGTCTGCAGCCTAAATGGCCCCTCTGGTCCTTCGAAGCCTCACATCAACCCCACGCATTCTATAAATCGGTGCATTTGGAAGTCGTCGCAGTACTGCATTATAATAATCATGATGGCGTCATTGACTGGTATTCCTTTTATGCTTGTGTTTCAAAGTGCGGTATTTTTGGGACGAAAAGGCGCAGTATCAAAAATTGATTGCTAACTGTTCTGTTTTCATACATAAGGCGCACCGGATAATAAGGCGCATTGAATGAAGCAAAACTTAGATCAAACTGTATTCAACTCTTTACCGATAACTCCTGAGAGCCGGAATCGCCACTGGATTTTAATCTGTCACACATGCCTTATCCGCTAGACACGAATAGAATAAAATAAAAGTTGTGCGGTTTGATTCGGTGTGCGGCAATGTAGTCAGGAGCCTCGCGGGGTAATACCATCTGTGGTATGTGCTAGCTGCTCTGGGACGTTGCTCATTGCAATTGTTGTTGGTTTATTACGTAACACCAGGGTCTGTTTACAAAAAATCGTGACTAGCAATTAAATGAATAGCACCATTTACCACATAAAATTGGTTCAAGATGAGAAAGCACAACCAGATTCATACATTAGGCGCACTGCATTATAAGGCGCACTTTCGATTTTTGAGCAAATTAAAGGATTTTAAGTGCGCCTTATGGTCCAAAACATTCGGTAAATGTGTTAGCGCCATCAACCGCATGCCCTTCAACTACTTCCACGTTATGCACCGTCGAGGTCATTTATGTATTCGCGTGTTCCTTATCATTGCGATGTATGCTTAAACCTCGCGCGTTGCGTGTGGAAGTAAAGACGTAATACGCGATGAACCGATTCGAAGTGTCCTTGTTCCAGTCACATGGCCCCTGTCCTGAAGCACAAAATGCAGCGAAACGTTTCAGAACTGAAGTGGAGATCCCTGAGCGCGTCCGAACTGGCCGTGGCCGCTCAGAGTGCGGTCCTGGTCTGGACCGTGGACCCGGGATCACTTTCCACCCGGCCATCATCGGGGGCCGCCCAGGTCCTGACCTACCCGGGCCTGAGCCCAGTGACTTCGGTGGAGTGGAGCCCTGAAGGTTTCGACCTATTGTTCGCCTGCTCGGTTCTCAGCTCAGCCGTTGTCGTAAGTAATTTCGGTCGCTCTTTCAGAGTTTTTCTTCAAGTGCATCAGTGTTTCCCAATCCTCTTAAGCTTGCGGCGCCCAGCATAAGAGAAATACCATATTTGGTACCTAGTGCGCACCCATAGCGATTTGTTTTCAGGTTTTGATGACACTTTGAAAATCTGTTTGCAAATGACCTCGCAGCATCTCTGCGTGATGTAATTCGAACCCTGGGGTGCCGTGACGCAACCAGTTGGGAAACACTGGAATGTAGCAAGAAATTTGATAAAGGTGATTTTATTCGTTGCTACTGTTGAGCTTGCATACTGAGGGAGCCGCTAACCTTTGGTAAAAGGAGTTTTCTGGGTATGTAGGGGTAGCAGGAGGGTCGTGTCGTCTTCGTTTGAGTAGCTTTTTGTCACCTAATAATGCTGAGAAAATGGTTGCCATCTGGTAGTTCTTTGCAGTTTTGTAAGTTGTTTTGAGAAACGAAACGGTTTGGTAAATTTTTCCAACGGTATCTCAAAATACAGCAGAACCTCCCTGCACAACCACCATCAAAATTCACTAAAACCTCGCTTTACGACCATCTCGATATTCAAATAAAATAGCTGCGGTCTCTCGAAACGTCTGTGGTCAGCAAGGTCAAACATTGAGAAAAGCTACGCATATGCGCGGAAAATTATGCCATAGTTACGTGTTAAGTATGTACTTTCCACGATGGGTGTAAGCAAGGAATCGATCAGCAAATTTTTAATAGGAAATCGATTTCACGT
>JGI24021J15306_10010213_pt1 | contig 11637 bp, 8 predicted proteins | sample Ectturendosymbi1_FD_15306 | JGI IMG/M metagenome (IMG submission 15306)
GGTGTTATTCCACCCTGGTTACCTTTTTTAGGGGTAGGATTTTTGACTACTTTTTGATTTTTGTGGCATAATTTTTCATCCAGATATGCTAGAAAGTCAATCAAGGGCTCTAAAGACTCGTGAGATAGCGTAGTTTCATAAAAATATTTGAGCCAAAATGTGGGCCCATTCGATGGGCGTCCAGGGCCGGGTAAAGTAGGCCATAAAAATGCGAAAACACCCCCACTCGTGACGAACCCCAAGAGAACCCAAAACTGAAAAAAATTTTTTTAACTCGGAACTACTAGACTTGCTGAATCCGTAGAGGGTTTGAACACCTCTCTAGCTGCAGCAGCTGGCGAGTTATAACCAAAAAAACGAGAGCCACTATAGTGGCTCTGGTGGGCGGTAAGGGGTTAAGATTTTGGAAAAATCAAGAGAAGTAATGGTATCGAAATTTTTTAATTTGGTATTGAAAAGGTATTATAAGTATGGAAAATGATTTTTTTAAATGTGTGGGAACCCTGTCAGCATTCCGAACATCACACAGAGGGTCATGTTTTTCTGGAGCATGAGGTCCCTGCACACATTTGGTAGAATGTGTCAACTCCTCCATTGGTTGTTTTGTAGAATTCTATAATTTCTGGCTTGCCACTCTCTCCTAGGTTAGGCTTGGGGTGCTGGGATTACAGGAGTAGAACCATTTTCTTTTTGGTTCTTGAGGTTTTGGCCACATAGGAAACCACCGTCATCTCCTTTGTATAGAGAAAGGCACTTGAACCACAAGCCTTGTAGTCTTCTCTCTCACGTCGTTTTCAATTGGCAGTGCGTCGCTTTCAAGCCTTCACGCCGTCTGATTGAAAACATCTGCTGAACTCATCCACTAAACTTGCAAAGACAGGATAATATCACCTGGTAAATGCCACAAAGGCAAACACATCCACCACCATCATGGGTTGTTTCAACCCGAAAGCACAAACTTTTCCCACCAGGGGAAAAGTACAGCACGGGAGTACGAACTCGATTGCGCCAGGACGGCAGTCCCAGTAATAACCGCAGCTACTGAAGCGTTGAGAGCCCTGCTGCGTTTCTTTACATAAGCAAATAGTACTGGACCCGTAATGCAGGTTGGCTCAACCCAACTTCAGTGTTGTAGGGTAAAAAAAAGCCCAGCACTTCAACAAAATCCAGAATTTCGAAATGTGGCTTCAAAAAAGCCAAATTTGCAACTCTGCTACTACCGCAGTGTTGCCACTCCGTTTGTTTCGGAAAAGTGCTAGATTTCATGATAAAAAACACTAGGTTCACAAAAAACATCAGATCACAAACACGTGACAGATTTGTCAGAATACAAGAAAATTACTTAAGAACAGGCGGGTGTATGATGAGCATTATGTAGGCCTACTTGTTTATTTGTTTCATGGTCCACAGGAAAAATGCAAACAATTATCCTTTTACGCCTTAAAATCTTTCAATATGGCTAAAATCTTTGAATATAATAAAACCAATACTAACTAGGCTATACAATACTAAGGCGAGACAACACTAAGTTGTATTACTATATGCCATTGATTCGTCTTGTCTTCTGAAGTAATTCACAGCAAGTTACCTGTAAAATCAAAAGGCAAACATATACCCACTGAAAATGGCCAGAAAACGCGTTGCAATGCAAACAAGACATTGCGCAACTCCTTGTAAACCAGAGACGAAGAAAACGGGAGATAGCAGCAACACTTGTGTTGGTTTGCACAGGTCACTGAAACCTTTAACAGATAAACACCGTGATTTCGTAGCGGTTAAACTTGAAACAGATTAAATGCTCTTGTCTCTTGTGTACTTGAGATGTAATTAGGTAGAATTTCTAGCAAATTACAACTGCACAAAATCAAAAAGTCTCAATTACAGTTACAATGACACAAAATTGTGTAATTAATTACGTTCAGCTCACTCATAAAAAACCACTAGAACATTAGATGAAATCCAAAAACACTCCATCTAACGGAAAAACACCAGCAGCGGCGCCACTGTAGTACCGTAACTTGAAGCGAACCTTTGAAGATTTGCTGTCATGTTATTGTTACGCAATAAAGACCAGCGGTAGAACAATCCTTTCCCAAGTTTTGCAACCTGCCTCTGCTACAGGCACAGGAGCGGATATGAGTAAAGCTCATCACTGCACGACAACGGAACAGTGAACTTGAATCTTGTGCAGTGTGTCATACCGGCAAATATAATGTTATTGCAAGAACTAAATGAATTAATCGGAATTAAGCTGCTGATCTCAGGATTTCCAGAAATTTTTGGTTCTTAGTCCTAATTTCCAGGGGGCAAATGCCCGTTTCCCCCCCTGCGGACGCCCATGCTAATCAGATTTTGTGTTGATAACGCCAGGGTCTTCCAACGAGTTTTCATGAATCTCAATATGATCGTTGGTCAAGTCGCGTGCCGACTATAGCGTCGTCATACTAAAGCACGTTGGCGGGGTTTGGTGAATCGTGTCAATTGCTACGAGTGAATTACAAGCAAAAGAACTATCCTATAATAAAAACAGCATTATCCTACAATAAAAACATAGTTGCTTCTTCTGAGCTTGAGCAATGCAGTGGTTTTGTTAGCGTTTCTATTAAAGTCATTCAGAGATCAGAATGCCGTTGTGTACTTGCGCAAGTTTGTACTGCTACCAGGCTAAGTAAATCAGAGAAGATTTTGATGAGCGTAAATAACAAGTAAAAGTCACTTTGCCAGATGACAATCACGGAACTTTACCCCAATGAGACAAAAAGTAAGCAAACAGCAAGAAAACGACACAACAGTTTTTGGGTCGGATGCCTTAGATTAGTGGTTCCTGGTTTATCCAACCACGCGGAGCTCTAGTAAGGATTTAAAAATTGTACTTTTAGAGCGTCAATATCGTCATTTTCGGCTTAGCGTTTTCCCATTTTCCCTCGTAACAGTGGGAGATGGGACCTCTCAAGTAGATTAACCTAATGGCCTTACATCAGCTAAATCCGGCCCTGCCAAGGACCCATGCTCTACGTGTGCGGGGCACGCAATCGAACTGGTAGTGACGTGACTTTTTCCCGACCGTGCGATCAAGTGTAAATCACAAAAAGGGTTGAAAGATATAATTATGGACGTTTAGATGGTTTTTCAAATTTCAAAACTGTCCTATTTCAAACATTGCTTGATATAGCTGGATTTTTGATGCATCACTAGTTTCCCGGTTCGTTTTTTTATGTGGAAGCCTGGATGTGCGCTAATACAGCCGCACACGCACACCTGTGCTTGCAAGATGTGCATCACTTCAAGTTTCGTCATTAATTGGCAGTTCAGGCGGATTGGTCATAACGGCTCAAACAAACCCGCATCTGTTCTCTGCCCTCCAGTAGTTGTACATTTAACAGCCACAAAACAAAGATGAGTTTTTTTGCGTACGTTATGCGCATTCTCAATTCGTGTGTAATTAAGCAAGTTTCAAACTTTCAATCCTGGGTTTCCACCATCCCAGCCGCATTCCTTTTCTGCTCGACTGCTATTCGGCGAGACGAGCAGCCAGATGTTTTTGCAGTTGTGATCTGCCCTGTCGTAACGTTGAGTGTGTTTTGCTCCACTGTTTCAATGCGCAGCCTTATATTTTTGCGGTTGTGGACTGCGCTGACGTACAGCACTGAGTGTATTCCACTCCTTTGTTTAAACGCGTTGTCGGATATTTTTGCAGTTATGAACTGCTCTGCCTTAGGGTTGACTGCTGTGTTTTGCTCCGGTCTCATAACTTGGAGAGCTGATAAATTGTGTTCATTACGGCGACACATTGTACAACAACGAGTACGGAGAATGCGTGTAGAATAATTATGCGTGTTGTGTCAACAATGTTCGCCAAAAACGTTGGGTTGCAAACGTGAATATGACGTCAGGTTGTGACGTCACAAACAGCGCATATCCAGTAACAATGACCACCATATACGCCACTGCTCAATACTAGAATTTGGTAGGGAGCCATGCAACCTAGCAGTTACCCCGGGCATCACCAGACCAGACTTCTGCACGCCACTGCAGTGTTGCCAGATGATTGTCACAAAAAACTGCTAAACAGTGTCACAAAAAACTGCTAAATTCTGCTAAGAATCTTGTCACAAGTTTTCCGCTAAAAATATTCCAAAGTAGTGAAATTCTGCCAAAAGATCTACTATTTTTGTGGTAATTTAAAATCAACCTACAACGTTACATATCAAATTTTGTCTTGCACCTTCACTATCACTGGACAAGGGGAGAAAATATTGGTCTTTGCCACCACACTTTTCGGCCAACAATTTCTTGTCCGTCGACATTTTGAGCAACGTATGCAGCTTACTTTTTGTATGACACAGAGTTTTTAAGAAGCTAGAGTATTTCAAATGTTCGCATGTGTTTGTGCAGAACAATGGCCAGCGATAAACAGACTGAGCATAGCTTCAGCCCTTACAACTTTCTGAGGAATGTAGTCATTTAACGCAACGCGCTCACAAAGCCCAGAAGGAAAACAGTTAGCTGCACCAACTTTGACTCAATTATCTGCTTCAAGCAGCTTCGTTGCATCAAAATAAAGATTTCGAATGATTGAAAGCAGGTGGTTGCGCCTAGTCCTGATGTTGCCCAATTTAAAGTGTCATAAAGAAGATGAAATATATTTTGATGAAGGTGTAAACGTTTTCATATCGAAAAACTGTTGAAACATGTTTCTTGTCAGGAATTTGTTACCTACCAACCCTGCCAAACGGTTTTTAAAATCCTGCTGGGAAAACAGCTAACTGCTAAATCGACAATTTTTGCAGCTAAAAGCGAGAAAATCTTGCTGAATTTAGCAGCAAATCATTCAAAATGGCAACACTGCATTAACAGTTCCTATTAAATGTCAAGCATTCAGCAACAGCTTTTGATTCAAACGACTTTTGCAAACCGTTCAATTGACTTGAGTCTTCATTACATCGGCCCAACGCTCTGATAAATTAAAAGTGAATGCGCGTGTCAGCGTATTTTTCTAAACCGATAACAAATTTCACATTCTTTAGTGGACTAAAGAATTTTCAAGAAGCGAAGGTACATCTGTTGTTAAAACGACAATATGCGGTATCTTTAACGATTTTCGTTGCAAGTTGTTATTCTTCACATCAATCTATCTGACCCTGGTTATGAATTAATGAAATAAAACAAGTTAATAAACTGGCTCACTGTTATACACTAAAAACACGATTTTGTCATGGAAATTGTGCTTTACATTGTTTTGTAAATTGTAATCTCTAATGTGGTTGCAAACATTTGCCATTGTTTTCAAGTAAAAGCGTGATTCTTTATTTAGTAAGTTTGCGCATAAACACTTACACTATGCAACTATTCCTAGATGGCAACAGTTATTAGCGACATGCATGGGCGTCCGCAGGGGGAGAAAAACGGGTATTTTCCACCCCTAGAAATTCGGACTAAAAACAAAATTTCTGAAAAAAACGGAGTCAGAAGCTTAATTCCGGTTACTTGACTTCATTCTTAGATTGACAATTTCTTTGTCGGTATGACACTGACACTACACAAGAGACAGGTTCACTATTCTAGTTTTGTGCAATGATGGGCCTGCAGTTCACTTATGTTCGCTCTTTTTCCTACAGAGGCAGGTTGGGAAACCGGCAAGCGGATTGTTTTATCGTTGGTCTTTATTGCGTAACAGTAACTTGGCAACAAATCATCAAAGGTTCGCTTCAAATAATGGTAGAGAAGGCGTTTTGCCGCATGTGACTGTTGAATGTAGACATCTTGGCAGGTAGAGGTGACTGCTGATAGCGGAAAGGCACGTACTTTTAAACGGTGTGAAAAAAGCATGGGTGAATCTGCAGCAATTCTTCCACAAGTTTGAAGAATCCATTGTTAGTGTAAGACTGTGAGTATGAACAATGTGCCTGAACTAAGCGAATAGCTTAAAGCATAGGTTCTCAAAGTGCTCCGTACGGAGCCCCAGGGCTCCGCGAGAGAAACCTCGGGGCTTCGCGAGCTATTCGTTTACTTATTAAAATACTGACTTGGCTAATTTTTCAACTGTCCAAAGAAGCAATGACGGCATTAAAGTTNATTGTGGGGCTCCGTAAATTATGGTCAATCTCTTCATGGACTCCATAACACCAAAAGTTTGAGAACCCCTGGCTTAAAGTACTGTACTATTGTGCAAGCCTCTCTCCACCAGTGGCGGTACTATAAAGGTTTGAGCTAGGGGGAAGCGTAGGTGAAAAGTCCCACTTGCCACTGTAGGATGACCACTAGCCAACACTCAAGGGGGAAATGATGAATCCGGATGTGGATTGCTATACTAAAATTCTACATAACCGGAAAATACTCAGAAAAACGCAAAAAATGAAAAGAATGCTAAAACTGAAATATAAGCTTCGTGGGGGCCCAGGTTTTCATTTAGCTTGCTCTGGCCTCCTGTCAGTTACGCCACTGCTTTTTATACAGTACAAAACTACGTGACTTGTTAGAAAACGTCTATGCAGACATGTGGAATACGTCTTGATCACTAAGGCTTATTTCAGACTTGCGCGTACTGAGTGCAAAGCTACATTTGCTGTGGCGACAATTCCAATTCATTGCCCAATTCTTTAAAGCTTGCGTTGTATTCTGGTTTCAGTAAGTTTTCCGATAGCCCTGTCGTGTCAGCATAGTTTACTTGTTCGATTTATGCATCAGCGTTCCCCGTGTAAAATCAGCCAAGACAAGCAAAGTTTTATTGAAATGGTGATTGATCGCTTTGGACAAGATCCAAGAAGTTTGTAGGTCTTGTTTCTAAGTGACGTTGATAAGACTTCCTAGATAAAGTAAAGTCATAATTTGTGGTTTCGTTAAAGACCATGGAAATACTTCCGTGAAAACGAGTACCCTGCTAAAATTCGCCGATAGCTTATTGTAGGGACGGCCAACTAATGATACATATACCAAATTTGCCGTATGGTGATTTTAAGTGGCGCATTGTATCCCTGCGATCGAAATCAAGTAAACTATTAACCTCTCCAACATTTTATCGATTTTTTTGATACAAATTTCTTATGAGTTGCTTGGTATCATCTCAAAACAAGCTGTTCATGATTTTCTGGAAATAAACACGCGCTACCTGAGGAAATACTTCTTTTGTGTGATAAAACTGGCTGTTTGATCTCGAATACTTAGTTGATATTACTAACCATCTCAATCGTTTGAAAATGAAACCGCAGGGCAAGAACGATTGTTTCTTAACTTTGTTAAGGACATCAGCTCGTGGCCAACTGGTAAACGCGTCCCCTGCGGTGTTGGAGGCCGAGAGTCCGACTCTCTTACCAAAATGCCAAAATCTTGTAAGTTGGAACTGGAGCCTTCTTGCCGGGTGCATGGTGTGCAGAAGAGCTGCATGGAACACATCCAGAACACAAAACAAAACGAGTGAAATGAAACCAGACATTGTACAAACGCAGTCTTGGCGCTACAAAACTATTGTAGTCATACAGCGCCATCAACAAAACAACGTGTGAATAATAAAAGCTTTAGTAAATGATATCATTGCATTCAAGATGAATCAAAAACTGTTAATCTGGCAGCTAGAAAATTAGGATATTAGTCAGTTTCCGTATTTTCAGGAGCAGGCAGATTGTATGTGCTGCTGGTAATGGCTACTGAGAAAATAAATTGAAAAGATCAAGTCATTGCAAGACTCATTTGAAAGTCTTGCAAGACGTTTGTGATTTTGTTAAAGAAGAAGGTTGAATTTTGCTGAACCCTGCTAAGTAACACATAAATGAAACTCATTGACTTCACAAGAAATTCAGTATTGAAAACGAAATTTATTAAGCTTTCTTTACTCTCTGGTGCTTCTGACGTGATTAGTTTTTGGCGATCCTTACATTGTAAAATTTTCCAGAACTAAAAAGTCGCTCAGAGCTATATATGCTGTTTGGAACGACGAACAAGCATTTTCGTCCATGAAATTGATTGGCACTCGCGTTTGAAAAAACTTGGTGCATGGATTGCAAAAGGTTGGCCACCCCTGGCCTATTGTGAAAATTATCATAATATACCTGGCCATGGCTACCAAGCGTTTTTGTGACTGTTGTCGTAACATGGGGCATTTTCTTTGTGGTGTAGACGTGTAGAAAAGGCAAGGGCGTACGCAAGGGTTGTTTTTGGGGTTAACCCCCCTTGAGCTTGATAATTTACAAAAACTTTATCACTTGCACAAAGGAGATTAATTATTTTCGCATACTTTTTGCTTGTTAATTTGTCGGCTTAATGCAAACACCACGGATTGAATTTGCATGCAGATTTCAAGAAACATTGTAAATGGGCGTAAAAGTAATAGTTAGGTTTTGGTGGTAAACTGGGTTATCGCCTGCATCCAGAAACTATCTCACCACTTTTTGCAAACCTTTGGTCCACTTCGCATATTTAAGATTCTGTTCCACGCTAGTTCACTTTATCCGAAACAATTATCTTTGTTTTGTCTGCGTTTAGCGCAAGGCTGATCAGCTCATGCGCTAAACGCATAGGCTACATTGCCAATTTCTGTAGCATGATAGAACTGTTGAAGGAGCTCAAAAACAGCAGTTGTAACCATAAAAACGTTCAGGCATTTGATAATGTCTCAACCGGGAAAAAAGAAAACAAAAAAATTTGCTGGACTTCTATACATAACAAAAAATCGAAAGTTTTCTTGCGTGCTTTATGCGCATTCTCAATTCTGAAGTAGTTTAGCAAGATTCAATCTTGCAAACCGGTGTGTGCGTCAGCCAGTCCAGCCGCACACTTTGTGTGCTCCACTGCACGTATTCGACAAAACATTAGCGCAGCCTCATTTTGCAGTTGTAAATTGCTCTGATGAGGTGATGAGTGTGTTTTACTCCTCTGCAATAACGCGCAGCCTGATATTTTTGCAGTAATGAACTGCTGTGTCGTAGCGTTGAGTTTATTTTCAACCGAAAACCTAACCTGGAGCGCTGATAGTTTATATTCAGTGCAATGGCACACAAATTAAGGGGAGTGTGTGTAGGAGAATATGCATGTCATGTCAACAAACTTCACAAAACGTTGGTTTGGAAACATGAATGTGACTTCAAATTGTGACGTCACAAATAGCGCGTACCAAATACAAATGACCACCAATGCCACTGAATGAAATCCTCCCCGTGAAAACTTTCTGCGTACACCACTGAGAAAAGGTCAAGCGTTTCGTGAACGTACATTAGCATTGCATCGTCAGCAACCTGACAAGGATGAGCAAAATGTTTACGTTGCCTCCCCCCCGCAAAATTTCTGCGGAGGCCCATGCCGACATGCATGATACTGTACGTACCTTACCTTCTAGAAATAAGAAATCCACTTTTCGCTATGTACAGAATCAGGCCTTAGCAACATCAGTATCATGCATAACACAAAGCAACAGTGTGCAGCAATCATGCTACCTGTGTAAAGGTAACGTTTCAGTTTTGATCTATATACAATTGTCTATACCAAACGCACAATAATAAGCACAGTTGTCGTCATTTAACATCCAAACATCGCACGGATTGTTAGAAAATTGTGCTTGCAAGGTTACTGTGTTGAGATGAATATGCGTAGGTTTATGTATATTTGCACACTTAAAACAACAGAATTGTTAAATTGACGCAGATCATCTAGTGGACATCCAGACAACATATTTTCTGTTTTTTTGCTTAGTTTATGAAACACAAAACCAGTATAAGCAACATTATAACAAGCAAACCTATTCGAGCAGTTCACGAGATTCACAACGGATTTTCACGTTGTGTTGCGGGGTGGTTGTGTTATATAAACGCAACATTTGAAAAAATATGTTGAATATGGAATTAGAGCTTCCCAAAATGTTATATTGTATGCCCATATGTTTGTTTAAGAATGCTTTGCACCTGGAAAATTCCATTTGTGATTGTAATGTGGCATATAAAATGTATGAGTAATTGTGAGGTAGAAAAGAGTGAGGAATGCTTTGTAAATTACCTCATTGCTTTTACAGTTGTTGCAGAAACGTAAGAATTTTTTTTTGTTTAATGTGGTTGTTCTTGGGACACGGCAATTCGAACAAAAAATGTTTCTGGTATGGAAATGCTTTGATGGATTCTAGCGAACATGCGTAACACCATCAGAGGTAAGAAACGAAATTGGATTAGAAACAGACAATACGCATTTTTCCTGTTGGAGCGTCTCTGTAAAAATATTCTGCATTAGTTTGTGAGCGATATCGTGAACTCCGTGCAAACGATAGTTTTTTCTTATTTATTAAATGTCATATGCTTTTGTTGTCCACTTATTTCATTAGTATAAAACATTGTTTCCAAACCCGGAGTTTATGGACTCAAATGAGTCGGTGGAAAACTCTGTATGAGTTTCCAAGAACATTGACTGTGGGCGAACGCATTTGCTTTAATGTCCTCAAACAATTATAATTTTATCAACTTCATACAATGGAAGGTTTTGTTCGTAAAGAGTTTGTTACGTACACTTACGATTGTTCTGCAATAACGTACCACGTAATAAATTGCGCTGTTCCACTTCAGTGGCATTTATACTTTTGATACAGTGGAGCCAGTTGCTTAAATGTAAAGATGTTATCTAAATTGCGGTTAGCTTTTAACATATTAGATTATCGTGGCTAAAAAAGCAGATGTTAGCAAATAACGACACCTACTTGAAACTTGGATGAGCTTCAGTCGAGGTAAAGGGTGAAATGTAACTACGGTCAGAGCGGCAACCAGGAACGGGCAAACCGGGCATTTGCCCCTAACGAAATTTTTGCAAACATGATGGCGTTTACGTACTGCACACGTAAAGTTATTTCTCGAGACTGCGTTGCTTTTACGTGAGCTTGTCACTATCATTTTTTAAATTAACCAATCAATGTACCATGATAAAACAATTAACCAATCAATGTGCCAAGCTTCCGAAAACTCCCAGTACAGAACCGGAGACAAGCTTGGAGACCTCAGTTGTGAAGTGAAACCAATCCATCCGTTTCATGAAAGTTACGTTGTGGTTGTGAATATGACCTCACAGAGCAGGAATCCATACCCTACTAATCGCGGCTACTGCTACACAGTGCTGTGCTAACATTTTAGATTTGCTGCTAAATGTAACAGGATTTTCTTACTATTAGCTGTAAAATTTTCAATCTACCAGTTAGACGATTTTCTGACAGGACTATGCCAATCGTTTTGAAGGCAACAATTTCCTGACCAAAAATTTGTTTCAACAGGTTTTCAAGATAAAAATAATTGCACCTTCATCAAAAATATGTTCTTTATGACTCTTTAACTTGAGCAGCATAAGAAACAGGCACATCATGCAGCTGCCTCCAATTATGTGCAATTTTTTGTTCTGTGTGAATGTTGTTCTCTGTGTTATTTGTGCGATGTGTCATCTATTCTTCTGTGTTTTGTTTATTAACTGATGTCTAAGATTGATTGATTTATTGGTCTTACATCTGAAAACTTAAAAAACACTACTGCTAAAACCTAAAATATCAGCAAAAAGCTTTTGGGACAACAATCTGTGGGATCGCCGCGATCACTCTACTGCTATTAGGGTGCGTTGTCCTTATATACTTTCCAGAGATCCTTATCTCTCATTTGTGGTACCCGGGATTGCATGTGATGGTAC
>JGI24021J15306_10010215_pt1 | contig 11636 bp, 7 predicted proteins | sample Ectturendosymbi1_FD_15306 | JGI IMG/M metagenome (IMG submission 15306)
GGAAATTTTGTGCAATCTTGAACTGTAGCGTGATCTAAAATCCCACAAAATATATTCCTAATGCCTTCTTCCTCTAATTGAAATTCATTTTTTAATTAGTATGCATAGGAAAACATCGAAATTTAAGCAATCAGTCCTAATCCTTGTTTCGCCTGTTTGTTCAGTTGGCATTACAGACAATAAAATTATATATGTAACCCCGACAATGACCTTATATGAGGACATGAAACCGATTGAACACGTTCTGCTGCATCCGATATGCGTGCTTTCTCACCTGAAGTGCGCATGCAAACACAAATATAAAGTTGTTTTTATATTATTGAATACATTGAAGTTGCTGATGAATTTATCACTTCAAAAAGCACAGATTTCACGAGATTTTGATAATTAAACCTAGACACCCAGGTCAACTAAAGAAGCAGATCTGAGTAGAAAAACCTCGCAGTGGGAGCTCTGCATGGTCACATGCGAAAAAACGCCTACTTCCATAACTCGAAGTGAACATTTGAGGATTTATTGCCGTGTCATTGTTGCGCAACAAAGACCCACAGTAGAACAATCCACTCGCTACTTTCGCAACCTTCCTCTGCAGTCAAAGGAGCGGACAAGAGCAAACTGCAATCTCACCATTGCATGTTTGAATAAATTAAGTTAGTTAACCACATACGAACCGCCGTACATGATCACGCCAATTGTCTCTGAAGAGTTGGCTGCCAAATCGTATCAGTTTTGACGTTTTTGACCGGTGTTTTTGCAAAGTTGAAATGAGGGTATGTGAAACGCCACCAGTTGCGTTAAGCGTTTAGGGGGCCTCGCGGCCACGACTTTGCCCGGGGCCTCGCGGTCACGACTTTGCCCGGGGCCTCGCGCTCATTTAATCCGCCCCCGCGTATATGCAATGTAAATATTTTATGTAAACACGTATTTATATAACATTAGGACCATATTTTTTATATAAAAACTTGTTTTTCATTTATATTGAAATAAACACATTCGGACTGACAAATTCAGCAAAACAAGTTTTGCATATAATATGTTCGTCCCCATTCCTGTGCAAGAAGTGGTTTATTTTTAAACGATATACAAAAAAATCACCCCAATGGACGTTTATGTGTCGGGAACCACCGATCAGAAAACATATGCAAAAAAATTTAGAGGGGGCTTCAGCCCCCTCCTGGATCCACCTATGGCTGTACTAGCAATTATCAAACTTCAAAGACAAAGTTTTCTTGCCTTTGCTGCTGCAAATTTATTGAATATTTCGTCAAAAATGATATAATTTAAAACGCCTCATGTATTAACCCAGGAAATATCTAACACCATCAACGCTGCGGAGATGTTCTACATCAGAAATTTTGTGATCTGAATTTCGACAATTTAATGTCAACGGAGATGTTCAGTTATGGGTCAGAAGTCAACTTAAATAAAAAACACATGTAGCACTAACTGAAAAGTTCACATTTATGACTAGTACGCTCAACGGAGTTGTACAGTTTCAATTAATATCTTGAAAAAGTAGTCAGTATTTAGATGCATTAATTCTTATGACAACTCCTGCCATGTTGAGGATATGACTAAGCAAAAAACGTAATTAAATTGATTTTACAATTAACGCCAACCGTCAAATCGTGCTTTAAATTAAATGAATACCAACGGTTGTCCGCCTCATGCTAAAAATATCTCGCAAAAACATTTGATACCAATTTACATGTTTTTGTACACCACTGAGCATCCCCATCCGACATTTCCAGCAATTTACTCAATTCAGAATCTGATGTTAAAATGCCTTCATTTTTTCCCACTGCCGGATTACTATTTGATGATAAGTGAAAGTAGGTGTAGATAGTGTGCTGTTTCAGTGTTTGGCATTCCCCTGTTTTCATGTGTGTCCGCAGGGAGGACAAAATGGGAATTTGCCATTACCTGGAAATTGGGACTAAGAACCAAAGTTTTCCAGAAAACCTGAAGTCAGCAGCTTAATTGAATTAATTCTTGCAATGACAGTTTTATTTTCCGATATGACACTCCCACTGCGCAAGAGCCGGGTTCGCTGTTGTGGTGTCACACAATTTCGGGCTTGCAGTTCACTCATGTCCGCTAAATTGCCTGCAAAGGCAGGTTGCGAAACTTGGGTGCCGATAGCTCTAAAATTGACCTTCACTGCGTAACAGTAACATGACAACAAAGATACACTTCAAGTTGCGGTGGTAGGCCTTCAGCCGTATGTGATTGTTGAAGACATCTGTGGCAGGTAATGCAGCGAGACAATGACTTCTGATTGCAGTAAGTCACGTACTTTTATACGATGTGAAAAGAAGCGTTGCTGCCAACTAAACGCATTTTTGGGACTGTTGCCGTAACATGGATCATTTTCTTTATGGTGTAGAAAGGGTAAAGCGTTGTGTGAGCGCCCATTTGAATTGTATCGTCAGCAGCCTGAAATCGGCAAGCAAAATGTCGACTTTGTCGATCAATGGAAAAATTTCTGTGAACGCCTATGCCTATGTTGTTTACGTTTATAATGTAACATCTGCTTTGTACTGTGCTATAAATAATCATTTTTGTGTTATTCGATATCCTTTGTTCCAACCTCTCTTGGTTACGGCATGTCGTTGAATGTGCGATTCACCACGAACCGGGTGTGTATGAAGACTTACACCCACATATATGTGGCGCGAACATGCGAAGACTAAAGCCCATATACATGGGCGTCGGAAGGATTTTTTCCAGGGGGGCCACTAGGGGATTTTTCCAAACTTTTTCTAGGGGGAAGCTGAAAGCGGTCAAATTTTATTTTTCCCACTCGAAACTAAGACAATAACTTTTTTTCTTGAAATTTTCCAAATCCACCTGAAGTCAGCAGCTTAATTGACGGTTCCGACGGTATGACCATATATATGCAATGTATGTGAATTTTGGGAAATAATTATTGCATTCCAATACCGTGGCCAGTGGGCCCCCTTCAGAAATATTCACTCCCCCTGGCTTAAACCTCTAGTTACCCCACTGGCTGAGCTACGAGCAATCAATGCAACATAAAGATGCCACGATTACGTTTAGTCGCAGATGTAATAAATCACTATGAAGAATTGATACAGAGCTAGCTTGTCAGGTTAATCAATGCCAACAGTATTGGAAATCGCTTCTGCAATAAAATTTATTGCTGAGCGAGGACTGATGTTTAGAGATGATGAAAACGTTGGGTCACCCAAAAACACTTTCAAAAAAAGAAAGCTTCTGGTGAGTGGTTTTGCAACAGAGTCACACATCGCTAATCATTGTCAATTATCATGTTGCATCATAAAGTTTTGTTACACTTGAGTTAATAAATGTGATGTCACAAGATTACGTCATGAACATTAATGATCCGTGGAAATACTAGTGACTTCATTGGCCATCCCCTACCTAAAGATTCTATATTCGCACATGGGGCCTTCCACCACGTGTGGGCCCCAGGCCCCCACCATCGAAATCCGGCGCTGCATCTGCTCCCGAAAGTCGTCAGGTTCGAATATGTCCCGGGCGTCGCAAAGTACCAACAATGTTACAAATGCTTTCTTCAATGCAATACGTTTGCTCCCGAAAAAACTCGGTTCGAACAAGGAGACGCCAAACTTGTTTCTTGCCTCGGGCGCCACCTAACCTCAGGACGCCCCTGCTTGAGGCCAGGTGAAAATGGCTTCGCAGGCGGATTTGGCCAGCGGGCCGTAGCTTGGAGACTCTGCTTTAGGGTATATCCTTTAGATACTTTTTGTAGATACAAGAGATTGTTTGGGACATCAACAGTGTTCTGTTATGTGTAGCATGTGAAAAACGAGGCAGGTCTTTTCGGACCCGCTTCAAACGTTTGATTTAATAATATGAAGCGCTTTCAAACTGTGGTTCTCCCTGAAAGATCGCGTAGTTCGACCAACAAAAATAGCCCCTTTCTTGTCCTACAAAAAAAGCAACCACTTTTGTGTCACACCCAACGATTGTCGCAGACAACTTTGGGTATTCAAGCAAGTGATGGAGTCCCCTTGTTTGACTGTTCCCGCCAAACGCCTGGACTGGATCCCCTACAGTTCCTCTGCGGCTTCACTGTGATGTACTAAAGCGCAGTAAGGGTAGCTCCCTTCTGTAGTTGGATTCTGTTCGAAAAGCGGATTACTAGTCGTTTACAAACGAGGAAAATCGGATGCCGTAATCATTATCAATACGGCAGTTTTTTCAATGCGATTTGTTCAGGGTAAACCGCAAGATATAATTGTTTGCCTTGGAGCGTGCGCAGAATGCAATGAAATGTATCAAAATCGCTATCACGTATGAGCTCGTCGTTTTCATGTAAGAACTATTGCAGTTGCAATGCTGCGTCGCCCTGAGCCAACCAAAGAGAGAGTCGTACCTACGACCCTCGACATAACAGCAAGAGTTTCCCTGCTCGACCAGGATCTCTCTGCTCTTGCTGTTACGAACTCAGCCTTATTATATAATCACTGTTGTATTTTATCAAGCTGAGTCACGAGAGCGAAAAAAACAAAAGCAATCACAGCGAATAACTTAAACATCTCATGAGTGACGTAGATGTCGTATGTTGCAGCAAAACAATTCAAGAAATATCGGTGAAATGACAACTGGTCAGAATTCGTCCGTTACGCTTATGCAAGCTCCGACTTCCAAGCGCAAGGTATATCCTGCAGAGCATAAATACACGCCGAAGTTTTTCCGGCGCGTTGAAGGCGAAGGGGCGTGCTTGGACGGGGGCAAAGTTCCCAAAGTGCGCAGCGGTTCGCAGGTCTTCGTGCCGTTTTTATGGTCGATGCAGACCATGCTGCAGCGATTGCACAAGCCCGCGCAAGCGAACTCCACGCACTCGCCCGTTTCGAGCGTTGCGGTCAAACGTTTCCACGACTCTTCAACGAAAACTTCAGTCCCGCTCACGACGAAGTTGCAGCGAAACCGACCGATGACATCATCTATTGCCAACCTGTCGCCGACCATCGCGCGCCTCAGATGCTCCGCGCTGCTGCGTGAGATCATCAGAAACTGGGCTTCGTTCGCCAATGCGAGAGCATGATGCACCTTTCCGTTTGTGTTGTTGTGAAAGCGTTTGCTTACGCGATTGGCGTCGGGCGTTATGCGCAGCAGCCGAACATCGTAGCCCAACATTTCCGACAACCAACGCGACGCTTCGGAACCGCAGTCGACACCCGCGATCCTGTAAGATTCGCAATAGCTTGGTCTTGAGCTGAGACGCTAACTATAAAATCGAAGATGAAACTTTGCATACAGCGGTGACGAAGTATACCCACCTGTCGCCGCAAACTTTCGTTTGACAAACGCTGCTTTCAGTCGGCGCGCAGTCCAAGGGATTTTCGTCCTCCAGGTGTACGGTGACTGAACCGAATCCTTCAGCGCTGTTGAAGACAATGAAAAGCATGTTTACAGTCAGGCAGGAAAAGTAGCAGCAAATACAGCTTGTCTCTGAACCATAAGGTAATGCCTTGCTAGTTCAATTTATTCGACCATACGACTTAAGGAAGAAATCTTCTCAATGTTTGCGACGTTTGACCGAAAAACAGTGAATTAAGCAGTGATAACGTTTTCATATTGATTCTGAAACCTGCTACGAAATATTTTGTTGAAAATGGTAAGTGTTGCAACAGACATGAAATCGCTACAAGAGAAACTACGATTTAGCCCGAAATTTTATATTGTTTTTTTGATGCAAGGTCATTTCCCAATTAACAGACGTATCATCATCGGTAACAAGCAGATGACCCTAATCTTTTCACATTGGACGCGCGTTAAAAATAACGTACGATTTGCCTGCCTTAGAAGAAGTTGAAACTGCGCTGAACTTCAGCGCATTTTGCATCACGGTCTTACACTCTTTCATCACACATATACATGATAACAGGAGACGGTAAGCAGGCACATCCACTTCATAATATCGGCACTCCCACGTTTTGCAACCTTAAGGTCAAAGTCCCAACTGGAAGGGTGATGGACGGTTGGACGAGCGTCAACCTGGGCTCCCGTTTCAGAGTGACGCAAACTCCATGCTCGTTGACGATCATCCAGTTTCTGTCGTACCTCAGGCCAGTCTCACAAATTTCCCACTTGTTTACCTGCCACATATAAGCTAGTAAGCAACGAGGCTCACGTTCTTCCGTTAATAACAGCGTTACTCCGTAAAGAACAAAAACATTTTATCCACGGTTTCTTTTTGACTTTTAAGCAGTTCGACCGCAGCTTTGCACTTATTTGTTAAACGATGCTCTACAGTAGATTACAGTCAACGATCACAATCAAGCAGCTTTGCTTATATAATAATGTTCTAACATGAAAATTGTACAATCCAATCGACTTACCTCTATACCTCGACATGACTTAACAGGATATAAAAATATTTTTTCAAGAAAGATGCGGTTTTCTTTGCCGTTTATATCCGTCACAGCGTCATAGAAAATGTCTTCACCCTGTTCAGGCACTGCCTGCACAACCAAAATAAACATAGTTACTCTTACAATAGTATAGTCCAAAGGTTAAGAGCAGGGGTCTCAAACACAGGCCCGCAATATTTTTGGGAATTTTCAAATAATTATCATCTACATTATTAAGTTTAGTCACCGGTATGTGAAAGTCCTCGGCTAGCAAATGAACAAGTTCATTTCAAACCAACGTAGAGACGGCTAGAAATGATTTGCCTATAACTCATGATACCTTTCGAAGATGTAAAAGCTGTTTCAAGTAAGGCTCAGGTACCGCCATTGTTGCGTCACGTCATAATGCCGCCCTCGGGTTTAATTTGTGTCTTCATTTGGCCCTCGGAGCAATTTGAGTTTGAGACCCCTGGTTAAGAGTCATATCCGAGGTTGGCGGCTTCTGCGCCATCTTGTAAATGGCACCTTAAGTTTCATTTGTAACTGTTTAGCTTGCCCTAGCACCCTTCGTAGCGATGGATCTGAGTCCACGCCGAAGTTAACGTGCACTTATGACAATTAACAATTTATGCATTAGACTGGACCAGCCTTTTTATAACACAACGCACGTCATAACCGCAGTGTATTTACCCACTTGAAGAAAACACTGACGCAAAAATTCAACAAATCTGTCCACATCGCTGGTCGTTGACATGTAACCCAATGACACGCGGACAGCTCCAACAGGTTGGCCGTCAACGAGGTCAATATGATCGCCACAGGTATGTCCTCCCTGCATAAACATGGGGATGTGGAAAGCTCTCACATTCCACTTATGGCCAACACGGAGCAAAGTCAGGAATCCAGGAATTCACAGGAAAATTATATCGTGTTCGATAGGAATTGCTTAGCTCAAGGCAGTTACTTCCTTTAAACGAAGTTCCACATTGAGGCAAAAACAATTATCATAAAACGTTTCCCACTCCGAGCAGAAACGGTTCACTCTAAAATTAAATAAGTCGACGAAAAGAAACGTCAAGAATTTTTAGAAATGAAATATTCAGCTGAATACCTGACCTGGCGTGCATACCTCAAATACATTCTTTAGCGTTCCAGAGTCTAGACCAAGCAAGGAAATACACGCGCCGACGTTGCAGAAGCATCCGGAACGAAGGTGAACGTTGCACGAGGCAGCCATGTGCAAAACGTGATTGAATCCAATGTAACTGCAAAGCACCGGATATGTTCTGCGTATCGCTTAACGAACACAAATGTTTTGTCACCCTTGCCAAGAAATCATGGACATTGAGTTATTTGGTATTGTGCTAATATGGAAACAGCACAATGTCTTCGTTTACTGGTTTGAAAAAAGCATCTCTAACCGCACCATATTTCAACCTTGATACACTGCGTTTTTACGATGGTGACACGAAGCAATGAAAAAAGGCAACTATCCACACATGCATGAAAAAAAGTTGGGGCAGAAAAGTACCTAGTAATTTGTTAATGAGCCCAACCAGTTTGCATGGAGTGAAAGACATTATGCAAAACGCATTTTAATCAAACCACAGATTTTTGAAGGTTTGGCCATCGTCCCAACCATGCACAATTACGACATACCTACTAAAAAAACGAAATAGACATTTAAGCAAAAGAAAACGCGACCGTCTTTTAAAGATCGCAGGACATTAAAAAAACTCGCTGCATTTGTTTAAATCGAAACAATCGCAACTTTCCCACTCGCCTTTAGCCACACGAACAAACCATATTTGCGGCCAGACTTAAGTTTTGAAACCATTCAAAGGGATACACACAATCCCATACATACACTGAAATCCTTGCAACGCAGCAAATGCAACATTTTGGCTTCACGTGCGTGTTCGTCTAGTCTAGACATTTCGTTTGTTGCGGGGTGCTGACGGTTGTGGGCCGCACATTGAATGGCTTACTTTGATCTTAGTAAACTAAATTTACCTTAAGCTAACGTGCTGAGAGTGTTCGAATCCTAACTGCAATGATAAAGTGGCACTGAGGACCACCTGCATCAAAAATGTCAAGTTCAAGATTGTCAAAACAAGGACAGGCTGTCAGTATATAGGACACTTTTATTACAGAAAAAACCTAAACTGGGCCGCGGGTTCGACATGGCTGTCCTAGAAGCAAAACGTGATAAAAAAGTCGTGTCTTTCTACTAAGCGAGTTTCGCACAGAGGTATAAGTTTACTTTTTCGACTGAATGTCGATTTCGTGTTTGCGCTTGGACAAAATTCTGCCGAATATCTGCTGGCTGCGCAGACCGCGAAATTAAAACACAAATACTTGCGACAATCCTCATTGCATTTCGTAACGAAGGAGTTGCGATACAACAGAGACAAATAAGTTAAGCTCATGGCTGCTGTGGTACGTGGATATTGCTCAGGGATGCAACATGCGCGCACTCCTGCCTGTACACCTCTGTAAGCACCGTTCATGCTTCTGGCTCTATCGTATCCTTATCCTTGTAAAACGTTTCAAGCCCAAAGGCAACGAATTTGTTAATATGTAATCCGCCAATGCTTCCCTAGTGGTGGAAGCAAGTCACATGAAACAGAAATTATTCATGAATCTCGTTGTTTTTGACAAAACGAAGAGATAAGCTGAGCTGTTCAACGCGACCAGATGTCTCGTCCGCTGTATAGGTAGGTCTACTTCGCGTTTGCCACATCCGTTACAAGTTGATATTTAATTTCCTGATTATCTCGCAAACAAGTTGATCATCTTGTTTTACGTATGCCAGATGATGTGCAACGTGAAGAATTCATAAACCAGTCAATCGTACTTTTATGGGTAGTATCTACGCGGTCTTAATGCAGCTCTGAAAATCCTGTCATTGCGGTCGGGTTCATCAGGGCGAAAGCGACCGCAATCTCTGTGTCCGCGTTGCGGTAGCTTTTGACGACCGCTCGACAGTCATTACATGACTCAGTAGAACTTTGTTTTGACCTACGATTTCTTCTGCTTTCGGAAAGCATACTTCTCACGTCCACGTTTTCTTCATTTTTGCGAAGTCTAAGAAATGCATCAAACTTCCGACTGAGAAAATCAGGTGCGAACGCAACGCACCTTTTACAAAATGCCCCTTCATGGATTTCGCTGCAGCCGAAGCATTTGAATTGATCAAGCTATCGCATTTGGAAACGACGCTTCTGGAGGCCTATGTGTACTACTGAAAGTAGTACGAAGATGGAGTCCAGCCATTAGCAATATAGGTTTTTGGTTGCCTTCGCAGGAGAATGTCCCACAAAATTCCCAATGTAATTCGTGCACGTTTCTAAGGAATTCGTCGAAACATGGCTACCAGTTGGCCGATATGATCGTTTCTACTCTTCTACCGGTGGAAAAGTACTATTTTAATATTGATCAACAAAAACTTTTCGAGCTTGCTCACACCATCTATTTCATCCACGGAGGAAAACCTTTTATTTCACCGCAAACTTCTCCATCTTCACTCACCAATTTTCGCGAACTAAAGTGCATACAGCAACAGGTCAGCAGAGTAAGAACTTGATTACGCCAGCAGCAGCTAGCGGTCAGTCACAATTCGCTTCGCACAGTATATCTTTAACGTGAGCGCATTGCGAGAACCACAAGCTTCGTGACGTTTCACTACAGAACAGTGCACACGAGATTTAGTTTGTTTCTATGCCTGTAGAGCACGGCAGACCAAGATACTGTTGCGGAAGTTGGTACGACTATGGAGAAATGAAGAAAGCTGCTTGGTTATTTCGCAAACCTCGAAAATTCAAAACTACCTGATTTCATAACCAATGTGTTGCTGTTTTGCTACACCTACTAGTACTAACGCTGAATCTCTCCAATGTACCCGATCTCGAACTAAAAAGTTAGTGAAAAACTCACCGAGAAGGTAAAAACAAACGACAGTATTTCTTATTGGGTCAGTAGCTAACGGGCTTTAGCCCCTACAGCCCCTGGATGCGCCTTTGCTTGTGGGATAGGCCCATTTTCTGGAATAACTTAAATTGCGAAACTAAGCCAAGCACATCGCAGCAAAAGCATTCGTCCCCCCTTCAAGGTTGCGTCAGTGGAAAAATTCAACTTGAACCGAACGCCTGGAACGGTGAAACGCGCCTTTCTAACGCACGCAACACTGTCAGCCAGGCCCGCGACCAGGAGGAGAGAAACCGGGCAATTGCCCAAACTCGAAATTTTCAAAAACATGTTTAGTTGGTAAGTACAACAACAAGTTGCAATTATTTTGCCACCTCCGGAAAATATCAGCTGGTTGCGGTCCTGCTGTCAGCCACTTGAAATATAACTGAAAAAAAACTCAGCAGCTGCTTAAAGCACAAAACATTATAATCTATTAAATTGTTTGACTTTAAAGAAGTCAGCAATTAAGTAAACAAACATTTTTTCATTTTAGCCCTTCATAAAGTATGGCTCCAACCGCCGTAAATATAAGTGATGCTAGCAACTAAGCATGTTTCAAAATAGAAATGGCACTATTTTTGAAGTACAACAATGAGACCAGTAGTACCTGTTTTAGGTTGAAACCAAGATTCAAGCTGTTTTCAGAATTTTCAAGTCAACTATCCTTTTGCTAACTGAAACCTACCAAAGCTTTTTTGCCACACAACTCGTGTTAACAAAGTATTATTTGGTCAGTGGTGAGGGGGGGTTCTTCCTCAGGTGGGGAGCAAGTGCTCAGAATATTGGTGTGGAATTCGTTGAAGAAACGAAATGGCTTTTAAACTTCGAGTTGTGTTTTCTCAAGCTCTCCCGTGAGCGCAGTTAAAGGTAACAGAGAAGTGTACCCGCACTTACAGCACCTGTAATCACATGTTGAATATACCAAGAAATTTGATGGCGCAGTCCGAACCATGCCAACCTCATAAACTTCGCTTTTAAGAGGAATGACCACATGGCAACGCCCCAAGCGTAAACGTTGCTGTGTGTTAACTATTTCGGCAGCTTAAAACGGCCTCCCCTCTTGTTCACCAACATCAGCAGCTTTTTCGCTAACTGCCCTTTGAGAATGATGTTGCACAAATCTAGGAATTTAGGTAGCATTTCGGCACGCAGTGAACAGTTAAAACAAGAACTTTAACCTGTGCCTCGTCTACAAATATTGCGACCAATAGATGAATTTGTTGGTTGAGAGTAAAGCGAAGTCAAAACATGAGTACAGCGAACCTTCCATCTTCACGCATGAGGTTGAAAGCTATGATGGCG
>JGI24021J15306_10010216_pt1 | contig 11636 bp, 5 predicted proteins | sample Ectturendosymbi1_FD_15306 | JGI IMG/M metagenome (IMG submission 15306)
CAAGAATTTGGGAGGGGCCAAAAAAATTGGGGGGGGGGCAAAACGTGTGATTTTAGGCGAATAACTCTATTTTGTTTATAAAACCGCCTCTCAAAGCACAAAATGACTATATTTTCTAAAAATTTGGCGGGGGCATGGCCTCTCTGCCCCGCCCTCTGGCTACGCCTATGGGTTCTCTCGAACCCTGGTTAAGAACATTCAACACATAGATACGAAGCATTCTCTTGCCACCACAAAGCACGCGAACTTGTACAAGACAGCAGTGGGCAATTAGATGATCCTGTCACGAGGATAAAAGGAAAAGCCACCGATTTTTGCAGAATAGGCGGGATTTGGGGAACTATTCATTTTCCCGTAGGTCTTCTTTAAAAGTGTGTTTAATTGGCTTGCGGTTGTGTCTAACCTCACGAGAGAAGTTCAGGTTTGTCAACAGATTCTTTCAGCCCCTACTGACTGCAAGTTATTCCAAGAAATTTGCACGAATGCCTGAATAGATTATAGAAAACACTCTAAAACCACATGAAAAAACCGTAACGCTAGAACACGTGTCGTTAGGCACTTTTATATTTATATTGTGTTAACGTAGTGTGAATACAGTGGTTTTCGTCAAATAGATGAAATCTTCAGTGGAAATGCTTTTTTTGTCATAACTGTTCTGTCAAAATAACAGTGCCTTAAATACTGTATGATGCTATTGCATTGCATCATTTGTTCCGCTATATCTTTTTCCTCGCTCTGTTTGGGTACAATAAATACAACTAAATAGTCCAAAATAATCATTTAATTCAAAGAAATCTCACCAAGAGATATCATCGGTCGTCCAACTTTTAATAGGAAGCCTGCAGCAACAGCTCCAAGCAACATTCCAATTGACCGCCCAGTAAAGATGGACGACAAAGACGCAACATTGACATCGACATTTTGGGCCAGAAACAGGAGAGTTGGCGATGGGATTGACATGTACAAGCCCTATAGCGAAAATGCCTGATGTTAATATGAAGAACACATACTTTTCAAAAAATCCAAAAAACGTTCGCAGGACTAAACTTGTTTTCGTATTCAATCGTCATTCCTTTTTCTAAAACTGTGTATCAATAGAAGCAATACTAGTCATTAGTATTGACAATTTTTCACGAAAAAGGTCAATAAAATGCCGAAAGTTGTTGGTCATCAGTTACTTTTGGGGAAATAATTTGAAATATCGGCAATGAAGTGGTAAAAATGAACTAAAACTTCTACTCTTCCAGCCTAAAACAAAGTTCAACCTGATCAGATCAGACATGGATTGATGTCCGGAACACATGTTTAGATTAGACATACGCAAAAGTATAACTTCCGAGGAATAGAAAAAAAACATTTTATGAAATGTTTGAAAAATATGGAAATGAATATATGAAGGAAATGTACGGCATCACCGAAGAAGAATAGAAAAGTATTAAGCTTCAAACTTCTATAAAAGCCATTCATCCATGCTAATATTGTATTCTGCTTTCTTGTTTGACGCGCATATCTGTTGAGAATCGATGTGACTCATGAATTGAGCCAAAAGAAATCTGAATTTACTACGAGGTATATAGTTCATGTACTTGTATAAATCATTGAGGAGGGATCCCCAATCGAGTTGCCTGTGAGGGTGCGCGTGCTTACCCCAGATGATTCGTGACGCGTTTCTACATGTCAAAACTATTGTATGTACGTTTTTTTTAAACAAAAATACACGTCGTACAAAGTCTCATCGAGTGTAGATGTTTCGCATGGAGCGGTTTTGTCATGTATTTCTTTCCACGTGATGTATTTGTGTATGTGACATCACAATGCTTTTGAGGTCATGAGGTCATAATGAATTTGGTTAATAAAGGCTTGTGTTAGAGGCATTGACCTCCTCTTTGTAACATGGTGAATTGATCAAATGGCTTTTACGAGCTTGCATTGAGTAATTTAGTGGATAAACTCTCAGTGTGTGCTTCTTTAGATAGCTTATTTCACTGTGTGCTACTTTGAGACATATTTTTTATTTAGCCTCTCCAGGCCCTAGGGACAATATTTCATCTCTGAGGACCTCGTGTTACTCTTATCCATTGAAGCAACCGGCAAGGGTGGGCTTACATTTGACTGACGTGACCAACAGGTTTTAAATTTGCTGCAATGACGCAACTGCCGACCGACGCTGGCGAGCAATTGCGTCATAATAAAAAACTGAAAAATTGTCGATCCGCGTCGGTCAAGCGTAAACCCGGTTCAACCGTTCTACACGAGTAGTAAGTGAACTTCATATAGTTGTGCGAATACGATTGCATATTATAACTGCAACTGTTTGATTGTCGTAAGTAAAAATTAAACCTTTCTGCTTAAGTTCCGATGCAACAAGTGTTTTACAAATTATGGTATCATTCAATTAGGACCTTGATTTTTGACAAATCACGGGCAACGTAGCAGATTCACGGGCAACGTAGCATATTATACTTTGGCATCAGATTGTGTCTCGAAAAGTTGGTGGTTCATGGAGACGGTTGACATGCACATGGGATTCCGCAGGGGATCAAGTTAGGGAACCAATGCTATAGACAGGGCCGGATTAAATGAACGCGAGGCCCCGGGCATAGTCGTCACCGCGAGGCCCCCTAAACGCTTTGCGCAAATACGTAGCGTTTCACATGCCCTCGTTTCAACTTTGCAGAAGCATCGGTCAAAAACGTCAAAACTTATACGATTTGGCAGCCTGCACTTCAGGTTCCTAGCCACGGGGGGATTTCTGGGGCAATGCCATAACAAATTTTTTGTGCCCCCCAAATTTTGTTGTGCCCAGAAAAATTTGTTTAAAACATATAATAAATACAAAATCTTGCCCCCTAAAAATGTATTTTGCCTCTTCAAATCTTAAATCCTGGCTACGGGTCTGCTACACTTCAGAGACAATTGGGGCTGACCATGTACGGCGGTTCGTATGTGTTTGCATGTGGTTAATTTGTTCAAACAGAAAGTTGTATCACACAAAAATGATCTTTCGCTACCGTGACACTACACAACAATAGTTTTGTCATAGACTCTCTGAAACATCTTCACTGCACAAATCGTCCATTCACATTGAGGAAAGATACCCTCTCCCGCAGATCAAAACATAGGCTACACCGTTTACAAAAAATGTTCTCAACAAATTATCACGCAAAAGCTACTAGAACCGTACTACTTGACTGGAGTTTACGATGGAAGCTTTACAATAGTTACACCTATTAACTGTTCCGTGATCTCGTAGACAACAGCGCTTTGTTTGATCTACGACTGACACACTCGATCACGACAAGCACTTCGCAACTAATTGTTACATCAGCCCATAATACGGCAATTGCAAAGGCGTTAGATTGCAAAGGATACTAAGTAACGATCTTATTGAAATGACCTGGTTTCTGTCACTCTGCCAATGTGTGCTTTTTGAAAAAATGTCAGCTACAAAATTTTGGATGATGCCGCTTTTTTTGCACACGAAATCGTTGATGATTGTCTCCAGGTCCGTATCTTCAAGAACCCCATGCTCCATGCTTATTAGAGACAGCATGCTCAGTTTTTCTTGCACAATTGAACTTCGAAGATAGTTCTGAATTCTACGCAACTTAGAAAAAGACCGCTCTTCAGTACAGTTTGAAACCATGAGACACAAGTATATGCGAAGGGCAACATCAGTATTTGGAAAAGCAGAGTGCAACTCGTTTTCCTCAATAAATAAATGCATTCGCAATTCTGTACATTTTCCGTCACAGTGATCAAGATTAGATTTTTCTTGTCCAAAATGGCGCTATGGTGCAAATATGTTTTTTTGGTGTGCAATCTGGGTTTAATTGAAATCACTGAATGGGAGCCCTGCACGTGACTGTTAAACACAGACATCTTGGCAGGTATAATGCAGTGAGACAGTGACACTGCTGATAGCGGTAAGTCATGTATGGTTTTATACTGTGTGAAAAGAAGCATGAATAAATATGTAGCAGTGTTTCCACGTTGGAAAATCCATTGTTAGTGTGAGACTGTGATCAACGTGTCCGAGTGAATTGCTTTAATCAACGACTTTTATGTAGGCTTCTTTTCACACAGTATAAAAATGCGTGGCTTGTTAGAATACGTCTGTGCAAACTTGTGGGAATACGTCTTTATCGTTATGGTCTAGTTCTGACTTCTTGCTGAGCGCTAAGTGCAAAGCTATATTTGCCGTGGCAAGTTTCGTAATTCATCTGCTCAGTTTTTTAAGCCTGCGTGGTGGTCTACAGTAACTTTAGTAAGTTGTCCGATAGTCTTATCAATGTATAGTTTTACTTCTCATTGCTTGAAACAGTTTTGCGAGAGTGTCTAATTTCTTGTCATTTCACCGTTCGTGTTGTTCTGGCCGTTCATTATTCTTTTAAATTATCACTTATTTGTAGAAAATGCTCGAAAAAATGGACATTAGGCAGTTTATGAAAAGAACAAGTATTTCTGATAGCCGAAGTGTAAAGAGCATTTCATGCAAAAGATTGAGAATGAGGTTCGACCGACACAAACTATTAGGGTAGAAAGGGTAAAGCGTTTTGTGAACGTCCATTTGCATTGCATCGTCAGCAACCTGAAAAGGATAAGCAAAGTTTCGACATTGTTCCCCTTGGAAAAATTTCTGCGGACGCCGATGGATGCATTGATTTTAATCTACTTCTCATAAAGCTTGGTCCTGTTGGGTTTAATTCTTTTAAGTCACTCGACAACGATAAATGCCAAGTTGTCAGTTTCCTCAACCCGTATGTTAACGCAGTAATCAAAAAGCTCTACAATTTTGATGCGTGGTGAACAGCCTACAAACATGAAAAACCAGTAAAAGAATGTTTTGATGTTCAAGCGTGAGGCCCTCAAAAGCGCGAGGCCCCGGGCATTTGCCCGGTTTGCCCAATGGTTAATCCGGCCCTGGCTATAGACCGTATAAAACCTTAATATAAATAACTTAAGCAAGTAATATACCGTATTCATTTTTATTTCGAGACATATTAACATTTTTGTGTTGCTGCACATTGCTTTTCACAAAGGAAATAAACGCAGTGTCAAATACTGACTTGTGCGCTCAGTGACCATTCGTTCTTTGTGGGCTTATCACTGGAACACAGAGTAGAATCACAGCTGCGCTTACTCAACTCTTGTAACAGTACTGCTAAACTTTAAATATTAGATACTTTGCATGGAAGCTTGCATTGAAGTTTCAGCAAAAGAGCGCCTCGTGTTTGAAATAGCGTGTGCGTGTTTTTTTCTGGCCTCAGACATAGAGTAACTCTCGAAAAAGTAGCAGCGCTGGAATCTCCAGAGCTGAAGAATCTGTTTCTTTCTGTATCTGTTTCTTTCTGCAAAATTGCTGCAAGGTAGGTATAAGCTAGGGGTCTCAAACACGGATGTGGCCCGCGAGAGCATTTTGTACGACCTGCAATCCTCTTTGGGAATTTTCAAATAATTACCATTTAGGTTATTCCAGTTTCTTCGCTGGTGTTTAGTAGTGCTCGGCCAGCGAGTGAACAAGTACCTTTTAAACGGACGTAGAGACGGCTAGAAATGATTTGCCTATAACTCTGGACAGAGTGTAAAAGCTGTTTCTACTAAGGTTCAGATACCGCCATTGTTGCGTCAGCGTCATATAATGCGGCCTCGGGTTACTTTATAAGTCCTCATTTAACCCTCGGAGCAATTTGAGTTTGAGACCCTGCTGTAAGGTGTTGCTAGTTCAACATATTGTACCAGAACAATGTTTCACATTGCAGATGCCTAGTTAGATTTTTATTGCGTGTGTTTTGTAAACTGTATTGACGTGATTTCTCGCGATAATTGTGTTGTCTGGTCCCTTTCTATATACATTTTGCCTCCTTTTGCTTTCCAGCACGAGAATACAAGTCAATAAAAGTGGTTCAACGCCAAACCGCAAATGGGTGGTAAGGTGACATAAAGATTCACGGAGCGTATAACCAAACCAATGTAACTATTGGCCATTGACGGAAAGTCCAGGTAGTATAAGAAAATATAAAGCTTGAAAGTGGTAAATGTTTATTTAATCCAATGGTTCTTAACCTATTTATATCATGCCTCCCTCAAGAAATTGCGCTTTTTTCAATCCCCCCTGACGTTTGCATGCAGACCCGAATTCGGCCTGCAAAATTTTGACACCACTTTCCCGTTAAAAAACTTTCCATGTTGTAGAGCGTGTAAGGGCTCGCACCCCCCTGGAAATTATTGATGCTCCATGGGGAAGCCTTCCCCCCGTTTAAAAACTACTGATTTAATCAAATTGTCAAATTTATTCATTGCACCTTATCGAGCCCTCAGTATTGAACCCACGAGCATCTGGATTATACTTCAAAACCAAGTTTTATACTATCCCCTTGTATATCCGATTCAAACGAATTCTGCTTGCGATAAGCACAATTGATAACTCAATTCTGAGTGCTTAACGGATAGTGGAATAAAAGTTTCAATGCAGCATTGAAAATATATATGCTGCCGCGAAGATACGATATCTTTTGCAGCAACTAATCGAATTTTCTACCAGGTTTAGAGCTACCGATGCAACATTACATTACAAGGAACAAACATATTTTCAATCAATGTACGAAAGAAAAATATTTTGGTACTCACGTGGCATATTCGGGCTAGGTAGACCACAAAAAGGAAGGAGTAAATAGTGAATGTTTGGCGAATTCGCGTTGTTGCTATTGGTTCTGCACAACACAAGACGAAGAATTTGGTAATGGTCATGAAAAGACTGCAGCTAAGGAAAAAATTGACCAACAAATAAATATATCTGAATGAAGCTAGCTGTTTGTTCGACACGAATTACTGGAGTTACTGACGATCACTGTCAAATTAACACCTATTCGAAACTTGGCGGTTTTCAGGACCACGTAGGGAGTACCCAACATGTGAAAGTACTGTGGATACTTGCAGGCTTTGAAAATCATAAGAATTTTGCTAAACTAGGGCGTATAAGATAAAAGATTCAAAAGAAATGCTGATAATTGTTTAGCAGGCAGTTTGCACCCGCACTAGAAAGCTACTAGAAATCGTCGTAAAAATTAGATTTTGCAGCAGTGTAAACTAAGTGCGTTGTCCGGCATTTGTGCTTTGCGGTTGCGCAAGGGCGCAGTAATTTTAAGCCCTTTTCACGATGTAGCCACCTTTTAATGTTCAGAGTGTCTACTGAAGTAATTTATAAACCAATTTTGTGGGAATTGAGTTGGGTTTTGTGGTTACAGGCAAATTTTGGCTCTGTGCTGATGGTTTTCACTAAAGTTAAATCTTGATTTATTAAATTTTGTTAAATTCTGACCAAAGCTTGACATTGTCCCTGATATCGCCCATAGGATATCGGGGATTTTTTGAATGTTCAAGTTGGCGTACTGTTGTAATTTGGAAACAGGGTATTTTCGAGTGCTACAGAAAAACAAAGAAAATAGAGAAAGGGTTAGGGATAGCTCTATGTGTTGCTTACGAAGAGAGAGCTGAAAGCCTAGTTAAAGGTTGAGCTTTGTGCTGTATTTAGTCTTACCGCCTTCAGTGGTTTAAACAGTAATTGTTTTTTTATTTTTTTCGTTCTTGTATTCAACGCATGTAACGTAACGAATATGGCCTAGTCAAGATGTGATTGATTTTCCAAGATCAACGCTTACGAGTAAAAGAAGTTGGCCAGGTAACTTGAGTGGAGCTTATTGTTAGAAACCTTCCACTGTGACCTGTTGATTAAGAGTTCACCCTTGCTTCTCAAAATACGGTAGATCGATTCGAGGCCGTGTCATTTGAAAAAGTGACTCGAATTGCTTGAAGCGTTGTACCAGTTTGTTTCAAATAGATCAGCTGGCAGCATCCTTAGAACTACAATGCTCAACGAAAGATTTAAGCGCTGCGACTTACGTTCAAGAACAGCTCAATTCACCTCAAGGCATCGACTTGGAAGCCCGTAAGTAGAAATTACAAACTGGGCCAGAGCGACTCATCATTGAATTTATAACACGCACCGTTTCAACCAGGGCTGCGGAGCCGTCGTAAAAATGAACCTGCTTCGGCTCCAAACCTCTTGGTTTTCATGAGCATAGCTCCGGCTCTCGAGCTCTCTCTTCTCTTTTCATATGGGCTACATGGCTCATACACTCCGACTTCTGTTCGTATTTACGCATTGATATTTTCAATTGTCTTCGTGTGCCTCAAGTTGACTGGAAATGAAATATATCTAGTACACAAAACCAAAAAAAATATATCACACTTATTTGGGAAGGTTAACCTAGTAGTTTTTTACAATCAGCGCTCGTGTGCATGAGAAAATCAAAGAATAAACAACAATCGCAAGTTCAGACGATTCAGCTAACGCCGTTACTAGCAGAAANGTTGCTGTAATGAGCGGGAGCTACCTCTCAAATAGCCATAGCTCCAACACCAAAATTTAAATTGAGCTCCGGCTCCTAAATTGTCATATGAGCACCGGCGCTCTGGTTTTAACACAACACGAGCCAGTGATTCGTTGGTCCTACTATCGCGTAGCACAGGGGTTCTCATCCTTTTTTTATCCCATGCACCTCTTTAGCCGTTATTAACAGATAAAATCCCCCCTTAGAAATTTAGTTTGTAAAGAACACTTTTTCATCAGTACACTAAGAAGAGAAACCAAAACAATTGATAAGCTAAACTATATTACATTTTAAACAAAATCCTAACTACAAAATTCCCCCCTGGTGGGGAATTCCCCCCCGGTTGAGAACCCCTGGCGTAGCAACTTATCTGCTTGTAGCGCACGTCTTGTTTTAATTTATCTATTGTACTGAAACAAGTGAAATTGTTGGCTTCGAAAAAATAAGGTCTTGAAACGTGCTAAGTCGTCTGAGAAAAGCATAACATTCGAGTCACTGAGCTTCAGTAAAATGACCTGCATCCGTCATTTCATCTTGGCTGAATTCGTACATTGCAATCCACCTGTTGAAAATCGTTTCTCAGTCAGTGACCTGGAGCTTGACACCGCTGCTGTTTATCCGCAACACCGTGCATATTCGGGTATTTGAAAAAACGCCCAGTATAGGCTGTAATCGCAACCGAGACCACCCCCAAAGCCGTATGATAGGTATGCAAATAATACAATAAATTTTCAAACCTATTTTGAAAGCTTCTCTTTCACTTTCATTGCTGGAGGACTTCATGTCTTGTTCAATGCGTTTTTATATAAAAAAGTTATGTCCCTGCACAAACACAAGCAACACTAACAACTTACTATGACCTGCAATAAAAAAAATGATCGGCGACGAATAATTACGGGAAAAACGCACCACAAGCACACCCTCCAAAACAAAATTTTGCGTTAAAACACATTTGCTGATGCTGAATTGAATTCTATTACTGACGTATGCAGAGGGAGAAACTTTGGACTTTGAACACGTACATAATATGCGTGGGTACTTCCTCCAATGCTTTAGACCAGTGGTCTCCAAACTACGGCCCACGGGCCAGATGCGGCCCGCGAAGCCGTTTCATCCGGCCCGTGAAGCCATTTCGTCAATGATGAAAAAATTATATGCAGGACTTAAGAAAAACTTGTTGATTTGGTAGAATATAACATATTCCGCAACAATCACATTGCGTAATGCGTGCGGCCCTCGACATGTTCTGTATTACCTTATGTGGCCCTCGGACAAAAACGTTTGGAGACCCCTGCTTTAGACAACTCAGTATTACGCAACGAAGTAGGCCTTTAAAACGCGATCAACTATGATCGTGCCTAAAAAATGAGTGCAAAAAGCACTGAGATGGTTTAGTTGTTTTTGTTGTTATTTGGTGTGATCCAGTTACTCGACCCTCCAGCACTGTTACTTGCCCGGAGTATTGTACGTGTTATCCTGATGAGATGCTTGCCTCATCGTTTGTTCTGTAGAGCAGTACGTTAAACACTGTGCATCTGCTGGAGTTGCTACCTAACACGACATGGTGTCAGAAGTGCAGCGTTCGCATCTGATTACCGCTTTGTGAGCGGAGATGTACGGACGTGATTTGGAGATTTAACGAGTTAGAGGTTGTGATTGTACCGTATTTGCTTTACTGCGGTGAGGGTTTGTTTGTTAAGTCCTTTGTGTCATTCAGCAGGGCATTTGTAGTCCATAGATTTAAGTTTTCGGCTAGTTAGCGTTCAATCATCGAACCTGATAGTACCTTAAGGGGTGTTGCGCGGTGCACGCGGCACCTTTCCATAGATGATTCCATAGAATCTCCATCCCAGATTAGTGAGCCTCCAGAAAAAGCCAAACGAGGGAAAAGAAAGGCTTCCAACAACATGACGGAAGGCCTGTCCAGTAACATGACGGAAGGCCTGGCACGAGCGTAGACAACACAGTGGAAATCCAACCAGTGGTTTTGCAGAGTGTCTCTACCAAACCATTGAAAACTTATAGTCCAATTGTAATAGATCGCTGGCTGAGGAAATGTATTGAGGTGTACCTACCAGTCGTGCACTGCCTTGCATAATGGCAACCTTCTTATTAGGTGTGGCAACATCCTTCAAGTTAAAGGTTTGTTGGTTTCTTAACAGATGGTACAGGTGTTTCTATACCGGTCGTGGCTTCACTCTTGCAACCAGCCAGCACGAAAGGCGTGATTTATAGTGCATCACTTTAGATTTCCACAGAGGAGATTAAAAGTGGCCCGGAATATAAAATTAGTTTTGTTAAAAGATTCCAATTAAAGGAACAGGAAGGTGTAATGCGCAATTCCGGTACTGTGCTTTTACATTTCAATTTGCCAATACTTCCAAAGGAGGTGCGAGTGTGTTACAATTCAAAGTGAAGCAGTACATACCCAAACCATTAACGTGTTTCAAATGCAATCATTACGGCCGCGTGGCGAAAACCTGCATCTCTGAACAGAGATAGCTAAATCCACACAGAGATAACTATCTCTGCGCAGAGATAGCTAAATGCGCGCAGAGATAGCTATCTCTGCGCAGAGATAGCTATTTCTGCACAGAGATAGCAGTTTTTGTGCTAAATCTGTCAGATATAATGTTTTTACGAACGGCGCTCCATACATTTCAATTCGCTTGTAACGTCATTTCGGCGATAACGTTCTTTATGCAATCGCCTAGACGTGCTCTTACAGGCAAATTCTGTAGCTACCTTGCTTGTTAATTCACGGGGTTGATGTTCCTTTCATGTTGTGTTCTCCCCGGCAAGAAACGTTACGGTAATTGCCTTTACTGATGCAAATTTATACGCGACATCAATGGTGCAACGCAAAGGTTAAACGCGACGGTTCCTGATCGAAGGGTCTGACCCACTTTACCTTCCTGTGTTATCGTTGTAGTGCGCTTGAACAAGGCACTTATAAAGACGCGCATGGCGTCCGTGCGGCCCGCTTCTCCTAAAGATTGTACCTCGGGAAATGAAACACGCACTCAAAATGCATGTGCCTGCGTGCCTACACGTGTTGTATCGTATTCGTATACTGTGATTGTACTATGTACAGTACTGTACGATATTCCTATAAATGTAGCCTTTAAAATACTTTCCGAGTACTATATACAAGTATTGTCATTTGTAACACCGGTCCATATTACACAAACCGCCACCAGGGTTGGTTCAAATTACACACTGCATTCACGAAACTAACTTCAA
>JGI24021J15306_10010217_pt1 | contig 11635 bp, 6 predicted proteins | sample Ectturendosymbi1_FD_15306 | JGI IMG/M metagenome (IMG submission 15306)
CCTCCCCTGTGGCCACGGGACTGACTTTAAGTTGTCATTCAATTGATTCACTCGTTCGACACCGTCGAAAGCCCAGTTTTCCTTGGAAGATCACAATGTCAACAAAGGCATTTTCAGGTTCCGCACAACTAGTAGATGGCTCCCACTTGAAACAACTCCGCGCTATACTCCGTCAACTTCAGCCGCTTCATCGTCATCACTATAGCCCTTAAACGAGACATTCTCTCTTTTGCCGTGTTATCCTTTTGCCGTGTTCTCCGTTAACTAGTTCCCCTTTCCTTGCTTTCGGTTTCCTCCTTTTATCTTACACATCTTGCCTCATTTTCTGGCTTTTCCGCTTCCGAATGACGGCTCGCCGACCTCAACAAATTTCGGCAGAACAGCTGTTTTGTCATTTGCGTAATTACATCACACAATCCTTCCCCCGCCCTGCATCACCTCTGCTCTTTACGTGGTAGCTCACCCCTGGTCAGTGGTGTAGGAGGCGGGGGTGTAGGAGGCGGAGGTGCAAGCGCACCCTCAAAAGTTTTGATTTGTCGGAAGTCCGGGACAAATACCTGAAAACTGGGAAAAATCTCCAAAACTCCGGGCAAAATCTCTGAAAATTTTGGCAAAAATACCGCCTAACGTTTGCAGAAAAACACGGGAAGATCTTTTTTGGAGGTCATATTAAAAAATATTTTCATGGTCTTCGTGGAAAAAATATGTAGGCAAAAGTCGCACAAAAGCTTTTCGAGCAAGTTTGGGAAAATTCGGGCAAAATCCTTCGCACCTCCAAAAATTTGCCTGCTCTCATACCGATGCACCTGGTAGTTGTTTTGAGACTTTGTTTCATGCCTACACATTTCGCAAACCTGATCAATTTTTCAATTTTCAGTTTCCATTTGTTTTGTGCTTTTTGGTATACAGTGATTTTGCGTGTCAGTTCTCGTAAAACCAGCCAAACCTTTTTTCCGGGTGGGGCGTTTTTATATTCCGGATGTAAGCCTTTCGCTTTTGAATTGGCATTTCGAAGCTTTTCATTGTTTTACTGTATGTGCTTACTTGCTTGGGCCAACCCGTTTTTGCACCAAGGGAGTTCCGCGTGTGTGCTCGCACGCGGATCTGGTGCGCTGGCCGCCAGGCCTCTAGTCGAAGTTCCATATCGCCTACTAGCGGGCGGTCCATGTTTTGTTGTTCTTTTGCCGTGCCATCGTCGAAGTTTTTCTGGTGCTATTCAAAAGGCTTCATGTAAATATCAGTGAAAGGAACTTTTGAAAAGGTTGGGAGTTAACACATAACGACTTGGAATCTCAAAATGTCAGGTGGCTTAGTCGAGAGACAGAACAGGATTCATACAACGACTAAGTTGCCTCGTTGCAGGGTTTTAGGAAATTAGCAGTTCTGCATGCAACGATGACCTTCCCACAAGCAACACTGTATTGTTTCCCAAACTTCTAAACGTGTATAAAACAAGAGAATTTTGTCATACTGGAGCAAGCGGATCTTCAACCTTGGTCTGGAGTTGATCGGCTTTTAACTGTGAAAATGCCTGATATGTATCAAGCAAGGGAAACGTCATAATAAGGGTAGTTTTCAGTGAAATGGGTTAAATATTTTAAGTGACTTGTAGTGTTTATCTCGCTTTTCTGACAAGAATATGCCATCGACAACCGAGAAAAAACGCGGAATCAGTTGAAGGAACGCAATAGACTTCATTAGTTGTTACGAGTACACAGATTTTCAGACGCATCAAAATTGGTTACTTACTTAGTCGTGGTCCCGTGGAAGTGTTTTTTCCGGTTTTTCTCAGATATAACTTTAACGACAGTATAGATTCACTCTTAGTCTTTCAGTGTCTGAACCCACAAGGTTTTGTCTTCGATGGCGAAAGATATTTGATCAGCGAATTTTGTTGATTCGTACCTGTCTCGTCTGCATCAACACTTTCCGTAAACTGTTATTTGCCATTCATGGACAGCGTACCAAGACCTGTTGTTAAAAACCAAGCCATCGTTCTCTCAAGCAGACAAATCTCTGTTCTCGGCTTGACTCGAATTCGCCTTAGAAAGAAAGAGGGTAAATCCGTTACTTTCTTAGACTTAGACTGTCATTGCTAGAATGAACTTTTAAGCGTTAAAACACATCAAGGTCTTATGCATCAGCGATGACGCAACTTCTTGTAACGATCGGTTTATCGTGTTGTTGTAGTATTGAAATGCTGCATCACGAGCTTTGTAATTTCCCAAAATAGCTGCCCGCTGTTGAAGGTATCCAGATGACGACATTCTGTAGCTACATTATTTCGTGTTTTTGAGATTTAATTTCCCGACAGATGATTGATCACGCGCATCATTAGTTGGCATGACACATCACAAAACAAAAACTATTTCGAAGCATTGTTGTTGCATACCGCGATGCAATGCAGAGGTTAGACCGTAAAAGGATTAACTTTTTCTGTTTCCTGCAAAAAACGTGGTAATTTCAACCAAGACGATCTTGTGCTATGATTATTTTTAGGGTTAGTATTTCTCTGCNTAAAAAGGATCTGCAAATCTGTTGAACTGAGTTTGTCNGCAGAAATAAAGTACACATCTACTCGATTTATCCTTAGAGTGATGGAGTTTTGCAATCGGTTAACATAGGCTGGGTGAGAGTAGATGAGGCCAAAGTGACAAATAATGACTTTTAGGAANTTTTGAAAGGTTGTCGAAACAAGTTGAAATCGTCAGCTGTTCCAAAACGTTTACATCGCCNGCAGCAAATATCTCTGGAAGGTCAAATATATTTCGCTGCTCTAGAACGAGTTGCATGATATTTGCTACTTTTGTGCCAANCTTGCATGAAGTACGTGAGGGACGGTTGANTAGCTGTTTCGAACAAACGACTGAAAAGTTATGTAAAGCCGTTATCGTCTCAAGAGGTTTCTCTTTTGGGAATTTGTATTTGAATCATGACGTTCGTTCCTTTCTGTAAGCACGTTTTTATCATCCTCGTATCAGCGTAGTTTCCGTTCGTGTTGAGAGGCTTACTTTACTAGTGGTTTTCAGCCAAATGCTTCGTGATGTTTTCCACAGAAGGAAAAGTCAACCGTTGGATCTGTAAGGCAAAAGTTCTAAATTAAAGCTTCAATGCACATTATTTCCTTCAGTAACCAGATAACTCCCCCAACCACAGGAAGAAAGGAACCATTGCTCTTGTTTGAAAAGTTCATTTGCTGCTAAAATTGGAAAAATACGCGCAGAAAACTTACATTTGTAGTCGACGTAAAACAATGTGTCAAAATTTTCTCAAAAGAATTAAATTTACATTCAAGACGTATTGTGGAAAAAACGAGGTATCAGTTGAAGGAACACAATAGACTTCATTAGTGCTCACGAGTACACAGATTTTCAGGTGCATTAAAATTGGTTACCTGCTTGGTCGTGGAAGTGTTTTTCTTAGATATAACTTTGACGACAGTGTAGATTCACTCTTAGTCTTTCAATATCTGAACCCACAAGATACCAAGAATACAGGACAAATCCATAAAAATAAAAATTATGGCATGTTGCTAATACTGCTTGAGATTCTTGACAAAAATATTCCTTTTGTATGCCTTTATTTCTATGCAATATTTTTGTTTTTTCTAAGAAATGTTGCCGCTTTTCCCATGATAAAAATATTATAACTTTTTATCCTTTGTTTTTTTACTTGAAAATTGGCAGGATGGTGTAAGATGTGTGTAGCAACCCTTTCTGTGGTTTTCATATTTTTCCAGTTTCTAGAACAGGAGGAATGGAGTTTCAAAGACAAAAACGCGAAAACACCCCCGTTCTTTCGAAGTTTGCATCCTCTTGGACTATCCAAATCATTAAAATTTTTTGATTTTTTGCAAACACGACGATATGACTGACATTTTTGTGTATAAACTCTTTTTCAAACTTGCTCAGTTTTCGCTGCACAACCTTTTGAATAAAACCACTGCAGTTACTTTTCCAAGTAACCCAAATCGGGTCTTCCCCTGTCATACGTTACAGTTACTTCACACGCGCGCAAAAGCTAAAGCTACCTCAAAAGGTTCGTTCTCAAAAAAACTTTCTTACATTGTCTAAGATGCTGATGTAGCTTCAGCGCTTCGCGACTTATGACAAAAATGGCGCTCAAAAGTTCCTGCAGTCCGTGATGCCGTCCTTAAAGGGTTAAATCAGTACGCGCACCTCGTGTGCCGAAGCTGACACCAACGCTTAGACCAGGGGTAGCCAACCAGTTAGAGACCAAGAGCCACATTTCTTACTGTTTTACCGCAAAGAGCAAAGTGGCATCTAGTGTGTAAGTCGGACCACGACATTCATGGTGAACAATTGGTACAAAATTTTGCAACTTTGCACTAATACCTATGGAATTTACGTAAGAGCCGCACGCGTCTCGCCAGCTGCGTGTTGGTCGGACCTGGTTTACACCACAATAGAAATATTCAAAGCTAAGTGTTAATTTTTTTCCAAGTTCCATGGCAAGCAATGATGTATTGATGAAGTGGTAGATGGATAAAATGTACGACTTTTTTATTTAAGTGTTTCCTTTCACAGTTTGCTGTTGTCCCATTTTACCTAAATCGATAATAAACGTGACACACAAATAATGCTTCATATAAGCTCACTTTAATTGCTACTTTTTCTAGTTGTCATAGGTGCAATTTGCTGCCACTCAAATGGTGGCTTCTTTCAACAAAATCTTCTTTGCAAATCAACGAAGCATGTCTTGAGGTTCAAAGGGCCTTTTTCAATAGGAGAGTAGAGCATGGACCGAACTGTTGGTCATAGCCGGTTTGCATTCGTGCATTTTGCATGATTCAACGTTGTTCTTATTTTTAACAGAGGGAAGATTTGCTTATTTAAGCTTTTTCGTTATGTGAAGCGAAAACGTTGACAATTTAAAGAAAAAAATCATGACGTATACTTTGTTGCATTTTTCATCATATGATAAAAGTATAGTTTTTTGTGGACCTCCCGTGATATACCGCAAAAATATGGGCCATATTAGTAAATAAGTTACCCACCACTGCATTAGTGAGCGCTGATTTTCAGNTTTACTTAAGTCAGATCGCATGGTGGTGCAAAACATTAGTTTGCCCTCCCATGCGAAATCTCCAGCGGGCGTCCCTNGACGATAGGTACATAAAATTTTTATTTAACAAATAAATACCTTGTACCTTTTTAATTTGTTCTCATACCATNTTCNCTCCTGATATATTGACAAGTGTATTACACTCTTTCATTGTTTATTGTGAAGTCCAAGGAACGCATACGCCATGTCTCAACGCCCCATTCCTTAGAAAGGTTTTCTTTACCTTCTCTTTCTATTTTTCAAGAGGAATTGTGGTTAGAATGGAGCAAAAAGTACTGCAGTTCCGTCAACAGATGTGTTGTTATGCAAACACATGGGGCATTGGGCTCATTTTTTGTTTGTTTTAATTGTTGCAATGGGGACGTAATCGAACTTCTTACGATAAAAATTCCGTGGTGTGTCAGTGAAAAAATTATTCCTTCGCAAAATACTAGATTGCAATGTTAAAAAAATCTTTCTTGAAATGTCAGGTATAGTTCATGTTAAAGTATGTTAAGGCCTTGCCCCGCCAAACTTTAAGGACAGAAGCAGTGTGCACGGGTACAGCTTCAGAAAGGAATCAAGGAGCATTCACAATATTCAGAACTGATTCCGGCGATAAAGAAGAAAAACACTGAACCGTATTCTATAAAAATATCTAGCGCGGTCTATTTGTGAGAAAGTGTAAGCAGCGTACAAACGTGGTTCGTGAGGATGAAGCCTACTTCTCAGAAAACAGGCAAACCATGGAACAGCGAGGAAAAATTTGCTTTTCAAAATGAATTCAAAGAACAAGTCAGGTTAGTTTTACGCTCAAAACCTGAATTCATTTTGACAGAAAGGGTTGTAGGTCTTTTCTGGAAAAGGCTGTGTGGACGTGACTCGTAGATTTTTTCACTTTATCGTTATCAGTTCTGATAACCTAGCTGCCACTAAAGCAAGCTTGGTGAGGTATCAAATAGTCTACATAGAGTTTGCAGAAGTATGTTCCTTTGTGATTGGAATTTTGATTCGGTACTGAGTCGTATTTTGAAAACTAAGGATCTGTTTGTTGCCAAACTATACGTAAAATATATAGAAGCGAATTCTTTCCAACCTGCTGGCACAGTTCTCAATTAAAGCTAAACCCAAGATGGGAAAAGGCGTAAAATCCAATAATTTAAATGATTCCTACTGGACATTACGAAACACAGTTAAACATTCAAAATCATGCTACATGCCAAATAGAAAATAGGTGTGGGATCGGTTCCCTTGAAGACTCCTAAAGACTCCAATGCTTCTAGCAGTTGTGTAAAAACGTTCGCCATGCGATTGACGTTATGTATTTCAACTGGTTATGCTAAGGCAGTGTGTCTCAATCTCCTTCTACGCGCGTCACATTTTTATTGACAATTGTTTTGGAGACCCTTTGTAACGATAATTGTATTGTATTGTCAACAAACAAACTTTAGCCTTGCGGCAAGCTTCTGAGGAAGCTGCCTGCTTTCCACTTTCATTCTTCTGCGACGATTAAAACTTGCAAACGTATCCATTTTTCATAGTTTTAAAGGCCACAAAGATGGCGGCAAGTAAATCAGTCACAGTTTAGTGATGGGGAAACTAGTTTCGCGTTTTCCGCATCATCAGTCTTGTAAATGTAAGATAAATCTTACAGGCGAAATGTTGGCACTTGAAAACAAGTAAAGAAAAACACGCGAACTGTGGCTAGTTACAACGACATTACTAAAAATTTTCGAAGCTAAAAGGCTGACATTCCCAGAGCCCCATAAACCAGTCATTGCTAAGAAAATCTGCGTTTGGTAGCGGTCTAAGAAAGACACTTTTCCTTTGGAGATAACACATCAGTGTTACCAACGCTTCTTACAAAGAATATACCAAATCTAATCTAAAAACATACCAAAGTTATATCTATAACAAAAACATACAATTTAACGCTATTTTTTCAATGTCTTTTTATTGTTTCACGTAAATTATTAACATGTTACGTTGTGTACTGCCATCATAGAGATGCTGCAAGCTCAATTTCTACTTTGTCAGTTCAGCAGTGAGTAGAGTGAGATTTATTAACCCCTACTCACTAGAAAATTCATCCTTGCAACACAGTGCCTTTTCCTTTCTTTTGTAGTCCAGAATAAATGCTCTATAATATCTGGAAAATATCTTTTTGCACAGTTAGCAGCAGGGATACACAACACCAGTTGAATACTTCTTTCAATCTTTGCAAGCCTCTCCAGCTCTATCATTCACTCTTTGCTAAATCTTCTGCCACTCTCGTGTGCAGCTTTCCCACATTTGAATGCATTGTCTGTCTAAAAGCAAATACCAAGAGCTAAGTTCAGTTTTTTCAAAACATCTCGGCTCTCTTCCAATCTCACATTCCGCTTACCCAAAGTGCATGCTTACTCCCATGTTAAGCAAAATCGCTAAACTTTTTTATATGGCTTCAACATCACTGTCGGTTTCTCTGTTTTCGCTTTGTAATAAACCAAATAAACTGGTTTAAAATCTCAACTAAACCGTCTGACAAAAGCGTACCAAAAATCTACCAAATTTTTCGTATATACCAAACCAAAAATTATATAACAAGCACTTTGAAAATATACCAAATTTGAAAAATTTGGTATAGCCTGTATATATACCAGTTGGCAACACTGTAACACACGTGCGCGATCACGAGTGCCAGAGAGAAACCACGCGATTAAACAGAGCGTAATAGTTCACAAAATATCAAGAAAGGCCGAGCCTTTCAACGTAAGCTAGAAAGTTTGACCAGGTGGTTAATTTCGATAAAATAGAACAATTAGCTTAACTGAAAAACATTTTTTGTGCAAACAAACAATACATTGGAAGTGTTCAATTCCTTGTTCCAAAGATAACATTTTTGTTGGTGGGACAGTTCATCTGTTCTTATTTTTCCTGTGTCATAGTCCTTTAAGTAAATGTCAACATTTGTATTGTGTTGTGTCTTCACTCCCACACGCAAAGCGCTAGACTTTAAACATGCGTTGCAGTAGAGAAAAACACAAATACACAAAAGAAGACGAGGATATTTTCATTGCGGTCGTATAGGGCAGTGCTCTTCAACCTTTTTTGTTATGGTGCACCCTTGAAGATGTTTTGACGAACTCATGCACTCTATTTACTGAAACGCTTCCCGTGCCCCCACATAATTGCGCCAATGCCTGTAAGTACCCTGGCCAAAATAAGCAAGTACACAATTCAGTAACTCAGGTACATAATTCAATTGATAATGGCTCATTGTCTGTTGCTTATGAATTACAAATAATCAACTAATGACAACAATCAGCTTGACCTGGTCTGATGCTTACGCACCACACTTCAGAATGTCCAAAGTCTAGTTAAAATCCTGAAAGTCATTGGTTGGTTAATGGTTCATTTTTGCTAACAGAGAGTTTTTGTAAAAAGTATCTGTTTAATGTGACAAGTTTGTAATACATCCTTGTGAACCCTTTCGTAGTGGTGCACCCCGCGCATATGTTGGTGCACCCGAAGGTGCACCGTGCACACTGGTTGAAGAGCGCTGGTATAGAAAATTGCGCTTGATGGCGCTAATGCATTTACTGTACTTTGATGAAATACAAGCTTTTAAGACACACGCATGAATGTTGCCACCATAATTATTATAATGAAGAATTGCAATGACCTCCAAATACATCGATGTATAGAACGCATGAGGGAGTGGGAGGCTGCGAAGGACCAAGGGTCATCTAGGCTGCAGACCTTCCAAGGACAAAGCTGCTTATAGTATAAAGGGAACAGTGTATAATAGTTAGTAAAATCTTTTGCTCTGGGTATAAGATGTAATATGTGCAAAGCGGTTATATGGTAAATTGAAGTAAAATGCGTTGCAGGCAAGGACAAGCCACCAGAAGAAAACGGTTTAAATTTGTCACGTTAAACATTTGCTGTTTTTATACATTCAAAAATATTCGTGTTTGCCAAAGAGGAAATGCGTCAAAAGCTATAGACCGCTGCAGCACCGCAGTAGTGTCACGAGATTTAAGCAGGTTGAGAAACAGACGCGCAATCATGCTTTGCGGAAAAGAAATCGTCCATGCATGCATGAGAACGGAAATGCATTTGTTTTGTATCTATAGATATGGGCACCCCACTACTTCAGACACTGGCTTGATGCGACCAGTTTCTGTGAACGCAACAAAAGCCAAACGATGTAATACATAACAGAGATACTTCACGATTTGACACTTTTCACTGTAACAGCGATACGTAATTAAATCAATCCACTTGGTTTGTGCACAACAATAAATAAAAACATAAAGCATGGTTCTGGTAGCTGAGTAGTGCATATTTCTTATACTATCTCCGGAGGAATTTTTGACCAGATTTCTATTGTACTACATGATATCATTTTAGCACCTGAGTTTGAACGTGCTTTCGGTTGAGAAAATTGTCGAGTTTTGATTTTTCTAAATGTTATATAAATGAAAAACTGTAATGAGTTTAAAATAATTATTAAACGTAGCAGGCTACTGAAAGGTAGTATATTTTGTATATGAATTTGCTCACTGCAAGGTTGTATATATCTTTTAGTCGGAGAATTCTTTGCATTTTATAAATGGTAGTAACTTTCAAGCAGATAAATTAGCTCTTCTGGCGAGTATTTTATTATCAGCCGACGTTTCGCCCACCTATTCAAGTGGGCTTCCTCAGGCAATGTTTTTTAAACCAGGGTTNCCAGGTAGTCATAAGCAAAAAAGGCCAGATCAACCCTTAAAAAANGCAAACAGCACCGAAAAAAGCCAAATACGCGATAAATACATAACANCACCTTTAAAGCACCCAAACGCGCTTTTGAAAGGTAGTATTTACATATTTTATACATAACAAGAATAAAGATCACTCCATTAATGAACTTCTTGAAACTTTTGATTTTGCTGAAGAGTAACCTGATACTGCAAATCTATAAGCATGAAACAACAAAACAAAAATTAAAAATTCTCGTGCAGAGTTTCCAATGAAAATTTATCATTATGTGTTCAGAAATAGTGCCTAGAAATCTGCCAGTGCCTAGAAATCAGCCAAAATCATCTTAAAACCTGCAAAATCGACATAAAAAATCTAATTCGCCAAAAAAGGCCAAAAAAGGCCAAATTTCATTTATTCGACTGAAAGTCGAGTATTCGACTGAAAGAACACCATAGGGACACCTTATCTAGAAATATTCTTAAAAACCCAGAAAAAACAGCGTTAACAAATCATGCAGCCCAAAGTGGCCGCGCTTTCAATTGGGATTACGCCCATGTTCTACATCACGTAAATAGGTATCACAAACGCATTTTTTTTAAATCTTTGTATATTACTTTGAAAACTAACACTGTGAGCGATAAAAGCGCAAACTTCCAGGCTATCTATTACAATGTTTTGAAACATGAACGAAGCTTTTCCTTTACCGAACCTCCTTGAGATTGCCTTCCTTTTTTGACCGCTTTTGTGCCTGTAAATTTGCCAACTCTACCCACGCAAGTTTTACACTTTATTTGTTCACTATTTTACACTTTATTTCTTCTCTATTCTACCCCATACCTTCACGCTATTTAACCATTTTTTGTACATTTTTATGAAGGTTTTTCGCTATTCATTGCGTTGTTATACTTCATCATCTCCCAGCGTTTTTCATTTTACACTTCTACTATTTTTCTGAGGAATGCTGTCACCCATTCCTAGTTTCGCGTCTTTTGTCTTTGTACGTCATACTGCTCATTGTTTCTTGTTATTAGTATGTTGCATGTTATACGTGGTTCAAAAGCATTGCCAATGTTCCCGTTTTGGTCTTTTTAAAACCAAATGTGGTTTATTTTGCAATCGTTTGGTTAATTTTTTTCGATTTGGTTTATAGTTTATTTTTTCGTTTGTTTTCAGTTTTTTAAAGATGCTTTACGCCAGGAATCAGTTGTGTTCCCTGTAATAATATATGTATGGTTTTGGCGTTTTAAGGAAACTCCAAGCAAGCGTTTGGACAGTTATTAATTTTTAGCAACAGTCTGTTCCAACACATTGTTGTACCAACAAGAGCAAGTACTCTACAACCCTTGACATGTCGTGCAGTTGGTTTTTTAAATGCAAGACCTTTTTTAAGTTATGAAACTGAAACTTTAATAAGGGACATGGTCTTTTCTGAGTCAGACGAGGAATCCATGACAAACCCAAAAATGTCTCAATTTCACTTTGTGCCTATTTATCCCTTTAAGCCTCGTGTGCGCCACTTTTTTTGCAGAGCTTTGCAATCCTATAACTCGCCAGGCGATTGAGCTAGAGAGCTGTTCAAACCCTCTACCGATTTAGCATGTCTTCTAGTTGAAATCGAAAAAAAATTTTTCGCTTTGGATTGGGGTTTTCTGGAGGTGACATTACAATAAGGGCATGTTTTGGAAATTTTGGCCACCTTTGGCCGGCCCTGGGCCCCAACCCACTGACTCATTCTTTGACTCAAAATTTTGTTGAAAACTAGGTCAAAATCCGCGTCTATAGAGCCCTTGATTGACTTGCTAGCATATCTGTAGCCAAAATTATGGGTCAAAAACCCAGTTTT
>JGI24021J15306_10010218_pt1 | contig 11634 bp, 8 predicted proteins | sample Ectturendosymbi1_FD_15306 | JGI IMG/M metagenome (IMG submission 15306)
GCAAAAAAAGCATTACGGAAAATGCTTAAAAGCATTGGTAGTGATTGTGATCTTAAGTAACTTGGAGTTGGAGTAACGATTTGTTAGTGTTACTCAGTTAGAAGCTTGAGGCATCCCATGTTCTCCTTAGCAATGTACAAACGAAATTGCTACTATGCTTGTATTGAAAAAAAAGCCGGACGAAAGTAAATCTGTTTTGGTGACTCGCGCCATCTTTGCTTTGCTCTGTCAGGGACCGAAGTTCATCTCAATTACATGAAATGTTTGTGGATACATTCGTCTTCATCCCTTATAAAATTGTTACAAACTGGCGCTTAAATAGAAAGACTAATTTTTTGTTGCAAGAGTATATTCTCAGCTCTTCTTGAGACGGTTGCAAATCAGCAATTAGACCACTTCAGTGACATTCAGCGAAACCTTGCCCTGCCCTTAAGCTATATGAGCTTGATGTCGTCATCGACTGCATGCAATTGCGTTTGAAGTGTGTGGTGCCGAATTGGCCAATCACGTAACTCAAATATTATCTTGTGAACTTTCTCAATAAAGTTCATCCAAACGTTCTGCTACACGAGCTGTAAACACACAAACCATTTTTTCAAGTGCTTTCAGCGCTTTTACGTCGTCCACAAGGCTTGCGGTCTTACTGACTTCTGTGAAGATTAACTTCGCTCGTTTCAGGAATTTCGAAAGAGGCCCTCCTGATGGCAATGAATATTTCGTGATTTACTGAAATACAAGTTTTGAATACCAGTTGTTTATGAAAAGCTGGTTTCAGACTTCGTAAACACGAAAAAGCGATTCGTAGAGTCACTGGTGTAGGAGGCGGGGGTGCAAGCGCACCTCCAAAAGTTTTGATTTGTCGAAAATCCGGGCAAAATACATGAAATTCTGGGCAAACTACCTGAAGATACGGCTAAAAATGGCGCCCAACGTTGTTTGATTTTGATAAATTGACACCCAACGTGGGAAGAAGACTTTTTTTGGAGGTCATCCCAAAACTGATTTGTGTGGAAGGAAATACTCACACATAAGAGTTTCCCGAAAACTTTTCGGGCAAATTTGGGGACAAAATCTTTCGCACCCCCAAACACATGCCTGCTCCTACACCTATGCGTGGAGTGTAGCTTGCTCTCCTTTTTACTCAAGCCTTGAATTCGATTCCATTTAAGAATGAATGACCAATCACGGGTCTCCGTCCACAAAAGAAACGGTCCTCGTTGATTGGCGAAGGGTCCTGGAAAGGAACCAATTTTTTGTTTGTTGTTCTGCGTCATTTCTACGCTTACCGGGAAATTATGTCAGATTGCCTCACACGTAAAGGGCACCTTGATGTTTCGTGTTTTTGGTTGAGATCTGCGTGAACATTTCAAACTGTTCCATGTGGAGAATCGTGAAGTGAAATTTTATCGCTTTGAACCTCACCCACGGACGGGTGCAGTGACGTGTCGCGGAAAGGAAATGACGTCCGGGACTTTCGTAACGAGCGTCGCACTTGGAATTTTCAATGCGGCGCTGATCATCTCAAACAAATTTATAAATCTGTCACCTGCTTGCCGCGTCGGTTCCGCCTGATTGCTTTTGTCTGGGCTTTGTCAGTAGCGTGACCAGCTGTGACGCGTTCTAGTGTCACAGGATGTCAAGGACAAAGAGCCACGCGACGTAGTGACGTAAATATTTGCCAAACACATCAAAACCATTGAGCAAAATGACCTGATACGGCCCGGGAACGGGTACGACGATAAAATATACAGAATGAAAGAAACGAACGGTAAACCGCTGACGGACTGCAAACCATCGTCAGGAAGACGAAGTGCAGAGTGCAACGAAGAGCATTTTTTGCAGTAAACGTATCTTCTTGCCGTGAGTTGCTCTTCTAAATTTTGTTTGGTCATAAAAAGAGCGCAAGTGTTTCATGAACAGAGACTTTACTCAATAACTGGACCGAGGTTGTACAGTTAAGCACTCAAACCAGTTAAACCGGTGCCAACTCGAATGAACCGATTTTTACGTGATAATGCATGTGCAGGTTACATTTTAATGCTGCCAGCAGTACATTTGTATGAAGCTTGACACGCGTGTTGGTAAAATAAAGTCTTAGTAGGGTGCTCGTCGCAAGGAAAGATCCAACAAATAATGCCCTAGAAAAGTTTTGCGTTTTTTCACGGAAAAAGCGAAAAATATGCCGGCCTGCACAAAACGTTCAATCGTGAAAAAATTTTTTTAACATACAGCGTTTTAGCAGAGAGATCGAAAAACTGCCCTTTTGTCGCAAAAATCACCTAAATCTAAGACACCTGATCCGTTCTTTGACCATCACCTTTTTCAAATGATCAACAACCGGCAAAGAAACCGACAGGACGGGTGGCTCACAGCCGAGGAATGTTTGCTGTCTAGGTGGGTTTGTTTTGCATCGCTGGATTTATTCAAACCGATAACTTCACAAAGTTAACCCCTTATTAGTGCGGCCATGGGGCCAGAACCGAGTGGGGTTTGCGGTGCGCTGGTTGTTTCAAGAGCAAGACCAACGGCTGTTTCATTTGATCATGGCATGCTTGATGCGTTTGTTCACGATTGAGGTACTTTGAAGGTTTGTTTGCGAAACAGATAATTTTGTTTACGTCATTAGTGCTCGGCTCCGATTTCTAGCTTTGGCCCTTTTAGTGCTGATATTACAATCAGGTTCACATTTTCCTCCTTGTCATTGGCAACTTTTTCCACTTTTCATCTGCTTTATTTCATTGCATATCATTGTCACCCAATCGGTAACTGTTGACTGCTTAGATCCCTTCCGCCCCATTTTTAATCTTTTTCAAACAAAGCTTAAAAGTTTTATCGTATTTTAGGTTTTCTTGTTTATTGCGTCACAAGCAAAATATCTGCGAGGGACAACTTTATGACGCGATACGTACAAGTCAAACTCGCCAAACCAAAAATTTTTCTGTTTTGCCTCGTGAGTCAGCATGCTGTCACGCCTCGCTGCTTTCACCCAATAGGACCGTTCTTCGGTGCAGATTACCGGGTGAGCGAGTGCTGAAGAAGTTTGTTAATAGTCTGGTAGATAAGCAAAAAATCTTGTTATGACCAACAACGCTGCTAAAGGCAAAGCCCTGCTATACGCAGGTTGCCATTCTCCTGAAGGAAGGTTTAGGAAACATGTTCTTCGCTTCCTCAGCTGATGCTCCGTATGTCTAGAGTAGACAGGTCCGCGATCTGCTTTTCGGCTGTTTCGCATACTTTCCTTCTAACTGGTCTAACCGAGAAAAGGTTTTGTTGTTGTGTTTGGCCATCAGTTGCATGATCCTTATCTTAAGAGTTTTGTCGCTTATCTGCGGCAATTGGCAGCAACAGATCAACAACTGGCACTGTATGATGTAGCTGAAGTGTTGGAATGTGATCAGTGTGACGTAATGTAGAACTGCGGTTCGAAAAAAAAATGTTGGGCCAAGTTTTTCCGCAGTTCGGTTCCGTTTCATTAATTTTAGAACAATGGACCATTTACAAAAGAGAACTAGTTGTATAACCTGCTCTAATGGGAAAGAGTAAACTGTCTTTGATCTACACCCCAGCCCGCTGTAGCACAAGCTACTAAAGCCAATGAAGTGGACCGTACTGTTATCAAAATGGTTTTCAGTACGAGTTTTTCCATAGATACATTAATGCCATGAGTACCTCTAAAAACCTTTCAAAAATCTCGCAGCCAGTTCAAATATCTGTGCTTGGCGCGTACGGGACAAGCTTGTTGGTATCCTTGCTCTGTATCGGGGTTAATCAGTGTTAAGAGCTTCTCTGTACCAATCAATTCACGTTATTGTTTACGTTCATATCTCCTTAGCGAACGGCCGTTGCACGATTCGTCGTTGGTATTGTTTGCTGCTGGTTTCAAAAGAAAGCGGTCGTTTCGATTTCGAGCACCAGCAATCAACGAGACAACAGCGCGATTAGTGTCAGAATGTAACAAGCGACCCCTTCTGAACTTAGTTCCCATTTTATCCTTCAATGTAAGCGTCCGTGTTGTTGAAATATCTGATGAAAACGGAAACCAAAATAAGATAGTAAAGCTTCCAACATATTTTACCTGAGCGTAGTGATCACACCAATTCTTTTTTTCTAATGGAAAACTGTGATAAAGATATACCTACTCATATAATGTAGGGCTTTATCGCCTGGCATGCAGAATGTTAAAGAAACCTGTTGCCATCCGAGCGAATATGAAATAACAGAACTCAAATCTCCGACGTTTCAAGCAAACATCCTTGATATTTTGTGAGCAGTTGCTAAGAAAAGGTTTCCCAATAGTTCAACGGCAGTTGTGTAAAATGTTAAAGCCTGTTATCATGGGTTAATTAACCATTTAACTTCCTTATTTAGCAAAGGATGTTAGCAGACCAAGACTTCCCACTAAAGTACGAAAAGATGTGTTCATCTTATTGTATGAAAATAAAGACGCTAGGAAGCTTTCATTCCGTATAAATCTCAACGTCAAATTGGATCAACTGAAACCTTAAAATGAGATGAAATAACCAATTCAAAGCAGAAGGCGATAGTTTTTCCGCAGTTAATGTGTCAATGCAACATTTCCCTGCCTTTGAAATGCTGCCAGCTGAGTCTAATCTAGCCTTTAATTCCTGATATAAAGTTTTGTTGCGTGTTTCAGATATCGATGGTCACCACCAGTATTCTGTTCCTGCTTACGCCACAACGGGCAGGCGGCGAACCGCCACATCCAAGCGAAGGGAATCGCGAAGACATACTGTAGCAAATGGCGTAGACTACACACTGGTAAGTTGCTTTGCGTTAACAGCGCATTTGAAAAAATAGATATTGCCAACCATGCACTTAGTTTTTCAATTTCAAACACTACTGCGTACGGCCACAAGGGATGCGCTAACACCTCTCTTGCGGGAAGTGTCCAGTGGTACGCCTGGTATTATTGTTGTCTGAAGAACCAGTACTAAGACAACTTAATTTGCTTTTAAGATTTCGATTATGGTAAAGTCATTTTTTACGCTTTTGCTGGAGTAAAACCTTAAAAGCTGGTTACCACATTTACATTTTGGAATGCACCAACAAGCAGCATGAACAGAGCGGACTGCCGGATAGCCTTGCTGCAACTGAAGCGAGATCGATCGGCTTGCCTGCAGTCTGGTGGCAAAACTGTTTTCTACCGAGTTGTTATGTCAGAGGCGTTGTCACTCAACACTTGCACCGTCCCTTAAAAATTCCGACACTTTAGTTAACATCAGGGTGTGACCAAGATGAGGTGGCTCAGGTGACTAAAAATCTAAAACTGTCGGGGCATTACCATGACAAACAAAAATGTACAAGCCGCTTGCTTCGCCATGCGGTGTAGATATACTCTACAAACAAATTAAAACCGTCTTTGCAGGAAGACCTTGCAGTTGTCTGCCATGTTTGCAATTCCTTGTTCGGAAAATTTCGTTCCAAGTATTTACGGAAAAAGTCTAGTTTTATGCATTTAACATGGTAGCTTTAATTTTACAATATAATTTCACAGTGTTTGAACTAGAACTAGCGGATTGAGTGATTATGCAGTGGAAAGAGCATGTCTTTTTGAAGTCGGTACACCGGATTCAATTCGCCGATCGGGTCACCCCGACGACTCGACAAACGGCTCTTGCAGCATTTTCAGCGTCTTGCTCGGTGCTGCCGTTCACCTGCCAGCAATGCATAATTAAACATATAAGTAAGCGTGTGGCCCCGGGCGCAGAGCAAGTCGAAATGGGCGCCGCAGATCATTTGTGGCCTTTCGGAGGGAGTACGAAACGATTGCGGTAGAACTTTCTTCTTTGCGCTGATACTTCGTAAAATGGCAAACGTTGTGGTCATTAAAATGATAACTTTTACTCAATGTTTTCACAAATGTAGTTTAGAATTAGATGTCAAAGACGCAACTGACCTTCGTGATGCCTTTCACTTTGCCTTTATAATGTCTGCATAAAACTAAGCATCAAACGCATGTTGACATCGTTCTTTGTGCACTGTTAGATTTTACTTTTGCTGTTAATTTGCCTACCCTACAGCCTCCATGTAACGTTTACCAGTGTTGGCATTTTATATTTTATCTATATAAACTCTTTAGTAATTTTCTTGACTTGGGTTGCCTTGATCATAAAGGTTTTCGGTTTAGAACACGAGCACAAACAGGTTGCAGTATAGAATTCCACGTTAGTTGTGTTAGCACGTTGCAGAGTATCGGTCAACTTTCCGCAGATTTTTGGTTTTGCAAACCAACATACGTAGAAAGTATCTAAACAGCTGATCCTTTATAATGTAGCGTGTTTTCACTTACCAAAAAATGCACCTTCAAGGGCTCAGTCAACTCCCAGTCTTCTGGAAAATACATTTTGGCACCTTTTTGCTTGAGGATTTCATCAGCGAAACTGGTGAGCATTGGCGAACTTCGCTGCGTTAGGAAGAGCCATGATTTTCTGCCGGGCCCAGAAAATGTTAAAGCTCCTATACACTTTACTTAATCACAAAACAACCACGCCCGAACTGTTACATCGAAAAATGTGCAACTTAGCTTTCAAAACTATTTCAGTGGTTTAGACAAGAATCAAACTTGCATGAGATTCTTTCTTTACTGTCAAATGCGAAAAATTGAGCCTGCTTGAATTCGAAAAAATAACGTGTGATACCCCTCCAAGGTGGATAACATTTCACTACCAAAACTTGTTACGTTTTGCAACAACCACGGTTGTCCGTCTTCACTGGAGCAGCTTTCTACTTGCGCGAAGCAGGCAATACTGACTATGCTTCTTACAGTTGAAGTCTATGAAACTTCTGGAGCAAGAAAAAGATCTCATTGTTCAAGGCTTGGGTACGCTCGACAGAGGCCGCAAATGGTTCCAGGTGCAGCTGAACAACACTCGGGAAAGGCAACGGCAACTGTCTGCATCGGGGTGCAGCAAAGCGGACTTGTTTGGGGGATACGATAACTTGTCTCAAGAAAACACCGCTGTTCAGATCAGGATCGANTGTCTGTTGGCAAAAATTTCCGAAATGACCAAGCTCTTTAAAGACGTGGCTGACACTCAGCGCGAGGTAAAGCTATTTCAAAAGAATGCGTTATGGCTATTTGTGTTTTCCTTTCCATTGATTAGTTTTTCGCTTTAGGTCACCTTGAGTGGAATAGCATACCTATGTGTTAAAATATCAGTGCCCAAAGTCGACCAAGTTGACCTTCTGGAAAATCAATCACTCATACAGGTCTAATTAAACGCAATTGCTTTTCCTTAATCGTGGACTTAATTTACTCCAACCACTGGTCTTGACGCTGAGAACATGGCGCAATCGCTTCCAATTTTCCTTAAAAGCTGATTGGGTTCATAGTCTTAAACTTACTGATATTTTAATCAGTAAGATTAAGACCGTGAATGGCCTTAATCTTGCATAAGTTACAGCAGTGGTTCCCAACCGGGTTCCGCGACACCCTAGGGTGCCGTTTACGATACTTACGGGTGNCGCGAGCTGACACGTTTTTCAATATATCATTGAAAATACATTTTCAAAATGTCATCAAACCTTAANGCAAATTGCTATGGGTTCTCCACCGCTACTAGGTGCCGCAAANTGCATTTCTCTTCTGAGGGTGCCGGAAGCCTAAAATGGTTGGGAAACACTGAGTGTTTTATCTTTGTTCTGTTGGCTCATAATGCACACACCTGCAAGGAATCCGCTCAGCTTTAACCCCGAATTGCCTTGAAATATTGTCTTTCGGAGCACAATAAATGATCGAAAGGGATGGCCTCGTCACGACAACAATTAGATGATGATTGCAAAGAGTTTTGACATCGAAGAAACAGCAACACAAGCAATGGAAATCTAGAATCGCCCCGGTGCTCTATGTGGTGTCGTCGCAATACTTGACGATTCGGTTGTTAGAAATTTTTAGCCCATTTTGTTCTATTGCGCTGTGGATAACAACCACGGTAAAATTTTAAACATCGAAACGAGCAATTTCCATTTAAGTTTCATCATTTTTGTAGGTTGCTGGCCAGGACGGTCTCAACGGTGGTTGCCAAAGCTCGTCGCCAATCAATCCTTTGGTTCTTGCGTCGCTGCGTGAACAGAATCACGTTTTAATGAAGGTATGACGCTCAGTGATGCGCAACACGCATTTGGAATCTAAAGTGTTTGCTAGCTTTCCTGGAAAGGATAAAATCGATAAAGAAACAAAAAATGGTTTTCTCTCAGAGTTCACGTGACAATGGAATGCAAAACTGGCATATGAACTGAATTAGTTTTCCTCCAATCTATCATGCACCAAGACCCAAAGTGTCTCGAGGTTTTGCCCTTTATAGAGCTCGACCGATAAGACTTTTGGGGCTATATCGGGATGTTTCGTTGCCGATATTTTTGCGTTACTCAAACCACAGTAAAGAGACGTTAAAGTGATTAAGAAAAATGGGAAATGCTTACNCGGAAATGTTTGCGTTTTTGCGTAATGATGATTTAGTGATCAACATTCCACCATTCTAAGCTACAGTTCAGGAAGTACAGTTTTTCTGCCTTGTCTCGTTGCAATGAATATCTTCTGTAAAGAACCATAGTGGTTTTCACGAGCAAATATTTCCGACATTTAATGCTGGAATTTTGATGTGGTATATCGTCAGCACTGCTATATCGACCGATTTACATACCGGCATGCCGATGTCTCTGCAGAGCTTTATATAAGATGATGGGCATGAAAGGGCAGAAAACATTTTAATATTCGTTTCGCTTATCACATCTACAAGACATAGTTTGCGAAGTGGTCTTGTATAATTTCGAAAATTCAACACAATCTGCCCTAACCGTCCTTGTGACCATGTCAAAAGTAAATGTTAAGCAAACCGTAACGTGTCCCCCACTTCAGACGTCTGCTTTTCAGGAAGTGATGCGCCAAGCGGAGAAAATCAGTCAGCTGGAAAGCGAGAAGTCCCTCATTCTGCAACAGATGTTTGAAGCCAGATCTAAAAACGAGCCAGAATCTAACACTTCTATTTTCATCTGATAGGCAGAGCACGAAAAGCTGCCAAATCGATGCGCTTAAGTCAAAGAACAGGATCGTTATTTTGTGTGAAACGTTCAGTTTGGTTTCAAACTTGCGATAAATGTGTTGATCTAATAATTGATTCTCGTTATGCTTCGGTTGGAAGCATTTTTGTCACCACCTCGATTAACGCCATGGGGGGGATTTTGCAAAACAAGAGACCCACCGTAACCAAACTGCTCTGATGGTAAAATTTGGTATACGTTTGCGTATTAGATCGTATTTTTAACCGAATACTTAAATCATTTGAGGTTTTGAAGACAGTCTGCGCCGATATTTTCTGGGACAGCTGAAATTTTTACAACACTTTATTCTGACTGAGGGAATCGAAAAGTGATTTTTCAATCTGATTTCTATATTGTGCTTTGTGTCCGAATTTGTCACTGTGGTTACTTATTGTTCAATTAAACTTTTCTGCAAGAGGTTAAATGCAGTATGTAGGTATCAAATAGATGCGTTTGCGCAATAGCAAGTGAAACTTCAAGCTTAACGGTCGATTTCAGATGTGACGTGACCGGATGTGAATGACGTAAAAGCTCATTGAACACAAACTAATGTCTGAGGTGAAAATTTAACGCAATAGATATTGCAGGGAAATGCACTTCGCTAGAATCTTTATTACTAAAAAATATATTTGAACGCGCCTCGTTTCTAAATTTCAAATCAACGCTTTGTTGTAATTTTGTGAGTACGAACACAGTCAATAAATTAATTAATATCGTACATAAAAAGTTTCTCTTTCAGGATATTCGCAGTTTGAAAACAATCTAGGTAAACGATTTGAAAAACAAGTTGTTTTGGAAACCTTCAGCAGGTGAAGCTTAATCTATAACGAGCAACTGTTTGAAACCTTGTGGTGAGCAAACCACTGGCATTTTGCCTGAAGGTTTCTTTCACAAATTCCTTCACTTTCCTTTTGATGTTCAAAAATGACGAGAGTAGACTTTGACGTGGAAACTTCTAGACGGTTTTTGTCAAACTGGCGTAACTAACGGTTTGCTATTCCCGGATTACCCTATACCGCAAAACTGTAGTTATTTCAAAAATGCAAGCCGCGCAGTGTTCTTGAGGCGCCGTTTTGTTATCGAAACCCGATTAAATCCTTGTCAAGCTCACCGATTCTAAAAAGCTTCACTCGTGACGATCGCGCGCGCCCGCAAGTGTTCATTCGGTGCCAATCAGTGCGTGTTTTGTTGAAACGACTTCGACGTATTACAGTGTTCGTGCGAGTCGGAATGTGTTTGTTTTTGCTGCTGTGCTAAATTAGGAAATAAATTTATCTCATCTAACAGTTCAGATTTGAAAACGTTCCTTGTAGTTTTGGTGCGCACGACAAAGATTTGGACAGTTCGTAAGAAGCCTCTGAATCGGAGCGCTCGACACTAGATCGTTGTTGAACGAAAACAAAGTCGTGCAGAGAATTTTCCAGCGGTTGTGCATGATCTGGCTGTGTGGGAGTGACAGCAACTGTGCACTGCAATCAGTTTGCATGAGTTTGATCTACTGTGTCTCCTGTTGCTACTTCCTTATTTGCATCTGAACAAACATTTCTTAACACAGGCGTAGCCTGGGGGGCCATGCCCACTTCCAAAATTTTTAGAAGATATAGTCATTTTGTGCTTTGAGAGGCAATATCCTAAATAAAATAGCGTTATTCGCCTAAAATCAAATCTTTTGACCCTCAAAATATTTGGGCTGGCTACGCTACTGTTTCTTAACCTTTCATGGTCCGTGGGTGGACCCTACCGAGACTCCACACCCGTGGTAAGGGTAAGAGCGCCACCCAGCAGGTTATTAGTTTTCATCCTATACACCCCGGGAGAAGACCTTTGCTTGTGGATCTCGTTTCAGAAGCTACGACCTAAACAGTTCTTCGCGAAGTGATAGCGTACATGGTTCAGCGAACTCCAGTCCACATTTCAGGCGAACTGAAGCAAAAGGGGTTTCCTGCCCGGTAAAATCTGCTGTTGATTTAATGGCAACAGATGCAGTAACTTCAATGTAAAAAAAAAACTCGCGAGGCAGACTTGAAATCAGAAACAATCTCTCAACTTAAATACTGTAATTGAATGCAGCGAATGTTTTGTAAATTCTGAAGTTAACCAAAGCTGCCAAAATTTCCACAACCTGGTAGTCCGACTCCTACAGTCCTGGGCTTCAGTCTTGACAGCAAAAAGATGGGCAGAGGAAACAACAAAATTTGAAGTTGGAGCAGTGGTTCTTGAACTTCTTGGAGGTACTGAACCCCGCAAGTTTTCATAAGTGCATGTAATGGAACCTTTTGTCGACTTTTTCAACACAACTTGCGAATTCTATTAACCCACAAAAACAACGGTGCATCGGACTTACACCGAAAACTGAAACTGACTCAACGAACCACTGGTGGGATCGAATCCAGGTTAAGAACGACCGAGTTAGAATAAAACAGCACCGCATTGCTTTGATAACTGTGTACTGTATATGCCAAGTGAAGAGGGAAATGAGGCAGAAAGATTGAAGTACTGTATGTTCGAGAGGATATTGCAAAGGTGGTATATGTTTTGGAAAGGTTAGGATGGAACAAAGGCGCAGCCAGGGGG
>JGI24021J15306_10010219_pt1 | contig 11634 bp, 8 predicted proteins | sample Ectturendosymbi1_FD_15306 | JGI IMG/M metagenome (IMG submission 15306)
AGGCTACTGCAAGGCATGAATTCCCTGGGGTCATATAAAGCTAGGTGGTTTCAGGTCTAAATTATACTGGTTTGATAATAACATTGGTTTGTGTATACGATGGGCTACAGTAAGCTTGTGGTGGTGGTCTCAGCGTTAGTGCCATTTTTTGCTTACAGTTTCAAAGAGGATCTCGTCAAGTCTGACCATTCCAACTGTTCTCACCAGGCGCAGCTCACCGCCTTCAGGTGCACAAAGAGAATGCTCTCACAGAAAGAGCGCATTGAAAGCGAAGTGCTCGCTTGGAGATGAGCACCGTTTTGTAAGGAGAATAAGGTTGTCATAGAAAAAGTGCATCGACAGGAACTGCTCGGTTAGGCGTTCTTTCCCGAAAATAACGTTGGCAACACACTCTCACAGGTATAGTTATCTCTGCGCAGAGATAGCTAAACGCACGCAGAGATAGCTAAATATGCGCAGAGATAGCTATCTCTGTGCAGAGATAGCTAAATGCGTGCAGAGATAGCTAAATATGCGCAGAGATAGCAGTTTTTGTGCTAAATCTGTCAGATATAATATTTTTACGAACGGCGCCCCACAAGCATCTGCGACAGTGCTGGTGTGTGTTGTCGTAAACAACTCTAGCTGCCCGACAGTCAAAAACAACAACACAGCTTATCATGCATTTGGGAAATATTGAATACAGGCTAGAGGGTTTCTAAATTATCTTTTAAAATATTGCTGGCCGAAAGTTATCTACTGCATATGCCTAGGGTTGTCAGATGGCCGGTATTTCACCGGCCTTGCCGGTATTTTACTGCTAATTTAGCAAAGGCCGTTATTTTGAAAATCAGTGTCTGAAGCCGGTATTGCGAAAATAAAATAATTTGCCGTAACTTCAAAATGGACTAACGCAGAATTTCTCAAATCATAATGACTATTGTAGTGAATCTTGTCAGGATAGTTTCTTCAGCGAAGTTTATTTGCTGCTGTTGACGTAATCCTTGGTGCGATTATCAAGTCACACACACACCGAAATGTAACAAATCAGCCAAAATAGGGCAAATTATTAATTGTGGCTTAACAATACTGATTGTCTCTCTGTGTTATCTGTGCTGCTTACGGATTACGACACAGCTCAGATCTGGCGCTGTTGACAAAATGGCCGGTATTTTTACAGAACGCATTTGGCAACCGTGCATATGTCAACGAAACGAACTTAAACGGGCAATTAAGAAAAAAACTGTTGGACAAACGGTGGGCCAAGCAAAAAACTGGGAGGGCCATGGCCCATCCAGGACCCCCCCCCTTAGAATCGCCACTGGTCATTCCACAGAAATTGACAGAAACAAGCTTTTGATTGATGCGGTGTTTAAATTTGCGCGAAACAAATTATTCAACCAATCTTAAGTTTCGATTGCGAGAGATGATGCACCAACGTAAGGTGATCCACTCGATGAATATACTGTATATTGCAAAACAGCAATCTTTAATGTCAAAACAAGGGAGAATACCTATTTGGTTGGGTACGCAGAGCTCAGAGCAAAGAATTTTCACCACGTTTATATACGCAAATTGTGCAGTTTTTTAATCGTTTCACCTAATCATATTGCACTCTTGGGAATAAGTGAAATCGAAAATTCTGCAAACTGAGTTTTTGTTTTTCAGATATCTAACAGAAAGTTGTTTTTGCTGCAGATTGCAAAATATTTGTTGAGTTGTTCTGTAGTAACATGTTTGGTATCAGGATCGTAGCACTTTTTATTCTGGCTTCAATTTTAATCTCCTTCTCCTCTGCATGGTAAGTGGCATGGTATTAACTCCATGGCATGGTAAGCTTGGTATTAACTTTGTTTAAGTTTAGCATTATGACTAAGATATTACCAGGAAAACCTTGTCATCTTAAGAAACTAGTGCTGAAAGGTCTCATGTTGGGCAAGTTGTTTTTATGAAAGAAATGCATGCAAGAAATCCCAGGCTAATTGTTTCCACATCGGTTCTCATAAAGATTTTTATAAATATTTTTCACGTTCAGCTATTATTTATTGTGTTGCAAGCTTGAAACATTACAAAATGGTTTGCATGATCAAGTAAAGTACATGTACGACTTGCCCATTGAACATCAACGAACTGTTAAATCAAGATAAGCCCGCTTGATTTGTTCGCACTTCAAGCAAGCGTCTTCATCGCCAAGAAAATGATCCATTTCTGTGATTCAATTCTAGAAGAAAAAATCAATTCCTCCTGGAAAATTCACATAAAAATTCAAAATGTTAAAAAAAGATTTCAACAAAGTACTGCTTCATGCGAGATATGAAACGATTTATCTTTTTAAAGTTAAAGTATTTCAAAAAAATGGTACGTACTAGGATTTTCTGCAAAATATGTTTAAGTAGTCTGGTTTGAATACATTAAAACTATAAACATAAAAATAAAAGTTTCCAATTGCAAAATGGCATGAGTTATAATATTGTGATAGAATGAACAACGTTGGCTTGCGTTTTGCTAATTTGGAACTCTATAGAGTATTTCTCACAGGGTTCGTTTTCTGGCAAAACTGTAGGTTGGAAAACCTTTTTTCTATTAACTTACGAACTAATAACAATGTTAGTTACCGGTGCGTATTTCGTAAACCTGTGTTTAGAATCAATTTTCAAGTGCACAAGCGTTGCCTCTCCTTTTCTTTCCCGATGGTTTCTTAGTTTCCCATCTCCCCCGATGCACACATGTGATCACACAGTTTTTTGTATGCTTCAGATTGAAAACAAGAAAGATGCATTTCGCAAGTAAAACCTTACTTAAGACATTATTCTATTTTTTCTTTACAATTATTAATACCGGGATGGGTGCGTTTGGTAGAGGGTTATTAAACGAAGCTGATAATTAAGACCAAAAGGCAGCACTGCATGCAACTGCGCATTCACGACATTCGACTTTTAGTGCAGGTTACTTTGCAAAATGTTGGTGAAAAAACTTGCTGATTTGATTTAAAATATGATGCATATTTAGGAGACGAAGGCGAAGGCGTCGTTGCGATTCATCACCGTGCCAGTGGACGTGGAGCGCTTGCTCAAGTGGATGTGGTGGTGGAACGCAGTCCCCTACGGTGACAAGACCGCAAGGGGCTTGTGGGTCTTGTCATCTTCCAGGAAGCAGAGCATGCAACACGCATTGCTGCCCAGGTATATGCGCAAATTTGAAACCGGCTCTCTTGGATAAAAAATTGTATTTCATTTCAATTGTGGTACCACTTACTGCTTTTTCCATGTTTTGGGCGATTTTCATCAAAGCTATCAAACGTAATAGAACTATGATCAAACCATATCCTTTCGGAATTAATCCTTATAAAATGCTTCCATTCGGCAAAGACGTTTAGTCCTTTTCGTCATGCTTTGGAACTTTCTTTCGTTTCGTACTGTTTGAACTATTTTTGCATTCGGTCTTGCTTTTGAGCATCCTCCATCCCACTGAAAAAAGAATGTTCAAGCAGTGCGCAAAAAGTATTAATTTGCTTTTTTAGATTTCAGCATAAGTTTTTTCAAAACCTGCAACTATAAGCTATTTCCCTCATAAAGCGTTTTGTAACCACTGTAATGTATAATAGAAATAAAAATTCTTAGCTTTCGCCTACAAATATTTCCTAAGTGTCCCTTAATCTTTCTGTCAGTTTGGCCAAGCGGAAAACACTTTGTATCAACTCAGAAAAGGTTTAGAACAATGTTTGCAGTGGCAATCACCTTCAACAATTTTGAAACACATCGCGAACCCGTGAAAAAGACAAATATTCTTCTATTGTCTTTTTTTCAAAATTAACCCTTTGTCTCCTGAATTAGAAAAAAATTCAATAAAGCATCAATATTTGTCCTGGTTAGCGAATATTCTCTGAAAAATAACACAGCAAATATTTTTTCTAACTTTCACCTCTCTACATAGGTAAAATAGGGGTTTGCCACATGGCAACACTAGGGAAATATGAGTACAAAATTTATGTTTTCAACCAAACTGCATGTAACACAAACAAAACACACAGAAACAAATCTGAAGAACACTTAAACAATAAAACACATTCAGCGAGACGTTTGAAAAAACATTAGGCCTACTTGGTTCAACACCGGAATTAGAAGGTTTGGGGCTGGGTCCCATTTGCGATTGATGGCCCTAATTTTCTGGAACTTAATGAACAAGTCAGTGGTTTTTTCGGCCCCCGTGTATTCCTACATTTCTTCTGTGCGGAGCCCTGCGCTTTCCCTGGCTAAATCTGGTGCTTGTTTACCTTTTAGTTTTTAGACGAGGCTACTTGGTGTGATATGTAGCAAAACAGTCAATGCAAAGTCCGACATCGCATTTCTTGCACTGTGTTCGCATCGTGGATGAACACTGGCTGCCTGCACACCAACGTTTCCGATTTCCTGGCACTCTCTGGACGAAGTGGTTCTCTTACTGTCGAAACTACAGTGTGATGAGTTTGGACGAATTGATGGCTTTTTGCCTTTTGCTATANTTATCATCTTTATCAAGATCAATATTGGGATGAAGATGCAAAGATTTCATAATGGTATCGAATCGGTCCCTGCGCGTGACTTCGTACACTGCTTGGTTCCGCAAGTCCTTCCCTTCAGCAGACCAGAACATTGCTTTACTAGAGAATTTGTTATATCCAGACACTACCAGTATCCCAAGAAACACTTTCATCTCCTCTTCACTGATGTTGGGGCCAGGCCAATCCTTTGAAACCCTATACAATCTACTTTGTTCCACCATATGCTTGAAAATATGGTTGTCAAGAAACAACTCAAACAGTTTCACAGGATCCAAGCTGGCGTCCTTGTCGTATTGCACATCCGGGAAAACTAGCGGGGAAGGCATTTGGGCCTCTCTCTTAGTCCATTTCAAACTCATTGTCTTGCGTCGCTTCTTTGAAGTTGGGGCTATAGCTTCTTCTGAATCACTTTCACAAGAACCACTCCTTTTGCCAGTTTGCTGGAACTCACATTCAGCCAGAAGTTGATTCCTTGTCATATTAGCAGATGTAAAGCTGTCTTCACAGGCCTGTAACCAGTGGGGGCGAAGCTCCTAGCAAAATTTTCGCCACCTGAAAAAATGTGTCCAACATATTTTTTAAATATTGGACACACAGTAGTTTAAAAAAATTGTCCCCTCTCATAAAACTCTTCGCCCCCCTGGTGTCCCAAGCTGGTTTACGGGCCTGTGTCTTCGTCAACAGAATCTTCGTCTGTCAGCTCATGCACCTCTGGTAGTTGGATAAATGTGCAACCAGTAGCATCACTACTCAAAACTTGATCCAAAACCTCAGACGCAGTGAAATACCTGAAATGTATAAATGTACTCATATCACCCTAGTGTTGCCACTTGGCAACACAAATAAATAACAAACAAATAAACAAACAAGCAAAACACCAGTTTCATCAAAAAGTTTTTCTAAAAGCTAGTTGGTCATGAAGATAATAACAAAATATACAAAGTTGGTAAACAATTACACAAAACCGAAATATTAACTTACCTACAACTTCCTGACGTGTTTTCCAGCCCTTCTGGGAGGCAGCAGTTTTCAAACTTTTCAAACATCAGCATATTTAAGTTGAACCATAGAGCTTTTGTTGTGGATTATAGTTGGCACATGATAGAACACTATTACGTCACAAATAAAACGTTGCTCAATCCACACTGTCTACTGAAAGAAATCCTTTCTCAGTACAGAATCAGACACTAAGATCTTACAGAGTATATATTTCGCCTACAGAGTAGGCATCCTCAGCTCTGCGAAGTGCATGAAGTATTATAGAATAAAATAAAACCAGAAAAATTGTTCTTTCTTCTATGAACACGTTGCATGCACTTCTTATCATCCATAATGTGGTAAATAGGGGATTCCAGAATAAATCCAGGCGTATCAGAATAAACAAAGTAAATGGAATCAAACCTTTCCACAAATGGACGACGACGACGTAAATTTACNTATACAGAGAATCAAATGTCACATAGCAGCGTTTCCATGTGGCAACGCTAGNAGAGAATGAGTNCGTTGTTCATTTTGCAGTGTGTTGTGTTTTGGGAGAATGGAGTTCGTGGGGTTCTTGCTCTAGGTCATACGGTNGCGGAACCAAGATTCAATCGCAAGGTCACAGCCGAGCACCAAGTTGCGGAGGTGCTGCTTGTTCCGGCCCTTGTACTCAATCAACATCATGCAACAGTCAATGCTGTCCGGTAAACTGTGCTTGGGGAGGTTGGAGTTCTTGGGATCGATATTCGCAGACTTGCGGCGGTGGAAGTCAATCCAAGTCACGATCGGCATCTGTAACGGCAAAATGCGGTGGTAACAGCTGCGTAGGTCCTTCATCATCAACACAGAAATGTAATACTCAATCCTGTCCTGTGAATCGCCAATGGAGTTCATGGGGTAGCTATGGTTCATGTTCAGCGACATGCGGTGGTGGCGTCCAGACTCGCAATCCTGGTGTTGCTGTGAAAGCTGCTCATGGCGGTTCTTCTTGCACCGGTCAAAGCACGTGGTCCAGATCTTGCAATACCCAGTGCTGTCCCGTCAACTCCATGTGAAGCACTTGGTCTGAAAACGGTGTTTGCTCTGTATCATGCGGCGGCGGTTCAAAAGTTCGAACTCGAACCATTCTCGCGCAAGCTGCCTGCGGTGGCACGAAGTGCACAGGCTCTAATCGTGATTCAGCAACATGCTGCGATTCAGCGTCGTAATCGTGATTCAGAAACAATTTCTACACCAAGCTCTGTGGGGGAAGGACATGCGAAGGTCCTGAGCACCAGGACCAGAGCTGCAACACACGCAGCTGCCCTGGTAACGCAAAAAGAACCGGAAAATTAAGGAAAAGCGGGTTTAGATCACCACCGTAAAAAAATTGCTTGTCGCTCTTCAAGCAGGTTTTAAAATAACCTGACACGATGCTTATCATCTCATCAGCGTTTGCTGTTTGTTATTTAGTTGACTGCGTCATGTCACCGTGGTCAGTATGGACTGAATGTTCAGCGACGTGCGGCGGATCAGGTATGTCTCACAGAACAAGAGCAGTCGAGCGTCAGCCAGCCTGCAACGGAAAAGTTTGCAGCTTAGAAACTCGTCAGAGCAAGTCATGCAATCGGATGTGCTTGAACGGTGGCGAACTGTCGCAACGTTCGTGCTCGTGCGCAAAGGGTTGGTCCGGACAATGTTGCGAGTCTGGTAAGATGTTCTGCAATGCGTTATTTTGCGTAATCAACTGCATGTCGGCGACGAATTTAATTGCTCTCTTTGCAGTGTAAAGCACTAAACCACACCGTGCTTTTCGCCCGATTTCCCTTGCAGATTTGTTTGTGCGTGATTTGATGAACATTAACCAGTTAAGACGCAACCTGAATGTGGCTTTCATTACGGCAGGGTATCCTAACTTTTTTGCCGCAGGGCTACATAAGCTTTCACACAACACTTCGANGGCCGGACATCTTATGTGGTTGTTTCCGAATATGTTGCATTCTACCAAATCCACAAATGTTTCGTAGAAATATTATTTTTCCATTATTGATAAAATGTCTTTGGATGCCGGATGAAATGGATTCATGGGCCGGATTTGGCCCGTTGGCCGTAGTTCGGAGACTCTGCATTACGGGAAGTGCCCCTGTGACGAAACTAGTGTAGCCCTTATTTTGGTAATCGCGTTTCCTTCTTCATTGCGCTGTTAATTACCTCACTGACCAGTTTTGAGAGATTGAAGAGTCGCGAAAGACTTCCTTAGAGTGCTGAAACAACTTTCCCAAAGTGTTGCAACAATTTGGTTTCCTGTGACATGTGAACAAGTTCGAAACCGAAATCTGCATGTTTCGTTCAATTTTGCAGATATCAATGAATGTGAAGACAACAGCCACGACTGTCACGCTCATGCAACCTGCAGAAACACTTATGGAAACCATGTTTGCTCTTGTATGACGGGTTTCAGTGGAAACGGAAGTTATTGTGAGGGTAAGATTGCATGCCTGCTCTAAAAATGTTCAAGTATACTTTGCCTTGTTATAGCAAGGAGCTGATTTTGCCATGTCATGACAAAGAAATTTCGATTGCAGTAGATTTCTGTAACCTTAAACTTGTTTCCAAAAGCGATCGGTAACATTGTAGTGAACATGGGCGTCCGCAGAAATTTTTCCAGAGGAGGGGCAACGTCGACATTTTGCTTATAATTTTCAAGTTGCTGACGATGCAGTGTAAATGGACCTTCACAAAATGCTTTACCATTTCTACACCACAAAGAAAATGACCCAAGTTACGGTAACAATCACAAACAAAACTTTAAAAGAAAGAAGCATTGGCATCATCTTCAACTAAACCACAAATGACTTTATTTCAACTAGCAACCAGGGTCGCACCAAGCTGATATTTTTGGGGGTCAAAATAATTGTAGCTTGATGCTGTACCAAACAATTGAAAATGTTTTTGAACATTTCGGGAGGGGGAAAATTGCTCGGTTGACCTCCTCCTCGTTGTGGGATCTGCTAGCAAGACTTGTCAGCGCCACTTTGAAACAAGAGCTGCAAACGTCTGGCATCTCGTCCAATACGGCCAATAAAACCATGCTTGTCTTTGCTAATTTTTTCACAGCGAAGGCTCATTATACGCAAACCGGACAATTAGACCTGTATTTGGACACGACTACGGACAACTTACTAGAATTAGAACACCGCACGCAGGCTTTACAAAAGTGAGCAGTTGAATTGAGAAAGCTCGCCACAGCAAATAAAGCTTTGCAGTCAATATTCACTCAGATGTCAGAACTAAACGTTAACGATTAAGACGTAATCACACTAGCCTACAATGACGTATTCTAACAAGCCACGTATTTTTATACTGCGTGAAAAGAAGCCTGCATAAGTATAGTTCGACACTCAGGTGCATTGGTCACAATCAGTGGCGTACTGACGGTGGCAAGGGTGCGAACCGTCCTCGTGGCAAACTAAATCAAAAAACTCGGCCCCGACTTAGCTTATACGTAGGTATTTAGTATTCTTTGAGTTTTCAGTAGGTTCCTATTTTTTTGCGTTTTTCGGAAGTTTTTACGAGTATTTTCCGATGATTTAGGTTTTAGTATAGCCATCCACATCGGGATTCGTTATATCAGTTCTTAAATTTTATCTGAGTGTTGGCTAGTGGGCCCCCTGCAGTCGCCATTGGACGCCTTCAGCTAAGTTTTACCCCCTGGCTCAAACCTCTAGTTACGCCACTGGTCACAATCGCACTAACAATGGATTTTTCAGACTTGTGGAAACATTGCTACAGATGAACTCATGCTTCTTTTCACAAAGTGTAAATGCACGTGGCTTATCGCTATCAGTAGTCACTGTCTCGCTGTATTGCCTGACAAGAAATCTGCGTTCAACACAGGAGCGTAACGAGGACGGGGCAAGGGGGCCACAATTCCCCGGGCGCGGAATCACTATGGGGTGCCAAATCGCTACGGCGAGCGTCGAATGACCGCGGGGGCGTCGAAAAGGCCCAACAAAGTCAAAAATACATTCTTCACTACAGTACATTTGCTTCCGAAAGACCTCAGGTCCGAACTTTGGGGCGCCAAACTTGCTTCTTGCCCCGGGCGCTGACTAACCCCGTTACGCCCCTGGTTCAGCAGTCACATGAAAGCAAAACGTCTGCTACCGTTAACACGAAGTGAACCTTTGAAGATTTGTTGCCATGTTATTGTTACACAATAAAGACCAATAGTAGAACAACCCGCTCGCACCTTTCACAACCTGCCTCTGGAGGCAAAGGAGCGTACATGAGTGAACTGCAAGCTCATCACTGCGCGACACCATAATTGTGAACCTGGCGCTTGTGCAGTGTGAGTGTCATACCGGAAAATAAACTGTCATAACAAGAATTAAATCAATTAATCGGCATTAAGTTGCTGATTTCAGGATTTCTAGAAATTTTTGGTCCATTAATCTCAATTTCCAGGGGGGGGGAAATGCCCGTTTTGCCCCCCCTCTGCGGACGCCCATGGTAGTGAGCTATTTGTCATAGCAAAATATTTTCCAAACTAATTTAAATTCACTGAAGAGAACTTTTTGCAAAATTCTTTTCTTATCACTATCAGTTTGGTCAATATCTTCAACATCAACTCTCGCAAACTGTATTTTGTCAACATTAACTCTTGCAAATTATATTTTAAATGAACTGACTTTCCAAGATTCACTTGCGCAACAGAAGACAAATAGGCATACTTCAAATTGTCAAACTTCAGACATGTTATTGCAGAACCACAGTTACGATGCATAACCTTTAACTGAAGTACATCCTATTGCACACAAAGCTTCACAGGAGCCTTCCGCAAATCCCATGCAACAGCTTATTTAAATCGGAAGGTTAGTTTCGCCCAAAAGAATATCGTCCGTCACACAAAGTAAAAACGTAAAATCTGCAAAGCAATGAGCAAATCTGATTAGTCATTGAAAAGACTACGGATCGGCAGTCTAGCATGCTAAGGAAAGTAGGCCTTTTTCTCTATCTGGTCTTAAAGTATATTTCTGAGTTACAAATTATTTATGTTTTCTCATAGACGTAACGAGGATATGTGTCGCCCGGGGCCGACCATATAAGCGACGCTCTTTCCACTCCTCAAATTTGCTTACAAGAAGTTAAAATGAATAAAAATCTTGTTTCGTGCTAAGTAAAGATATGCGGAATATTGAAACACCTTGAAAATCAGAATCAAACACTCACAAGCTGAAATGGGCCTCGTTTTCCATTCTCGATTTTGGATCTTGCTTTTCCTGCTTGTTCGCCAACTTTCTCATCATTTGCTCTTATTTTTTTTGCTATGTTCTCTAAATATTGATATATGGAGCAGGTTCATATTGTTAAATTTTCTTCCCTGTTGGCTTTCAGTCTTTGGTAAGCCGAATCACTTAGCTTTAATTGTTTACTTATTTTAAGTAAGAAACGCAAAATATGTATTATTGTGGGAACTAATCAGAGAAGCGATGGCGGGAAACCTACTTCACAGATGTAAGCATTTATTTGGTGTTTATATTTCGTGTAACTTCCTTGCCTTTAATTAATTCAAAGTATATATACTGCATATATTATGCGATAACAATAATTTTAATAATCTAATATCAGTAATGTAAAGAATGTTTCATTGTTCACTTTACGCTTCAGTGGCGGTTTAATTCTCTTAGAATACATAAAAGGCTTCAAGCATTAACTCTGTCGCCATTGGCGCAGGGTCCTCTGAAGATGCGGGGCCCATTTAGATTAAAATTGTCAATTTTCCGCAAAACCAGCTCACGGTCATTACAGACCCTTTGTGAATGTTCTCTGTTATGAACGTGGTCTGTTATGAACGCTGTCTGGTTTGAACATGATCTGTTATGAACATGGTTTGTTGTGAACAGACCTGTTTTGAAAGGGAACCGTTTATTGCAATCTATCAATCCTTTCATTACAATTACAACATTAATCCTCATTGGGGTCTGAGTGGTTGGAGACAGCCGTAGGAAATTTTTACAACTCTTCAAGACTGCAACAGAGCTGTGCTGTGATACCTAATTTAGTATTGTTTATAATGGAATGAATCGTTCGATGAAAAAAAGCTATACAGTAAGCTTACGGGTTGAACTTAAGTTTTTGTATAAAGCTTTTTT
>JGI24021J15306_10010221_pt1 | contig 11630 bp, 8 predicted proteins | sample Ectturendosymbi1_FD_15306 | JGI IMG/M metagenome (IMG submission 15306)
CGTCACTTACGACGTCAGTCACAAAAAATCTGCACCCCCTAACCAAAAAATTTTTTTTGAGTGCAATCTACTAGACTGGCCGATCCGTTTGAGCCCTTGAACAGCTCTCTAGTGCAATCGGCGGAGGAGCTAGGGCGTTGGTAAGGCAACCGAAAACTGCTGTTTTTTAGGCTGAAATCGAAATACGAATTTATCGTAGACCGGCTCTCAAAGTGTAAAGACCTGTGTGAACTGTGAGCCAACATAACTTGCCAGCTGATTGAGCAGAAAGGCCTAAACCTATCCCATTTACAATGTCACCCACAAATCCAAAACTATCCAATTTTAAAAAATCCAAACTAGAAGACTTGTCGCATCTTTTGAGGGTTTGAACAGCTCTCTAGCTCATTTGCCTGGTGAGCTATGGAGTTGCAAAGTGCCATGAACATAATGGATCAGGCATAATTTCAAAGTAAGATTATATTGTACACCAGCTCCCAATGTGTTAAAAAAGAGAAAAGGTTATGCGTTTCTTGTAATAGATTTTAGCTTTTTAACAGGAACTAGTGTGATAAGCATTGAAAGAGCAATAGGAGAATATGAAAAAATTGAAATAATTTTTTTCTAGTATTTTTCATAATTCTAAACATTAGAAAAATGTGCCAGAATACTGTAACTAACCATAAAATTTTACACTAATCATTTAAATTTGATAAAAAAATATAAATTTAGAAACAAGACCTTAGCATTTATGAAACCATTAACTTTATAACATTACTGTGCTTGTTGAACTTTCACTTGTGTTTTGTTGGGTAAAACGTTCATAATTGTAGTCCCCATTTTAGTCGATGGCATTCAAACATTTTGTCAAAAACATGAGATATGTATTATTGTAATCCAGCAAAAAGAATGAACTAGGTTTTGTTGTCATGAAACATAAGGGTAGAAAGGTAATCACAAAATGTTTGGAAAAACCTGTGCTGATGCATATTGGATTGTCTCACAGCTTTTGCAGCACATTGATAAAGGTGTATGCAGAGATGCCTTCTGCTGTAACTATATGAAGCAGTAACTGAAGTTTGCATGTTACAATAGTGAAAGCAGTACTAGGTGCGGTTACAAGTGGTGACAATGGTGTGTGGTTTAGCCACATTCTCATCAAACAATTCTGCCCCATGTTGTGATAGTTCAGTTGCTATTTCTTGCCAGTTAATAAAATTTCCCAAAAAGTAATCTCTGAAGAATGCAATGTTGTAACTAACAATCATGAAGACACAGTTGGACATACACGCAAAGTTTTGCTTCTTCGATTGATCTACATTAAAATTAGTGTATTGGCATTGACTAACTGAGCATGCTATTGTTAAGTGCTCAATGCATACCGCAGATCTTTTATGTGCACATGTCATAACAAGACTAAGTTTCTTCAGTGTTACTGGAATCCATGCCTTGCTGCAACTATTAACCACTTACGGTTGATTTGTACTTGCTAAAAGCTGGGCTTAGTTTAAAATGTTCTGTTAGTGTGTTGCACAATGGCTGCATAAAGTTTTTTCACTTGATTCCAAACTTGTAGCAAGCATAAAAAAACACAAAATAAACAAATAAGTAATTAATTTGTCCATAGTGGATTTACTGTTTATTTTGTGTTTTGTTTTTCATAACTTGCTAACCACAAATGCTAGAAAGCCAATCAAGGGCTTCAAAGATGCAGATTTTCACCTAGTTTTTTTTAAAAAAGATTCACAAAGCTCCCTCTAATGGTCGAGGCCAGATCAAGTGGGCCAAAAAACCTAAACATACCCCGATTATGATGTAACCCACCAAAAAACTCAAATCCAAAACTTCCAAACTTTTTTTTCAATCGAAACTTTGAAGACTTCTGCATTTTAGAGGGTTTGAACACCTCTCTAGCCCTATCGTCTTGCGAGTTATGGCTGACATAGTCCAAGACTTTTGCAGTCCCTAAAGCGTTAATGAGAACTTATAGTTTCCTTGGAATAAGATGTTCAGTACATGATTACTGCATCAGCCAGCTTAGCAGGTTGAAATATGCAAATAATAAGTTTTCGTATGTATTTTTTCCAGAACAACTAACTGATGAAGTTTTCTAAAACACTGTTTTATCAAAACTTACCAGAAAAAAGCTTCAATTTAGTTGTAGATCAGCATGTGTGAAAGAATTTTAATGTTTTTTTATAATGTGCATGAAGTGGACTAGCTGCCAAAAAGTAAACAACCCTGTGCTATGATGTATGTTATCCTTAATTATTTATAAAAATGTTTATTGTAAAAATGTGTATTAACCAGGAAAGAAGTACATGTTGATGCATTGAACCGAAGTGGATGGTCTGCTTTAATGTATGCTTCATACATGGGTCATGATTACACAGTGCAGCGCCTTTTGAAGTCTGGTGCTAATCCAAACTTGCCGAGCCCACAAGGATATACTCCGCTCATCCTGTCCTCCATGTGCGGCAACGATAGTGTTATGCACATTTTAATGGAGGTTTGGCAATTTTGTTGTTGATATAGTGTACAGTTTCAACATGCTTACTGATTTTTCAAAACTGTTGTTGACATTGACACTCTCACATACCGTACTTCACCTTATGAGCTAATACTTTGTCTTTTTATGAGGGGTGGCTTTTTTTTCAGTCATTGGGTCATTGATCGATTTTTTTAATGACCAAAATAATTAAGTCAATTCAGTCATATTCCTTTTTTCCAGTCACAAAAAATATCTGTAAATGAAAAAATGACAGCTGCTTGAGCTGTTTTGGACAAATGACTTAAATATTTCAGCAAAAAAAACAGGGTGGAGTTTATATCTAACTCCAGGTACGTTTATGTGTTAAGATATATGCTGCAGCCATGTAAACACGGTTGGAACGATTTTTTGTTACATTGAAAGAAGTTTACATCAAATCTAAAAATGAGAAATATCCTTTAGTGACTGTAATGGGCTTTTTGTTACCTTCATGGGTCACAGTGAAAGTTGTCAACAAAGAAGTGACAGAAAGTCAGAAGTGTGGTGAAAGTTCGATCACAGGGTTGATTTTCAATGTGATATATTCATTGAAATTATAAACTGATCCAATATGAATAAAATTACAAGATAAGTAAACAGGGAAGAGTAGTAGGAGTTGAAGGGGATGTTGGAAAGTACAAACATCACTATGATAAAAAGTACTGATGAGCTTATTACTGTGTTGCTGCAGAATTTTCTTGCGGCAACTAAATCCAAGATAATGTCCAAGAAAAGTTCCCTGATGTTGATAAATTTGACATGGAATTGACTCATTTACTTTGTTCTTACGTTGTCCTGGCCATCATTTCCACTGTGTTAATATTTGAATTCTTATCGTTAAGTACTTTGCCCTCGGTCTGTGTCCGAAGTTTGTGATTAATAATTCCCGTAACATGTTTTATTTTCAATCGTGCGAAGTGCTAAAGTACGGCTCGTTTTCTAGAAAGGGGCGAACAAAGAGGCAGTGGACAAACGTGGTTGGTCGGCGCTCTTCCACGCCGTTAGCGCCGGGCACCAGCAGAGCACTGAAGTTCTAATAAAGTGGGGTTCGAATTGCGAAATAATGTGAGTTATGTGTACAAGTGTAACGTTGCAGTCTGCCCAGCAGCTGTTTGTCCCGAATCTGACCTGCTTTTCCTTTCAGTGAACCATCCCAAAGATTGACCCCACTCATGGAGGCCGCCGCATCGGGCCATGAGATCATCGTCACGCAACTCCTGCATCAGGTGATAACACTTGCTTGTTGTTGGGCGTTGCTAGGTCAGACTTTAAACGCCTTGTGACGCAAATAAGCAAAACCAGTGTGACGTAAAACAACGGTCTTGCTAATTTGACGCTGTACAATTTTAACGTCTTAGCGGCGCTGGCGAGTCGATCTCTTTCGTATAATGAGAACTCTTTAATAACACGCTTGGTCAGCCATGCGCGGTAAAGTGCAGTGAGAATTGGAATTTAAAGCCGAGCTGAGTTGCCAAAAGAAACCCAGTTTGTTGATATTGAAATGAAACATCACGACCGTTTATCTCGTGTTCAGATGCTCGTGCACATGCGATGCAGTGCTTCATGGCGGACGATGCCAAGGACACACTCAATGCTAAGTTTTGCGCTGTAAAAATTTTGCTTGCCTTTGTTGGTTCAAAGTATCGATTAAACGCTAAAGGTAAGATGGAAAAGGGCATATTCGATTGTTGGAAATTTCCGCAGTTGCTGTCTTCATTTGTTTCACTGAATTTGAAGATCCACACAAAAGCAAGCGGCAAAAGTCAACCATGCCAGGTTCCCTGTTGATTGCGCTTCAAGCAGGTGTCTTGACGATTGAAGATGTCCATTATTATTAAACTCCGTCTATGACATTAAGCACCGTGTTACTGATTCCCTTCTCCATCGAGAATAAACCACGGAGTCTATTTTGTTGTAATGCAGTCGCTTCTCTGCATTCTATCCTTGCCTTTGGTAATGATTTGCCACATCCGTTGTGGCCTGAAGGCAACGATGACTGTGAGTGTTTCTGCAAGCGGGAACGACAGGGCTTCATTTGCCTTCCGACAGGGCGTTGCCGGCAACCAGCCTCATTCATCACTCGCGTTCAGCCTTGCTGTTTATCGTCGAGACACATTTCGTTTCGCTTCAACTTTTTTAACAACCAACTAATCAAATTATGACGTATTTCGGGACCATGGGTTCCCTAACACTTCAATACCGTTTTGTTACAACAGCGGTTCTTCACCTTTTCCCTACCACGCCTTCCTTATTGTCCTTTGTTCCAAGCCCTTCTTTCTGACTTGTAAATTAGACGGAACACTTCCCGTTCAAAAACTTCCCATGTTGCAGAGCGCGCAAGGTCTCAAGCCCCCTGCGAAGTTTATTGACGTCCCCCTGGGGGAGACGTGCCCCCCGGAACCACTTAGTTACAGGATGAGTGACTCCGTTGTTTTACTTATACGATACATTTATGAACAAGAAGTGTTTGTAGAGAGTAGGTGGTCATGAAGTAACTAACGCTCAATATATCTTTTAAACAAAGTTTGACTTGCAGGCAGCTTGAATCTTGAATGCTCAGTTCCTTGGATTCCTTGACCTGTCATCTCAGTGTGGATTAAAGCCGCGTGTTTGGCGCTATCAACAATTTATGCTTGCTGTGGAAAACAGCAGATTTCACCATGTCGCTTTTTGTGCTTGCAGATGCCACATATCATGCTCCTACAGCGCCACTGTTGCTGTGCTAAGTTTAACACACGTGTTTTTACGTTCGCGAAGCGTGTGATACGTGTGCTTGTCACGTTGGCCTGGTGTGACAAAAGTGCAGTTGACCGATGGTGCAGATAAAAGCAATCGATTTACAAAACGACATTAGATGCAATCAGCTACTATTCATGTGTGGCACGCTGTTGTCTGGGCTTGAGTGGGCTGCAGTTTGATCCCATTGTTTCAAGGGTCACCACAAACAGCTTTTTACCGAAAAGATATTTGTTTGTCATGTCGCTCAGCAGTCATGCAGCTTACAAGCTGCCCCGCATTGCTTCGTATCTATGCGATGGTGTAGCCCGGCTCTTCAGTGAACTGGAGAAGCCCATCATCTCAGCCCTTGTCCTCCGCACTCCATTTGGGCCAATCCTTACACTGTTTTTCATTTAACTACTTGCTTGATAAGAGTTTGTTCCAATGCCCATGTTGAGGCCATTGTCATTTCAACAAAAAAGCCGGAATCATGGTATTATTTGACAAATTAAAAAAAAAATATGAACATTTTTTGCCATCAGAAAGAGAATTAGTCCTGGGATCTAGGTATTTGGCGAATAGTTGCCATGACAAAAAGTGGAATGCTCCGTCTTGATTTTTTACAAAATCAGTCGCATTACGTCACTTCCCAAACTGAAACGCTTTGCACGTGAGCTACGAGAAACTGTAGGAGTAAAGCTTCGATATCCGTCTTTGTTGCGTCATTTACAAACAATCGGGAGCCTTCGTGCTTTAAAGAAAGATTTTTAACTTCGAACTTGGCATGCTTGATGACGTAGGCGCAAATGCAGTCAAGCGTGAAGTAGTATTTTGATACCTGTTGAAAAACTGGATTATGATGATTAAGGCCTTTCTATTGTGACGGCATAGGGCGTGGACACGACAAGGCGTGACTGCAATGGTGACGACGCCCACTCCCTCGCTCTGGTCTACGGTCACATGAAAATAGCGAGCACCATCGAACACCATAAGAGGAGCAGAAGGAATCACAAGCCAGGTACGTGCTGGTTGTTTCTCAACTATTTTTTCGGTGAAGAAAGAAGGTTGCCGCGTTGCGTAGTAACCATCGCCATTTACGTGAACTGCGTCTGGTCGGTCAAGCGTATCTTTCCCAGGCGACCGAATGCTTTGCCGTGTGCTGCAGACTTCAAAATCAATGTTTGGTAGTCAGTGTTTTCTTGGGACAGTGCTAAGCAACCAGGACCGAAATAAAGCGCTTCAGGCGCATTTGCGAGATGTATTGTGCGCCGGCGAGAGCCTGACGATTTTTACGTAACATTCGTGTATGTTTGATATTTTCATCTCTCTTCGATGCAAGCAAAATATCCAACTACTAAACGCAGACATTTTCGCGGCATTTCATTTGCAAGCTTTTTGCTGTTGTTTTTAGGATTTCGTTGTCGATAAGCCGTAGGCCGTACTCCAAGCTACAGAAACGCCGTTGAAAAGCCCCCCATGCTTTTGCGCAAATGAAAGCTTTTAAAATTGTTTTCTTTCTGAGCCGTCACTGCGACGGCCAGACAACGAAGGATAGTGTTTGTGATCGGCATTTGAATAACATTCTCGGCCTGTGCCGCGCTTTGAGTCGCCGCCGCCGCTTCTGACTCACTTCAGGACTCAATTCACCTGTGCGTTGCCCTGGCAACCGTTGACGTCCTTGTTTACGCAGGTCACGCTCCATCGAACCTGAGAGGCAAGTCGTACCAGGACGATCCCTCGCAAAACCCCTGCGCCCAATCCGGACCCAGCATTCACGATGGACCCAAAGCTTTCGCCCAAATGACTGGCCTCGGTGCCGATGGTATCCCCCATCCGAATGGAGCCTTGCCCCTCTGTGAGTTGTTAATTTTTTTATAATTGTGGTATACTCGTTCAGTAAGCCCTGTTCTGACTGTACAATAATGCAATGCCGTGCCATTTTTATTGCAGTCCTGCAAGATCAGACAACGCCACAGGTTCCAGAGATCCGGCCCCCACGCGCAGAATGGGACGGCCCGAAGGTAGTTGGGGCTCATCCGGTTGATTTTGTGGCCCGCGGCGTCTTGTGCTTCGTGCAACTATGCTTGGTTGTGCGTCGTACTGATCAAATGCTTTCATCCTCGGCGGCTCGACAGCAAGTCGCGATCCAACCCTTGCTGAGATTTCAACTGAAGAACGATCGACCCCTCCGCATTCATCCATGACCAGTGACGTCATGGCGCAATGATGCGTGACCTGAATAGTTGCTACAGCCTGAACTTCTCTTGCTTTGTGCCTATTTTTCTATCGTCTGAATTGATCTGAACACGCCTTGCGACCACTTCGCAGGTCGTGACGGCTACCTGTGTGTGTTTGCTCAGTTCTAGGCTTGCATTTGTTGTTTATCTTCAATATATTGCTGTGGTGAGTCGGCGATTGCTGGCGGGGGCTGGAGTGTGACGAAACTTAGCAGTGTGTGTGTCTCTGAGAAATCCAAACCCCAGCTTGAGTTTGCTGCTTACACAGGCCTGGTGCAAATGTTGCTGCATCAAGAATAACTTCATATGGTGCTGGCCGCGGCTGATTCAGTGCCACTGTAGATCCTTAGCCTTGAACCTGGATAACACAGTTCTAAATTTCACAGGCCTATGTAGTTTTCGCAAGTAAGCTGTTTCAGAGCTCTTAAACAAACCTTGTGCGATATTCGTGTTAAGAATTCTAACTCTACGCTAACGCTATGTTTTCGTGAAATCCAGGATCTGGAAACCCTGTTGGCGGATCTCGGATTCACGAAGTACCTCTCTAAGTTCAAAGCTCAGGATGTGGATCTTCACGTTTTCTTAACTTTAAACGAAGCGGATTTGAAAGAAATTGGAATTGAGTGAGTTCGTACGAAATATTTAGGCGTTTTTAGAGACCCTTAACAACTATTTCTTGATTGCTTTTGAGATGTGCAGCGGTCCGTTACTATCTGAAGTAAGGTGTTATATCGCTGCAACGGAATTTCTTCTGAAAATAGTTTGAGTGAAATGTTCAGTGGCCATAGCCCAGGGGTGAAATGCTCAGTGGCCATAGCCCAGGGGTGAAATGTTCAGTGGCCATAGCCCAGGGGTGCACGACCTTGCCGCAGTCCTCGGTAAAAATGGATGGGGCCGAGCACACTTATAAAATATAAGTAATGGCGACCGTTTAAAAAGAACTCTTCGTCTATCTGTTGAGGATACTTAGTAGATTGACGGCTAAACAAGCGTGTGGAAACAGAACAGCAGCAGTGCAAAACATCAAAACAATTTGAACTAACTGGCGGCCGTAATTAACAAAAGAAATGCGATGCGGTCGTGCATTAATAAATACGCTTTGCCTACTGTGTATGTGGATACTTAGTAGAAATATTATGGAAGCAGGGTAGGCCCAGTGTGTGGAAGCAGAACAGAAGCAGTGCAAAAAAATAAAAATATCTTCAACTCACTGGCAGCCATAATTTGTAAAAATAAATATATGGTGGCCGGAAACAGCAAGAAGGTCGTGCGCTTATGTCTTATCCATCCTGTGATGGTTTCCAATAGTAAAGACAAAGCAGCAGAAAAAACTGTTACCCATCCAAACTGTCAATGGCGGCGAACCACATGATGATAAACTTGCATTCCAAACCGACCGAAATAGCTTGTCGTGACTTCACCGATTTATACGTCACCGCCTGGTCTTGGAGGCCACGTTTGACGTTTGAGCTTGAAACTGCATTCCAGATTATTCGGACCTCGCCGAAAGATGATGTCGGCGATCAACAGGTTGCGTTCCGATGTTCAGACGAGCATTACGGACTCCGTCGAACACATCTACGCCGACTCCCTCAGCGCCAAGCTGCAGACCTTACAAGCCGAGCTGAACAGGGTGTGTTGCTTGTTGCCATGACATGCTTGGAAGTAGTTTTGGGTGAAGTTGTGGGAATGTGACGTCATCCGTCGTAAGAAGCTTTCCTTGATCCATGGTGCAGTTTTTCAATATTTCTATTCAACCATTTTATCTGATTGACTTCTGTTCTTCGCTATACATCACCAAATTTAGATTTTATGCTTTTTTCTGAAAAAGAACGAGTTTCAGAATCAACTGATTTTCGGTTCATTCGTTGCCGGGCAACATGTGGTGGAAAGTACCAGATCCATGGCCTATGCACGCGTGCCAGGGATAAGGTGTGATATGATGTTTGCCAGGTTAGGAGTATAAAGTCTGCAGCGCGATAAATTTCGGGTCCACGATTATACGGATGCTTAAGAAATAACAAAATTAACGATTTTAAAACACTGATTATTGTTCTCATTTTTCCTGCATTTTTTTAACATCAGATTTTGGAAGACCGAATTATAAAGTTAAACTAGAAAACTTTTGTTAATCTTATATCGGCAAATTAAACAGTTTGTTCTTCACGTCGATACTTTTTGAACTGAACTGTTTTAAGTGTGGGGAGGATTGCCGAGTATAAATATTTCTTCCCCCCCGCATCAAACACTATGCTGCATGAAAACAGCCAGACCATGACTTACTTTATTCCACGATCTTGATCCCCTTCTTGGCGAAGCGCCATTCCATCTCTGCCAGACAACAAAACTGTTCTAGATTTAGTTTTGGCTCAAAATCAGTTTGCGACAACTGCAGGTTTCATCCCTGGCCCTGGTTACAGCAAGTACTGGCAGCGTTTTTTTGTGTTTGAAAGTCGATAAAAGAGAGTTGGTAACTCGTTGTGTTCAGCATTTTCGTCTGCAGTTTTGTAGCAGTGTCGTTATTTGTGTTTTCAAAAGGTCATTTATATTTTTAGCCTGTTTCAAGCAATCACGCCTGGGTTGAAAGTACATGAGCGGTGGTGGCAGGAACGACGTTTGTAACTTCACAAGTTGCTCAAGCTTCGCCTCTGGCCACAAACCACAGTAGAAATCTTTCTCTGTTCTTCAGTGAGGCGTTCAAGCGAAAAGCCTGGTTGGCGCGACAGGAACAAAAAGCTTCGGTTGTTTTGTTTTTCAGCTGAAGGAAGAGAGAGACGCCCTCTCCGCGCAGCATGCGCAGGAGCATCAGCTGCGGAGGGTCAGCGAAGACGTGCTCGTGGAGAAGGAGGAGAAGCTTGCGAACTTGATGCGGCTCTGCGAGAAGTGCAGCGCCAACCACGTGCGACTCCTGCAAAGTGTTGAACAGATCAAGTAAGTTACTGCTCTCGGTTGAGTGGTGGTGGGGGGTCGACAATGCCCGCCATCGGATGCGAGGTCCGCTGTGATACAGGTTATGTTTAACTCTGAAACAGTGGTTCTCAGCCTTTTTTGGTCCATGCAGCATCTTTTAAAAAAAGTATCCGATGGATCATTTTGTTATGCTGGCATTTCATGAACAACTGGTCGAAACTGTATTGCACCTACATAGGTCAAAGAACGTTTTATCAAAGATTTATGGAACTCTCTGTGGACCACTGGAAATTAAAGGTGGACCACGTTGACAGTCACTGGGTCTCAATTCTAATTTGATCTAAGATTGTCTGGCAGCCTAGTTTTGAATACAAGCACTGGTTCTCAAACTTGCTGTGAAGAAGGCAGAGTCGACAAATCTTTAATTTGAAGCGTTCTTATTGAGTTGTACCGAAGATGGTGACCTGCAAATAATGTTTCGCGGAATCTTTTATCATTTTTTAAGCAATTGTTAGAGTTAATCGATCACTTAGAATATTCTTTTCTATAAGACAGTGTTGAACGTGGGTTCCAGGCAAATTGACGGAATTCAACAAAACGAAAATTGAGCTTGGATCAAAAAGTTCCAATGTGAAATTGAATAAAAAAGTCCTTTTTCTCCAGCTGCTCTGCACCAAGGACGTTTTCACTTATTTTTCCAGACTCCACACTTTGAACATCTCGCATAGTGACAAACTCCATAGTGACCGAAGCGGCAACACGCATCGGAGGGGGGTAAGTCCGCACGCTGGTCGTATACGTTGAAGCAATACGTATTTCCGGTATTGACGTTTGCTTTAAACCAGGGGTCGGGAACCTTTTTGACCAAGGGAGCCATGAAACCTACATATTTGTATTTGTATTTCCGTGAGAGCCATATAATATTTTTCAACACTTAATGCAACTAACTTAACTAACGTACGTGCATTTTTATGCAAAATCAACAATTTTAAGCAATGGCAAATGTCTGAATTTTCTCTTTAATAATATGCTTCTTACTATTAACGCGACTTCTGGTCCTGCATGGTGTTGCTGATGGCTTTGTAGGAAAATTACAGAAAAAATTTCATCCGTAACAATCGTGTTAAGAAAATATCAAGCGAGCCTGATGCCGTCATCAAAAGAACCACATCTGGCTCGCGAGCCATTAGGTTCCCGACCCCTGCTTTAAGCACTATTGGAGGTGACCTCGAGCTTTGATAAAGAACCTAGTCTCG
>JGI24021J15306_10010223_pt1 | contig 11629 bp, 9 predicted proteins | sample Ectturendosymbi1_FD_15306 | JGI IMG/M metagenome (IMG submission 15306)
TGAGTGGGTGGTTTTAGTTAACATTTCTGTGTGTTTTTTAACACTAGAACTCCGGCGATGTTGATTTCGACATTTTTAAAAATTCAATGCGCTATTTTCTGCAGTGACTGCTTTTTACCGATTCCTAAATTTTACCTGGTCGAATAGATTTCTGTGTAGTTTATTTTTCGGTCATTTATTGGAATAGAAGCTTTACGTAGCGAATTTTAGTTACAGTTGTACCTAGAACTTCGAAGATTTCGAAATCGACATCGCTGGAGCTCAAGGCAGGCCCGTAACCAACTTGGGGCATTAAGGGTGACGAAGAGTTTTCTGAGAGGGGCCCAAATTTTTTAACCTATGTCCAATATTTTTCAACTATACTCAACACATTTTACCAGGGGGGGCAAAAAATTTGTGTAGGGTGGGCTTCGTACCCCCTGGTTACGGTCCTGGCTCAAGATATATTGCTTTCCCGGATTTCTAGTGTTGAACTTTATCAACAGTAGTTGAACGTTTGCATGTTCATACCTATTTGAAAGTTCAAACCGGTGTGAACATGCAAAAGGAAATATGCAGAAAACGGGAAATTTTCACATGAGAAAAACAATAAAATAGAAGCAATTGTATTAAGGTTTCAAGTGATTGAAATCTAGTCACCAGTTATCGAAGTATAACTGGATAAATTTCTCAAGGAAACAAAGACGTTTTTACTTTACAAAATCATCCCGCGGGCCGGATTCAACCTCGCAACGGGCCGGTTTTGGCCCGCGGGCCGTATGTTTGACACCCCTACTTTAAACACACCACTGCACGTAATGTACCCATTGGATGAACAGCAAAGGTATTTAATGAAGAACGTCAGTCAGACACAGCCGCAAAATTGTTTCCTGAAATTCACCAGTTTCTGGAACTAACCATACGGCAAATGTTTGTGCACATTGATACTAGATTCAGTCCATTTGAACAAGTGCGAAGATAGTATCTTGCGAAAGTTGTACAGTACTTCTAAGCTAACTAAAAATCTAGAGATTTTTTACTTTGTTTTGCCTACACTTCAGTCAAGTGTTTCGGTAGCACCATCGCCTGATATTTGGCATTGAATCAAATGGATCTTTTTAGTACCTTTGTTGCCGTAACCAATCGCAGGAGCGACGCCTCCCCATATACCCAAGACAAACTTGTACCGAATTGCGAAAAGAATAAGCAGGATTTTCGTAAGCACTGTCACGCTTCATGTTTTGGTGAAATTCGGGATTAAACCTTTTGGCTCTTTCAATGAAAATTTATGGAAGTCTGTGATGTTTCCGCAGATTAAACCTGTACCCCGTGCAGGGGCGTAACAAGGGGAGCGCAATTCCCCGGGAGCCGAATGGCTGCGGGGGTGCCAAAACGTCCCAACAATGTCACAAGTACTTTCTTCAATGCAGTACATTTGCTTCCGAAAGACCTGTTTCGAACATGGGGGCGCCAAAATTGCTTCTTGACCCAGGCGCCATCTAACCTCGTTGCGCCCCTGACCCCGTGCCTCAAAATTTTGCCACCCTCATCAAAAATCCTGGCTACAACACTGTTGTCACCAAATTAAAGCTAGTCCGGTGGATTTCTTCCAGCCAGCACACGTTCGGCAAAACTTTATTGCACTACAAAGGCAGTCTCATAAAATTGCAATACACACGTATCCGGTTATAGCCGACATCTCAGAAAACAGTGCGAGTCAGACACATCACCACAGAACTTTGATTCCTAATCTCATTGCACAAGTAGGTAAAAGTGCGGTGAACAGACGGTGGAAGGAATGGTAGATCAGAAACTAAGGAACATACAATTTTTGCAAACCCTATACGAAAATGAACGCAGCCAGTAGATAAGCAGACATGCATTTCTGAGGATGTACTTGACAGTATGGCAAACAACGAAGGTTAAAACTTCGGTCTGATTTTAACGACAGTTAAACGATATCACAAAACCGGAAAGTAGATGTTCATCGACCATACAACCATGTCCACTAGGTATTTTGCTAACTGTTTCTCCTCATTACGAAAAATGTCTCGTGTGATGAAATGAAAAAAATGTTTAACTGCCGGAAGTCAGGGCTGCCTTGGGTGTCTCCAGATATGGAGTAGCTTCAGTGACTTGAGTGTTCATCGCCGAGAGTAAATTGTTCTGAAAGCATACTAACTTACTTCAAAAACGCGACAGGGTTTTCGTCAAACGCCAGAGAGAGACCTGTGCAATGCAGAATGACTGCTGCAAATAGCGGTAAGTTGCAACAGGTGTGGTTGAAAAAAGTACGCACAGAAGTAGGATGTTGTTATTTTTGCACGGGATCAACGATGCTAATCTCTTGTTTTTTCAAAATTAATCGAAGGCGAAGATGTTACACTTTACAAGGAACGAATCATATCAGGTTCTTTTGCCTCCCACTGCTCACTACACAGTCGCAACTTCGGCATGTGTGGAGAGTGACAGGAAGTGAGGCGCAAGGAAGATAGTGTCGTTTCAATTACTTCGGTTGAGTTACGAAGAGCGACGCCTTTTAAAAGTTTCGTTTTACTTTTCACAGCATGACTAAGACTTCGTAGAGCTTCGGTGGGGGGGAAGCGCGGGTTGAAATCTGCTTGTTGACTGGTGGGGCTTTCAAAATAGCGATTCTTAAAAAATCCGTAGAAAAAAATTTCTTGCAAACGAATGAAAAAAAGAAAAAACACGCTCAAACAGACACTTTGGCAACAGTGTCTCGCAATTCTCCAACCATTATCCGTAGGTCTGAAGGAATTGACTAAACAACTGCTTTAAAAGGAAAGCAAGCAGGCAACAAAGTCTTGTGTCTTTGTTGTTATCACTTTGCACGATTGTCTCTACGTCGCAGCGCAGTGACTTCCACCAACAGCTGCGAAGATGAGTCTTTATCAGGATCTGCGCGGGTGACTTGTGGCACGCGGCAGGCACGTCCTATAGTTCCGTGTGTTTCGGCGGCGGTTGTTGTTGTTGTTGTTCTTCGGCGGGTCCAGTGGCGCCATGGCCGCGCCGGCGTCCTCTGACTCGTGCACTTGCACAAAAAAGATTGCAGCGCGTGAGTCAATCAATCGTCAAATCAAAGCAAGAAGAACGCACGACGCTTTGACGAAGCGCGCTGAGCCGACGAAGGCCAATTAAACGTGTACGCACGAGATTCAATGAAAACAACACCTATTGGTTTGACAAGGGCTTTCTGTATCACTGCTTTGCATTTTCTGTTACTTCGCGGGCGGAGTGTTCGTGTAGATCAGGGGTCTCCCAACTTTGTTGTCAGAGGGTCACATAAGCTATGTCACAAAAGTTCGAGGGCCGGTCATCTTACGTAATGTGATTGTTTCGGGACATGTTGCATTCTACCAAACCAACAAGTTCTCCGTAAATAGATTAAATTTTCATTATTGGCAAAATGTCTTTCCGGACCTGATGAAAATGGGCTCTCGCGGGCCCCCGCGGGTCGTAGTTTGGAGACCCGTGGTGTAGATCATTACAGCGACTGTTGAGATTCAAAGATACGAGCCTGCTGCTGCAAATAACAACACAAGTACGGCGCATACCGCACAGTAAACCATAATGGTATCGACGTCACCCTTAAATTACACAACGTGATTCAGGTCTCTTTCTGTAAGACGCTGTCTCTCCGTCCTGCCTGTCAGAGTATGACAGCAGCACGCTACCTTTCACAGGCGGCAAACATACTTGGGCACAAAAAAGCTCCTGTTGCAATGATTAACCTGTTTTGTGCCATTGCTCGAAACCGAAAACCACGCTCGGAGACGAACGTGCACTGTTTTAAGTCTGTCATTTTTCGCAAACGCAAGGATCGCTTCTTTCTAACAAACGCTTTGCATTTTGTTGAAAGACAGAAGCCTTGAGCTGCTCAGGATAAGCAGTGCTTCACTTAAGACACATTTGCTGCAGTTCCGGGATCAGTTCTATAACTTCTATCATCGAATCGCATAAGTGTTAAATACCCGCTGCCGCAAGAAGACACAAACGATGAAAGTCGTTCGCAATTTTTGTCGCCTTCTTTGCGTCTGTCCTTCCTGGACGTTTCCAAGCGACGGAAGACAAAGAGCAGCAAACAATGGCGCAGTCACGTCGATACTGTTTCCACAACAACCGAAAAAAGTACGAAAAGCAACTCACGACTTGGGCGGCTCTTCTTGTTCGTCCCTGCTTCCTCCAGGTGCGCTTGCAGGCGTCGGATATGTTCCGTCCTTTTTCATCATTTCCAAGAAGTTGTAGCCCGGCAGGCGACCTTTCCATTCGTGCTTGCGCAGCTCGTCTGCGCAACAAGACAAACCAACCAATCAGCAACAAGTCTGCGCAACACGACAAACCAATCAGCGACAACTCACTCCGGTAAGAATCGCCAACCCGCTCGACTGGTTCAGTGTCTGCGGGTTTGTTCGAGAGATCAGGGGCGTAACGAGGGGGGCACAATTTCCCGGGCGCGGAAAAGTCCCGACAATGTTATAAGTACTTTCTTCAATAGAGTACACATGCTTCCGAAAGATCTCACGTTTGAACATCGGGGGGCGCCAAACTTGTTTATTGCCCCGGACGCCATCTTAACTCGGTACGCCCCGGGGGAGGGTGACAGCAAACTAACAAAACGCAACCAGGTCGCGCCGATATCAAGTTTAGAAAGCAGTACTTATTAATCAAGAGTTGACAAGCAAAAGGTGCGATAGGTCGGATCATTGACGCTGATTTATTAGATCCTGGCCCTTCCAACAACAGACAAAACTCACTGATCTTCGCCAGGGCACAAGTGTTGCAGTTTTAAACTAAACGGTTCGTGATATTTTAAAGCAAAACATTGAAGACTCCTGTTAACAGCGACATCGCGTTCAAAACAACATCACAAGTTCTTCGATGACCGCCTTACAAGATATCTGTTCTTTTCCTCGCAAGCAGCTGTCTATCCACTGAGCGACAGCGCTTTCCTTCGTTTGCTCATGGAAGGAAGTGATCGACACCGTACCTTCCTGGTAAGAGATAAAGTCGAGCAGTAAAAACTCGTACGAAGGTAAGCCAGGCCGTGGAACAACCACGTCAGCTGATTGGTCCCCAGGTTGTGTCAAGATAGAAACCGGTTTGATCCGGTTGTTCGCAATGAACACGCTGAACGCACGTGGTTGCAGAAGGCATCATGGCAGACGTGGCACGATCGATACAGTAGAGCAGGGGTGGGCAAACATTTTCTACGGAGGGCTACATTGAAAACTGTACTGCTACCGGGGGTCGCATATAATACATTATATTTTATCAAGGGGAGGGGCGTATATATTACACAACAGTCATTTCCGGTTGAGCAAAAATGCGGTTTCGAATGAAACGTGTGGAATAAAATCTCGAGAATTCTAATCTAATCGACAAAAGTCACTTTAACGTAGACTCGAAATATGCATTATGTACGCATGTGCGGCCGCCCACCTCTGCAGGCAGCAGAGCATTTAAGAGGCTAGACGTGAGTGAACGTAACGGCGATTTCAGAAGACCGCGCCGAGCAATTGCGAACGAGAATTTAAACGCGATCTGCACGTGTGTGTCATCACGTCGCTACCGGGTCAGTTGGAACACTGACAAAACAACAGCAGTGAAACCACTTCTGCTCGATACTTTTTACCTTCTTATCGAAGAAAGCCAACGGCACGTTGAGGTTTTCTCCACCAGAGTGCATGTACAATGTGTGTTCCCCTGCAGAGCCGGGCGATCTGCGCAAACCATCAAAGAGCAATGTCATCTTGGGCGTTCTGCTGCATGCACTAAGCCCGGAAGGTGGGCCAGCGTCTTTTCTATGAGAAGCAGTCAGTTTGTTTCGCGTATCGGAGATCCGTTCTAAGCTCCAGCTCACCCACAGCTGCATGGGACTGACGCGCATGCAGCACACTGCAAAAATTCGACTTCATTTGAGGCCCTTGCGGAACGTTCAAGGCCAGCGTGGCTTCAAGCAACGAACAACTTATAAATGCGAAGCAGCCGAGAATTTCTCGGAGCGTTCACGCAGGCGTCCAAACGCAGCTTAGTAATAATAATGGCTTTCCGAATGATTTTGGCCGAATCAAAACGCTTTTTGCTCAGAAGATGTAGGGGGGTTACGAAGTCAGATGTAAACAAAGGGGTAAATATGTCTCGTTTGCGTTACAGGCAATTAAAAAGAAACGCCATGCTGGTCATGTCGGAAGTGGATCCACAGCTTTGTTGCAAGCAGGGTAAATGCAAGTGCTCAAATTAAAACAGGGAAACGTACGAATCCATCCACGAAAAGACGACTTTAGACGAGAACTTTGCTTTTGTCACCATGCTCCTCAAAACGTCCAACAGCTTCTGTTGCTGTCGAGCCCATGTGTTGTCACGTGATGAGTTGTAATACTGGATCAGAACGGGCTTGTTCTGGCCAAGAACCTTGTCGAAGTTCAACCCCGTGAGTTCGACCTGAGAAAAGAAAACGAACGAGGTGCGATCAGTTGACATTCCTGCTGGTGATCGCCGTCTTGTCAACGACACGTATTCGAAGCAAGCAAATCAAACGAATGGGGTGGAGAGCCACGAAAACTGCGTATCACGGTCGAATGACAGCTTGGATCATTTAATTCAAAATTCGGTGAGAATCGTCTTAAAACATATCTTTCTTTGAATGAGAAACTGCTGGTAAAGGAAAAGCGTCAAACAGGATCGTAAGTCTCATCCATTTCGTCTAAACTTGAGCTCGACATTCACAGACACCAAGTGCCATTATTGATGAGCCTCCCGCAATGTGGAAAGTCCTCGAGGAAACAAAAACGGGTTTGATTTTGAAAAATGCGATTTTCGTAGCTTAGCAACTAACCCAATTTTACATCTGCACCAAGACTGAGTCGCTACTTCCCTGCAACACTTTCCTGGAGCCGCGTTTTTGAAGTTCCCAGTTGCTGACCGCAAAGAACGGGTAGCAGAGATACGCGGACAATTGTGACATCATAATAGAAGATCAAAACATTTTTGACCAAAGCACGTAACACAAGTGCGTTATCTTTGAACATTTTCGTTTGAATTTTTGTTTTCTTAAATCCTGAGTGCACCACATGACAATCTTGCGATGCAGCGTCGTGACAAGGAAGTGAATTCTTCATGCGATGAAGCGTTAAAGCCAAACGGTGATGAGCCGCACATATGGCAGCTCGATTGCTTCCAAACTGCAGCCAACATGTGCGCGGTCGGGAAAAAGTACTTCCTGACCGCGGGACTTACACACGCTATGATCACTTCCTCGAAATAAAGCGAGTTGCTATAACATGATACTAATGAAGCGGTGATAGCGGTTAAACGTCCAGATGGTCGTCGGCAGGCTCTCTGCGCGGCAGTACAAATCTACTTGCGAAGTTCTTCGCACTGCAAGATATCTTCCAAAAACGAGGTTAAAGCTTGCAGCACCAAGGCCCCTCCTCCTAGTACACCGTTCTCTTTACGACTTATCAAAACTGTCAAATTGTACGTTTTCGTTAACAGATACTTGCGCAATCAAATTACCACATCCTCGCTCTCCATTGATGCGAGGAAGTTGTCTACGTCTTCCGCGGTTTTGTAAGAAGTAGCGTCGGATTCGCCGTTGTATGTGCCAAACAAGATGTCCTTTCCGTTCCAATTCTTCACGCCCAAGCTCTTAACACTTGCAAGGGAGTACAGCAAGGTTAAAACCGAACTGCTGAAAGCTTCGTCTACGTCACTAAATTATGCGAAAGACTCAAATACAAAGATTTGAAGCAATCACTTACATGGAACCAAGTTAGTAGGCAAGTCAAACGGTAGGCCAAATTCTAGCGAACAAGAAAAACAGGATTGCGAACATTATACCTTTTACCTTCGTTGCCGACAGAAAAAGCTATAGCGCAACAGTCGCTATTAAAAGCGGTAAACGAAACCTTCGCAAAGGCACACTTCGCCCAGAACCGCAAAACTCGCAAAATCTTAACGGCTTTGTTGCGGATCACCTCCAGCCTGAACATGTACTTTCATGGTTGGCGCTGCATTACGACTCTTGGCAGAAAAAAGCCAAGAAATCAACTCACACTTCTTTGGCAACAGCGCCATTTTCAGGAAGTACGAAGAGGCAGGTCGTCCCTGATCGCCTGGCCGCGGTGGTGAAAGCCTGAATGCCTGCGCAACATTGGATGAAAATCTTACCGCGTTCTGCTGCCGAGACGACTGAACACTTTTCTTCATCAACATTTTTTCGCGAGCCGGAACCAGATAAAAAGAAAATTTTGGCAAGATTTAGATCGTGCCAGTTGTGTTTGAAATACGCGCTCTTGCGATTACACCACGGCGACATAAAAGAATCGCGCCGATTCTTAATAGCTTTTTTAAATCTTTCGCGGTGCGGGAAGTTGCTGCAAACACACGCTAAACCAGTGGTTCCTAACCTTTTTTTCTACCACGCCTCCCTAAGTTATTGTCCTGTGTTTCAAGCCCCCCTGAGTTTTAAATAAGTAAATTGGACCGAACACTTTCCCGTTCAAAAACTTTACATTTTGTAGAGCGCGTAAGGGTTAGCGCCCCCTGGGGAGGCGTGCGCCCCGGTTAAGAACCACTGCGCTAAACAGTTCGCTGAAACGAAGGACAAGTTTCAGTAAAGACGCGCAACAATACGATGCGGGATACAGTCGCGACGCTTCAGCTGACCTTACCGGCATCTGTGGTCGTCAAGCCAACAAGCACGGGGATGGTGTTGGTCAAGTTTTCTATTTTCGTGTACGAATCAATAACGAATGGTCGTGGCAAGCTGTATCTGCAAGAGGCAGTCCGGCGTCAGACGTACGCGGTTTTCGTCCGCTGCTTTTCGCTGCGCGTGAGATTTCGGCGTCCGGGCTTCATGAGTTGCGCGAAGAAGCTTTGACGCAACAATACAACGCTTCGCTCGTTCGACTTCGAACCGAGCAGGCGAAAATTACGTTTTTTTCGGTTAACACGCGATGCTGCTGCAATGGCTCCTGCAGCAAGCTAGCTCACGAGACTTCTCACGGCGGCAACAGAGCTAGCTCTATCTTTTTCACATAGCGAGGTGAAGCAGTGGGGATGTACTGCTTCAAGAGGTCTCGAACTAGGAAGGCTTTGATTGCGGGAGCGATCGATGCTATCGCGCCAGCCGCTTCGCCCAAAGAAACGTCTCACTAGCTTTATGCTAGTGATTCCTGTTATGCTTCGGGCGAATGATGGTATTTCATTTCTCTTTCGTATTCATATAGCTGTCGCGCTTACGTGACTGCTACAGAGGCAAGGAAAAGGTCACGACAAACATTCACAGACGTTCTCCGCCACAACACAACCGCTGTTCAGTTCGATGCCAATCTAAGTTCGAAATTACTCCGACCAACGCGGCCGTTTCCCGCAAACCTAAGACTCATCGCAAGCAGAGCTCACATTGTAACGGCCTGGTTGATCTTTGCTTCGTCCCACGGTCCTTTGTACTCAATGGATGCGCGGTCTTCGCCGCCGCCGAGGTAGAAGAACAAGCGGGGATAGGTTACGATGCCCATTTTTGCGCAGACGTCGGGCCAATCAAAGCACTCCACGCGATAGAACGGTGACGTGCCGGGAGCTGCAGGAAAGCAGACAAGTAATATCGTGAGCGTTTACCGACAAATCCCGCCACACAGGAACAACGACTTGCGACCCCAAAGTACGCAGCGCAACGCATGCGTTCAGTGTTCCTTCCGAGCTTAAGCTATGCCGGCTGGTGCTTGAGGAAAGTGGGCTGCGGGAAGAAATAACTTGAAAGTATCCTATTAAACGTTGGCAGGAAAGCTTTCACAGAACATGACAGGCAGCCGTTTTTTTACGAGTCGCACGAGCCCCCTTCAGTGTTGGTAAAAAACAAAAGATATATTAGAAGAAAAAATTCATACTCGAAAGCATTGCATTTGATTTCATAGTTCAAATGCCTGCCAGTGGTCACGTCACAACCACGTTAATTTTATAGAAGTTTTAGTAAACCCACCCATCCGTACAAATTTCCGATGTCTTTGGCAAAAACGCGTTTCGATTTCTTCAAAAAAGTGTTTACTATTGAGGAGGTTTTATCCACTTTTGCAGAACAAGGGAGTGCCTGGCACTCCACCTGCCCACACTGTCGAAATAAAATACCTCCCAGTGTTTCTAAGACTTGCAACGGTCCATTTCACAGCAATCCCAGCCGGACCGAAAGTGTGACATTACAAAACAGGAATATTCTTGTCTGCTCGAAAAACGTTTTGACAACCAGAACGCAAAGGACGCCGGACGGCTTGTTATGGATCCATGAAAAGCAGCACCGGCTCTGGTCGCGGGCAATGCTGGCAAGCGACAAAAACACCGCCAAATGTGACAAAATTATCGCCAGTTCTGAGCAAAACGAAGCAAAATATTTCGCAAGCAGTGACGTACCATAATTGTTTTTGTGCACGTTGACAATGATGGAAAGAGCGGCGAGAGCTTTGGCGTTGACTGCAAGGTAAAAATACAACATGCTGTCAAAGCTGCGTTTGAACAGATTACCTCGTTGATGACGCAAAGATCAACGCTACTGGATAATCTTGATTGAAATAATGGTTGTAACGACCAAAACCACGCTCAGAAAATTGTCTGCACGTGAAACACGCCAACAAGTGCTAGCGCATAAAAAAACAAGCACAACACATAACAGCATATAACAGTGGTTCTTAACCGGAGAGGCACGCCTCCACAGTGGGGTGTCAATAAATTTCCAGGGAGGCGCGAGCCCTCGCGCGCGCTACAACAGGAAGTTTGATCAAGAAATTTACCAATAAATACATTTATTTTCACAACTTCGTTAATGTGAGGGGGGCTTGCAACCTGGTTCTTTTTCGCTGAGACATTTCGGTCATTTGTTTCATTAACAGTATTACAACTCGCCGTAACATTATTCACTTATAGTCTGTATTTACGGTCATTATTCATTATGATCGAATGGACTTAATTTTTTTCGGTCGTTTGAAAAAAATCGGTCTATAACGGAAAAAAACTAGCTTCAAACAAAATGCAATTACTTGAGGGGGGTAGAGAAAAGGTTAAGAACCACTGGCATTATCGTTGGCAATTGAACAAATGAAACTTTGGGCAAATTTCAATAAAACGAGCGAATGTAGCGTCGTTTTGACAAGCATTCCAACGTGAAAATACAAGCATTTTTGTTTTCCCGATTCAAATCCCGTCCAACGTACTTACATTCAATGGTGAAGAGGACAGCGGCGTATTTGTCGCTGGCGACCAAGCGCTCGAACGTGACGTCAGTCAATCGCTCGATCGTTTTGAAGTCGTACAGGTACAGGTCCACCAAGGCCTTGCTCGAATGAACAGAAAAGGCGACCGGGTCGTCCTGGTCTTCCTCGACTGGCTTTACTTCTGCACAGCAAACGTCGACTTTTCAACGGCCGCACTGCAAGCTTGTTTTCAGTGATGGTTTGCTTGCAAAGCCGGATTATTATTTTTTTTCAAAGACCAACTAGTAATGAAGCGACACACGAGGCTGACTGCGAAGATTAAAAAACGCATTGAAATCAAGCTGATCATGTCGTGAATAGGTAGTTCCCAGTGGTTACGAAATATCAACGCACCTGCAATGGCCAAACATGTATAATGGGGGGGG
>JGI24021J15306_10010227_pt1 | contig 11628 bp, 7 predicted proteins | sample Ectturendosymbi1_FD_15306 | JGI IMG/M metagenome (IMG submission 15306)
GAATGGATTGTGCTTGTTTGGTTCAAAAATTAGGGGTTACTATTACTACAAAAAAGGAGTTTACGTACAGGTAATCAGATCGACAGCTAGACGATATATTCGAGGGAGGCAACACCGTCTCGCATGAAAATCTTTATATCCGGAAAACAAACCTACTAAAAACGCTAGAAATCGCGAAAAGTTAACGAAGAGAAGTTCTGAACTACACGAAAGAGCTATAAATTCCAAGAAAAGATACCAATGCCATTTGTTCTTTAGACGAATGTAGGAAAGGCTTTAATTTCTGTTGAAGATCTAAGGCAGGAGTTCCCAACCTGTGGTACGCGTACCACTAGTGGTACGCGGTCTTCCAGGTGGTGCGCGAGTAACTTCCATTTTTTCACAAAAATCTGGTTTAACAGCTTTCTAGTTTATGTATCGGGCTTAGTTTCTAAATAAATAAATTTAGCAAATTTACGCCACCCATCGACCAACTGATGGAAGGTAAACGAAAATCTCCTTAAATTTAGTTGTGTTTTTTATTGTTATTTTAATGTACATTATTCTTCTGAATCAACTAAGATTCGATCAAATTAGTTGTTCTGGAAGAAGTGGCACGCGTTGACAGTACGAGGTGTCCAAGTGGTACGAGATCGTAAAAAGGTTGGGAATCCCTGATCTAAGGCAATTGTGGAACCAAAGTCTGCACCACAAAAGGTTGATATTTTGGGGGCACTACACACAAGAGGGGCATACTTTCACGCTTTTCACACAAACGGCCAAAATGGGTCACACTTGCGTGGGGCCCCAAACACTAAGATGGCCTAGGGCCCCGCGCCCCCTAAATCCGTCCCTGACCGTAGAGGGTCCACTAGCGAAAACTCAGAAAAAAAGTTAAGAAAAATAGTTTATCTCTGTATGTCGTGGATGTCTGTACTAGATAAAAAAAAGAAACACCCCGAAAAACGTAAAAAAAACAAACAACAACCTAAAAAGAATGCTAAATATCAAAGTGTCAACTGGAGGGGGCCCAGTTTTTACATTTAGCTTGCCAGGCGGGAAGGTCGCCCTTTGCCCCCCTGTCAATTAAGCCACTGACACTAATGTGTGCTTGGTTATCGTTTTAAGTTAAAGAAGTTCTCTTCCCTGCGTTGAGACTAACATTTTACTGAAATTATAAACGACTTCTCCATTTAATGGTGACATTTCCCTTTGTTTCGGATTCAACGAGGGTACTCGCGCTTTAAGTTTGCTAGCAGAAGCATTTAGCTTATATGGAACGGTAGCGTAAAGATTTGATGTTATCTAATGTTGAAGAAGGCAACAATCTGATGTTAACAAGACTGACCCCAGTGGCAACGTTGATTGATACTAGACAGCAATCAGCAACCACTAGCTTTTAGCACGCAAATAGCAACATTTTCGTGACATTTGTGCAATAGGCGTGATGCACGAGTAGAGAGTAATACCCATGCCAAGTGGACGATTATTAGGAAAAAGTCACCAGCGAAATCAAATATATTTGCATTGAACAAAACCCAAAATAATTATAGGCCATTCAATAGCGATTTCNAAAACTGGTAGACAGTCAAACTTGTAAAGAAATCAGTTGCTGTTGGGGCCCTCGATACTTAACGCAACGTAGGAATANAATATAGAGTTGTATTCTTGTATCGCTTCTGAATCACGAANTTTTTCAAACGAGTATTTTATTTGAAACAAATAAATTTTATCACTGGGGCCCCTTGCAGCGGGGGACCCGGGGCAATTGCCCCCGTTGCCACCCCCTTAATCCGGTCCTGGGTGCGCGCCGCCCATCCTGGCAGGCTAAATGCAAAAACATGGGCCCCATGTTAGCTTGTATTTCGCTGTTTAGTATTCATTTGATTTTTTTGGTTTTTGTTTTAGCGTTTTTCAAAAAATTCTCGGAGTGTTTTCCGGTGATTTCAGGTGTTAGTACAGACGAATCCAGTTAAACGCATCACCAATTTGCCAAAAGTTTTGTGTGTGTTTAACCGCAGTATGCAGTTATCCGTATCAGAAAAATATCCGCAAGTTTACCGCCTAACGACACAGGGGCCTAAAATTCAGTCCCCATCGCCATGGGGTCTTTTGTGGGCTTAGCCCCCCAAACAAAGTTTCAACACACAAACTGAAATGTGCAATAGAAATCAGTGTAGTTTTTATCAATCCGTATTCTGTTTTGTCCTGTAATTTGTAGTCAGAGGAGAGCAGTGATTGCCCCTGTTACCTAGAATAACATCGCCTGATCGTTTTTGATACGTTTGTGAGGTAATAAACGTATTTGAGGCTGGAGCAGTGCTCTCACTTTCAGGGATTTTTTCGCTAGGTTGGAACTTTTCACCCTGTTTGGGTATGTTTTAGGGATTTTCAGAAAGGTTTGAAAATGTGCAAAAATGAATCATTTCAGTATATTTTGCAAATCATGTTTGGTTCAATTTTTAACATGTTTGGATCAATTTAACAAATTTTAACACACCATGGCGCTCCGATTTTATGTTGCATCACCACAGATTTATAGATATTTTATGTGAAATAAGGATTTTGTGGTACTGTTCCAGGGATTTTTGGAGTTACAGTTGTGAGAGCCCTGGGCTTGAGCTTGGAGTGTTGAACATGAAGCTAGCCTATATGCCTAGTTGTATACGTCCAGAAGTCAGCCTCACACCTGATCAACGTATTTTGTGTAGTGATGTGAATAAATGTTTTAAGGCTAACTCAGTCAGTCTTCTCGTATTTTATACTGCATAGAAGCAAGATACCTTTAAGTGCTTACGACCAAAGTTACACGTTTGCGCAGCCTGCTGTTCAGACAGCAAGATGGAGTTAATGGTGTAGTTAGAAGAGTTTATTTAGCAATCACTGCTAAGCTTGTCCCAACGGAGTAGCGCAGTTAGTGGATTATGGATGTTAACCATCTTGCGTCCACGGAGGCCCCCTTGGTCTGTATTTGTCAACATTTATAGCCTATTTCAGATACAAAATATTATAAATCTAAACATGTGCCATGCACCAGGAGATTAACAAGTCTAGACGTCAGAAAGGTTTATGCATGCGTATTTCGGCCAGTTCAAAGCACGGTGCGCGTACATTTCAAGCAAAATTCACTGAACTAATGAAAGAAAACGTTCATCGCGGCGCATTGCTTTGATCGGCCTCAGTTTTTTTCCTGCGGTAACAGTGTTTTCATAACTGAACGATAGGCTTGATTCTGATTTCCGGCAAAATTTTGTTAACATTTGCATTTCATTACAACATCTCTAAAATAATCGTCGTTAATTGAATGACAATGAAAGACCCAATTCCTATTGTTAAGCTTTATTCTCAAGACACGGCTTGATGAAGTTTATCCTAACGTATTTATTGCATTTCGGATTATGCTAACTGCCCCGATACTCTTACCAGCGCTGAAAGGAGTTTCAGCAAATTGAAGCTAATCAAACAGGTCTCATATGACAGATAGCAGAATCCTCATTAGCCATGTTGTCAATGGAAGCTTTATTGTGCGATCTCTAGATTTGGATGATGTCATAAAGGCTTTTCCATGCCAAAAGACTCGCTCCAAGCCGTTTTGATACTACTGTAATGTGACAATGTTTATGATATTTTCATGGTTATTGTTATATAATATTTCCATGTGTGCTGTTGTGCCAGTATACAGTGATTTCTTTTGTTTTGCGGTATTACTGCGGTTCGCCAGTTGAGTAGCCTGCATTTTGGCGGGGACAGAGTTGGGCTGCTACGGAACTGTTCATATCTATTTGTAATTGTTTGGTTTGCAGCTCCACATTTAGATAAAATTGTTTGGCATTGTTTACTTAGTACTCGCTAAATGAATGTGGTTTTATCACTGATGCAGAGAGATCAATGAACTGCTCAAAAAATTCGGTTTTGGACTTACAGGTACTGCATTTGTTTTGTTGTTTACTCAGGCAGTGCCCAGAATCTACCCCTATGCCCTATCAACAAGTCAAGCATTTGGCGCTTAGAAGCAAAGTTGAATTATTTAGGAGTTAATTACCAAGAGTCAAGCCTGTGGTGACTCTTACAACAAATCATAAGCCTACCTTACCCAGCCACAAGTCATTGATGGGTATCAATTTTTGGATATGTTACATAAAAACGTGAAATTTTAATTCACTTACCCAACTGAAGTTCATTACATCACCCGACAAATATGTTCTGGTTTCGTGGAATAACGTATATGAGTTTTTGGGAACTACTTATCGCATACCCAAACGGTGGCCAATGGGCCCCCTTCAGCTAAGTTTGCCCCCCCCCCTGGCTCAAACCTCTAGTTACGCCACTGCCTCAACCCCAAACTTTTTGAAAAAGTAGCCTGCATAAAAAACATTCACATCTCTTCAAGCTAAGCCAAAGGAAATGGTGAGAACAGAACCAACGAACACTCGCACAACAGGCATAGACACTTACCACTCAACTATGTTCAAGTTACTGCTAGAACTCAACGTTATATGTGGGCAACGGTGGATACAGTTCGAATGGCAAAATAGTCTCAGCAGAGCTTTTGTCATTGTTGGCAAAATTACACTGCCATTTAGAAAATCTGTAAAATCGGATCACATCTAAAATTTTTGATACGTTCAGAATAATCACATTAAAACAAAAAATATTTTCTCAGTCCGATCCAGTCCTGATTGGCCAATTTTCAAAAAAATGCAGTCCGATCCAGTCCTGATCCGGCCAAAATTGGCTTCAGTCCTGATCCAGTCCTGATCCGTGCTCATCTCTGGTATGATCACTGCGGCACCAGACAGGAGCGCAGTAAGGGAGATCGGGTAGAGTTGTTACAAGGGTAAGTTGTTACAGACCCCATAACTTCTTTAAAAAGTACGGTTGTCCGCCTGAATTAACGCAGGCAATTTCCACATCCAAGACGTACGTGCTTGCAAAAAAAACTTTGGTTTTCATCAAGTTAGGGCTGTGTTAGGAGGATTTGTGTGTTTTAGGGTATGTAAAGTAATTTCTATGGGCTGGCTAAAAATTGTTATTAAGCTGCTGTTTAAGGCTTTCACCTGGTCACATTAATCTTGCATAGAAGTGCAGTTACTTGTGCTAGCAACATTCAGAATTATATCTATATGGTTTTCTATGAAATCGTCGGTGAGTGTTCCAAAACACGTTTGGGGCATGTTGTTACACAGTGCATCAACATACCTCGTGTCTGTTGTTCTAGCTGCATAAAAACATGCCACCAGGTGCGTCACTAGCAAAAATTAGGATGCCACCAGGTGTCGGGACATGCACGAGTGATGATCCATCCTCATCCTAAAGTCAGTTTAAAAGTTTTAAAAAAACACCATCGGATTCAATGGACATAATCGTCAGACAAATTATTTAGGCACTTTGACTGCAGTGATGATGTCAAATAGTTTTAATTACAATAGTTTTAGCTTAGAAAAACTCCTTTCTCCGGATGCCACGGTCAATGGGCTAGTCAATTGTAAATCCTGGTTGTAATAAACAAATAAGGGAAAGAGGCTGCCTCATTAGATCTCTACGAGGGAAAATGCGTATCGCTAAAAGACCGATTAAGCAGTCCACGTTTGCAATTACGACTTAAACTTAATTTTCAGAAGACAAGTAACTGTTGAAACAGCAGTGTCCGTCTACTGCACGAGTACGAAACGCTTACATCTGAAACAGAAAACAGCTTCAAAACTTAGCCCCTCTCTGCCTCAACTTGTTGCTATTGAAAAGACTAGACCACATATTGAAAACAGTGACCATTGTTCAGGGATGTAACGAGGTCAAATGGTGCCCAGGGTAAGAAACAAGTTTGGCGCCCCCATGCAGTGGCGTAGCCAGCCCAAAATTTTGAGGGGTTCAAATCTTTTGACTTCAAGCAAGCAACAGTATTTTGCAAGCAGATAGGTTCGTTCTTCTCCGGCGATAATTTTTTTAAATTTTTATTTAGCCGACCTTTCGACCACCTATGCTTCCTCAGGGCAATGTTTTCAACCAGGGCACGAAACATGCAATTTACCAACATAAAACAATGAGCATTGTGACGTACAAAGATAAAAAGCGCAACCGACCATCACGCTATAGGAAATTAGTAACAGTATGCGACAGTGAACGTGGAAGATAAGAAGTGTAAAACGAAACGCCGGGATGTGACAATGTATAACAACGCAATAAAACAGCGTAAAACCTGCACAGAAAAATGCACAAAAAGTTACTGTGTGAAGAAGCAGTAAATAGTGTGAAGGTATGCAGTAAGTAGCGATCAATAAATGGGATAAACTGAGTGGTGAGCTATAGTAAATCAACAAGCACTAAAGCGGGCAATAAGATGACAATCTGAATCAAGTCAAGTAAAAGATAAATTTCACTCACGTTATTTAAGATATTGTGATAAACAGCCGGGAATTTTGCGCTTTTATCATTCATAGTGTCAGTTTTTAAATTGATATACAGGGATACTAAACAAATATGCTTGTGGTAGCTATTTACATGATGTAAAACGTGGGCGCAATCCTAGTCGAACTCGAAACCATGGCCACTTTAGGCTGCATGTTTCGTTAAAGCTGTTTTTTCTGGATTTTTAAGAATATCGTAAGGTAAAGTGTCCCTGTGGCATTCTTTCAATCGAGTGCTCAGGCGTCGATTCTTTTGTCCAATTCATTTGTCTTCGTACCCCCCACATGGAATTTCACAGACTACACTTCGACATTTGCTGGCGAGCAAGACCTCCTTCTTGAAGATAGGATTGTGCTTGATATTTGGATTACGATGTTTTTCCAGAAATCGATTTAAAGACTCTCCCAAATCAGTTGTGTACGGTAAAATGACTTTAGATATAAATTCAAAAAATTCGTTGTGTGGTTTCTTCTTTTTGTGTTGAATCGTCCATTTGGGGTAACAATTCAATATGAGAGTCCGTTTCACATACTTCATTTCGTTGTTCAGGTCCTGGGCTGTGGAGGAAAGTTTTTTATCCCGTTCGAAAAGAGTGTTAACCACTGATTGTTTTTGTTGTATAGAATGTTATGATCTAAAGTCGAAGTATCTGTTTCAATGGGTTGGCTTACGATAGACTGCTGACAATAAGTGGCAATTTGATAAGCGTCAGATCAGTAAGTTCAAAAACGGAAGACATTCTTCTTTTTCTTGTTCCATAGTGCATTGGGTGAAGCTCTCTATCATGTTCAGTTGGGTGACAAACTCGGATGACTTTGATTTCTTCATGATCACAAACGCGTCATTTACATATCTTTTCCACAAACGTGGAGGGTCTGCCAAGGTTTCCAAAGCGTTTTTTTTGACGTATTCCCTTGAGTAGGTTTGCACCTACTGATGAAACGGGAGAACCCATCGCTGTTCCAAAAACTTGTTTCTGGTGTTTTCTATGAAAAGTAAAATTTATTGAACTTAAGCAAATTTAAAGTCCTTTAATTAGGTGGTTAGTTGACAAATCTGTACGTTGACTCAGCTCGGGATTGGATTGTAGATGTTGCTGGCCTATGTGTAATGCCAACTGAATTGGAACTTTTGCAAACAAAGATACAACATCGAATGAGACCATTACTTCATCAGTTTGGTGTAATTCTTGAACAATAGATGATGCGATGTCTGAAGAGTTTCTTATGTGATGTTTTGATTTTCCAATAAGTGGTTTTAGCAGTGATGATAATTCTTTAGGCTAACCCGTAAGTAGGTGAGTCTGTGAAAAAAACTATTATTCTTTGGGGAATGTTTTCTTTTTGTAATTTCGGTAGTCCGTACAGCCGGGGTGTTGGGGCATCTGAGTTTTTCAGTCTAGCTTGCTTCTTTTGTGATCTTTTTGCTTTCGAACAAGTTGTTAACAAATTCATTGACATCTATGGTTGTGGATGCAGTTTGGTTGGTTTCAAGATGTTTGTAAGTTTCGTAATCATTCAGTATTTTGTTGATCTTGTTGTCATACCACTCTTTGTCTAAGACTGTGGTGATGTTACCATTGTCAGCCTTGGTGATTATTATACTTGGATCTGTTGCAATGGCATGTTTTCTTTTTTCGTCATATTAGGTCAGCCTCGCTGCGAAAAATGCCTCATAATCCGTCTTCAACTGAGGCAAGGATATCTCTTACTGGGGCATCTTTAGGAGCAATAGCAAAATATCGGGCCGATTCTGATATTTTTCATTTTTCATTGACGATAGCCGATGCCGATATTTTTGCATTACTCAAACCACAGTTGAAAGACATTACAGTGCGTTTTTCTTCATGCAGGCCACATACACAGCTGGCATAGTTGCATAAGTTACAAATGAAAGGCCAGAGTGTAACACAAATTTAATCAATATGAACAGCAAGAAATGAAAAGTAAAGGTATTTTGTTTGGGACACCGATTCTCAAAGCACAAAATGACCAAGTATGCTAAACATTTGGGGGGCATGGCCCCTTTGGCCACCCCTGGCTACGCCTATGCCCCATGTTCGAACCTAAAGACTTCGGAAGTAAGTGTAGGCTGCTGCATTGAAGAAAGTACTTGGACATTGTTGGGACTTTTCGGCGCCCCCCGTAATGATTCGGCGCGCCCATGGTGATTCGGTGCCCAAGTAATTGTGCCCCCTCGCCCCTCGTCGTTACGCCCCTGCCACTGTTACCTGTTACCATTCGAGAACGAATACATGATTAAGGAAGATGTTACAAAAACGCGCAGTTCAAATTGATTTTCGTTGGCAACGGGGCCCACGCTTAAAATCTGGGGGGCTGAAGCCCCCCTATATTTTTTCAGATACGTTTTTTCATCGATGGTTCCCGACACAGAAACGTCCATTGGGTGATTTTTTGTATAGCCTTTAAATAAACCATTTCTTCTTGTACAGGAACAGGGACGAAATTTTTAATGCAAAGCTTGTTTTGCTGAATTTGGACATTCTGAATGTGTTTATTTCACTGCAAATGAAACTTCTAATAAACAAGTTTTTATATAAAAAATATTGTCCCAATGTTATATAAATACATAAGTGTTTACATAAAGTATTTACATTGCATATACGTTATATAAACTACACCTACATAGGCGTAGCCAGAGAGGCAGGGGGCCATGGCCTCTCCAAATTTTCAGAATATCTAGTCATTTTGTGCTTTCAGAGGCAGTATCTCAAACAAAATACTGTTGCTCGCCTAAAATCAAACATTTTGACCCATCCAAAAATTTGGGCTGGCCATGCCACTGCGCACGCAAGTATTTAAACTTTTGTTTCATTTGGGTAAGATTGGGCTTCTCCTGGACAAAAGATGATTAAGCAGCAGACTCAGAACCGTGGCTAGAACGTTTTCTAGTAGGGGGGCTTTGCGTTTGTGTGGTGGGGCTTGACATTCTAAAAATTGACAAAAGCTCCACTGATTTATAGTGTTTCATGTTTCAATTTGGGGGGCTTGGAGCTTTGTTTGGATGGGCTAAGCCCAACAAAGCCCCCCGTGGCGACGGGACTGAGCGGACTGTGGACAAAAGTTAAATAAGCTGCAGATCATACTTTTTTTTCCTACAAACGTTTACGAATGAGTGCAGCTCATGTTATTACTGTAGTTAAGCGAAGGCCTTAAAATTACGCAACAACGAACTTACAATGCAGTTAACTACAAGCTATTGTAGGTTAAAGCGCTCAGTGACAGCGTAAATTCCAAAACAGCAAACCTAACCGTAAAACGTAGCCTACATGTCAGGTAGGCTTAAAATGAAGCGCGCCAGATTAGCTGTAGGCTATGCTAAAGATGACCACTGATTAGCACCAGACCTACCAGCAGGGGTGTTGTGGCGCGGGACGTGTGGGAACGCCGTTCCCACACCTTTTTGCACTCGTAACGTTACTTGAAGATTTAGATTTTTCGTTTAAATTTCTACGTGTAGCGCCTGGAGATGCATAAATGAATAAACGACTCGTTATCTCGTGTATAGCACCGTAGCACCAAAGTGAAACAGGAACATCCAGTGTGGAAATTCTTATAGGCGAATCAGTCTTCTTTTATGTTTGGTGTGAGAACGGCGTTCCCATACCTTTTTTTAACCATACACCCCTCCCCGCCAGCAACATTTTTTGGGCAAAAGTTCATCTCACAACTAAATCAAATGCTTTTTTATCGACCAATATCCTGTCTCTAATAATTTTTTCAACCTAGTGTACACTATTTCTAAAATTGCATTACCGCCATGTAGTCGCGTTTCGTACAAAAGATTGAATGGATGAGAATTTGGTCACTGACTCACTGCAAACTTCACGCTTCCCGCTGTGACGTGGAAAAATATTGTCTGATCATTTTCAATGCCGTTGTGATGCAATAAACACCTTCCAGGGCAAAAGTGCCAGCATAATTATTGCTTTCAAGTTTTTTGGTATGTTTATCTCTGCGCGTACCCCAAGCGTTTTTTGGGAGGAGGGAAAGTTGTGCTTGTTTTCGAAATACTATACCTTTTTCTCGACCTTCAAGTTATTTTCTGTGGTCAAATGACTTCGATAATCAACAGCATTTTCTTTTAAATAGTTTGTGATCGATAGTCTGCCACTGATGGGCAGGTTTTTTTGCAAAAAATTTCGCCATTTTGACTAGACTATCGTGATGTGCAGAGGAGTAACAAGGTTAGATGGCGCCTGGGGCAAGAAACAAGTTTGGCGCCCCCATGTTCGAACCTGTGGTGTTTCGGAAGCAAATGTCCTGATTAAAACATGTGTTGTGACATTTTTGTGACTTTTCGGCCCCCCGCAGTGATTCGGCGCCCGCAGAATTGTGCCCCCTTTCCCCCTTGGTTACGTTTCTGGTGTTATACAAAAATCGGAAAATTTTCCGAAAAGAAACAAATTTTCAAGTCCGAAGGTCACGAACTTCTATTCCATGAACATCTGCAATTTTCGAACACAATACGGCATGGATCTTGCACAGACTACCAGCATAGGTTATTGGCGACATTTCAGGTTTCTTCGTGTAGATTTGTGTCACTTCTATGCCTGCCCCACACGTTTTTTCGGCGTGGACCTGTGCTTGTTTTGCTAGTAATAAAACTTTTCCGACATTCAACAAGTTCACTTTTTTAAGGTTAGATAAGTTTGAGAATTATTTCTAACTTCTTTTCAAGGCCGCTTCTGCTTCAGAACCGTCGCAGTAAGCCTGGGTAATGGCGAGAATGCGATTTAGCCAAAATGTGTATGGTTATTAACCATGTTCATTAAAAAAAGTTACCTGAGCAGTTGGGTCTCCACTGCTATGCAGTCAGTACACATCCGGATGAATTCGTCCTTGAGTCCCACGCTAAAAAGATCCTGGATCCGCCTATGCCAAGCCCCCAAAAAATCTTGCCTGGCCCCCAGTAGCCCTTCAAAATTTTTTGCCTGACGTCACGGCACTTCTTTGAAATCATGTGAAGCTAAATTTACGCAAAAAAGTTTTTAAATTATTGCAAAAACGTTTTTCATAATGGCAATTTTTTATAATATTGTTTAGCTTCCTTTTGAGGAAATTAATTTTCTGATCGAAAGCTGCTGAGATGCATGGCGTGAACTTGCAGCCCATAAGATTATCGTCAAAANTCCCAGCTATACTCGGACATTTCGGAACATGAAGGANTAACGTCTCGGGGCCCGAACGAACTGCAGACCTCTACGAGCTTTGCGGTCTCCCA
>JGI24021J15306_10010228_pt1 | contig 11628 bp, 4 predicted proteins | sample Ectturendosymbi1_FD_15306 | JGI IMG/M metagenome (IMG submission 15306)
CCAAGGTGTTGTCATAAAAACGGTTGCTCTAAGTAAACATGATATATTTACCCCTTTTCGCTTTCGTTCCCGGTGGTACCACGAAATGAAGATGCTCAGCAATGCAATGATGACAACAGGTACTATGATTGCTGCAACCCATCCAGTACCACTGCAACAAAAAATTGCAAAATCCTGTTTTTCAAGGTTTGCTCTGTCAGGTTGTTTCAAAATGAAACAGGATATTTTTAAAGCAATATACATTAAAATTATTTCTTTTCGAAGTATAAAATAGTGTCTAGCGATTTTGAGAACTCATGCTTATCCAGATCAATGTTATTTTTCAGCTATTTTATTCAACGCGAATGTAATGTTTTCATTCTTCAAAAAGGCAAAAAAATGGCCTCCTACAGCCTCATCTCATTTCATGAGAAAATATAAACTAGATACTGAGTATGACGCACAAATAACAATTTAAGTATAAATACAGTTTTATTGCAATCTTATTGCTGTTTCTTACAGCGCAAGGATTTTTGCGAAAAGAAGAATTAACCTCGTGTAATTTCAAGATTGAAGTCTCTGTCACATATATTAAATTTGTCCAACTTTATAAACAAGTGGTAAGAAAAGTACATTTAAATAAGTGCTTGCTTATTGTTAACAAAGTATACTATCTCTCAAAATGTGCGAACAAACTGTGTTTTGTACCTTGTCGAAACCATTGGCGCAGGAAAGACGTCAGCGTCCGTAGTGTTTGGCTGGTTTCCGACAGCATCGTCAACATGCGTTGTTGCCTTGTCGTTAGACTTTGCTACAGCGGGTTGTGTTGCTTCTTTCAGTTTAACGGATTGCGTAGCAGTAGATACTCTAGAAACTCTGATTGGTTTAGAAGATTTGCTTGTTAAGTCAAAAGTAGTTGAGGATGTTGCAGCCAAAGAAGTGTAGTCAACTACGGTACTTTTTCTTGTAATTGTAGAGAACGTAAATTGCTTACTTTCTGTGGGTGAAGTTCCGAACATAATTTTAGGAGAATATGTCTTTGCTTGTTTCGGAGTTGTACCTGTGGGATAAAATGACGAAGGTTGAGTCTTTTCAACTTTATGGATTACGGCAGATGGCACGAATGGTGTCTTGCTTGATCCGTTGTTGTTTCTAGCAGTAGGGAAATCAGGACGAGTCACAAACAGCGTCGTAAGATTTGCTGTTTCCACCGGTTTCTGCGACTCACTGAACATAGTGCTGCTCTGGACGTATGGCTTTGAGAAAGAGATAGGCAGCGAAAAGTACTTTTCTGTAGACGTCGAAGCAGAGCTATCTTTGCGAATGTTTCTAAAATGCACGCTAGGTTCCGCTGTTGAGCTGTTTTTTTCAACAGGATTGGTAAAAGTAAGATGGTCTGCAATCAAAAAAGGTGCTGTATGATTTTCCATTCTTGGTGTTTCTCTCGATGCACTGAATTGAGTACTATTCTCGATATGTGATAACGATGACAACATCGCCAACGAAAAGTAGGTCCCTGCTGACGTTACAGCAGTGCTGTTTAAAAGGGCTCTAGAGGCCGCTGCAGCAGTGCTGTTTAAAAGGGCTGTAGAGGCCGGAGTTGTCCCGGCAACGACACAAGAAGACGCTTTGTCAACACAAAAAGGTGTCTCTCCCTCGGAACAGCAGTGGGGTCGACTTCTGAAACAAACTGTGTTTCCACAAGGCTCCTTGTAAACGCAACTCCGGCTGCTAACAGCGCAGTACTTTGTTGGGCCGGCTTCGCAGCAAAACGGACGGATGATGTCGCACCGTTTCACGCCGCACAGGGTGGGGCAAACCCTAAGTCTGCTGGTGCAGAATGCAGATGTCGGCGTTCTACAGCACTTCGGTTGCGATGCAGGGCAAGGTGCGTTTCCGCAGAAGTACGGCTCACATTCAGCTTCGCTCTTTGTGCAGTATGCGTTGAACGACTGGCCGCAGCAGAAAGGTCTCTCCGCAGTGCACACTGCATCGCCGCAATTCACACTCGCTGACGTGGGTGCATTGGTTGGTGGGGAAAATGGCGAACGAGCCGTGCTTTTAGAAGTGTAATCTACTGGTGGAGTGGGCCCTGTCAACGACGCCTGGATGGGGTACGACAATGGTTTAGAATTCACAAAGATGTCCGTTTGAGGGCTACCTGCAGCTGGTTGCGAAGTGGTGACCGCATCGTCTGAAGAGCGGACGGGACATACTTCTCTCGTCTTGGTGCAAAAGTCTCTTCCCAAGGCTTGGCAACAGTGTGGAAGGTAGCGGAAGCACAGAGTTGAACCACACTGCCTCCTGTAAACGCAGCTTCGTCGACTGACTGCGCAGTAAGGGGTGGGGCCTTTCGCGCAGCAGTATGACGTCACAGGCGAGCATACCCTTTGACCACACAGCCGCCCTGGAAGAGAATGTATCGTGTGAACAATCAGTCAAGTTAAACATAAAAACTTGCTGAACTTTAGTTCTAGCTCTGTAAGGCTAGAATCGTAGTGGATGAAGGACTAGCAGACTTGGTCAGTTACCTCAATCATCGCGCATTAATTTTCACAGAATAGGAGTCGTCGACAAACAGGTTAACAAAGCACTTGCTGTTATTTGTTGTTGAGGAAAATATTTTTGGCTCCTTCGAATGTCAAAAAACGTTACTGTATCCCGGCCAAGGTTTTACGCATCAGATCAAGAGTTGACCTCACGCACCATCAATCTTAATTTGTTGGTGATCATTTTGACCAAGTGACATTTTGGCCTCAGGACTCGTGCCAATCATACTGCGTCATATTTCGCCAACAGAGCCATTAGACGACGTAAGCATTTTACAACATCAAAATTGGTCGGCTCGCCAGCTCCTTGGGGAGCATGTCTGACGATTTTCAGAAAAACCTGTGCCAAAATTTAACCTCTTCTCATTGTCATGCAGCTCAATTGTCACGATGCGTAAATTATTTCTACAAACATATTAAAAGCCTATTTTCTTCAAACAACCACCGCGAAATGGACGACTAACTTCGGTCCTAGAATATGCAAAAGAAGCTCGGCATGATCAAAAAGTCAATTTAACCAATTTTCGTGAACCTTTGCCTTATTAGATATTGCGTGAATAGCATTAGGTTGCACACTGCCAACAGTAAAAGACACGGTCAAAAGTACCTTACACTTAAACTGCTGTTATTGCAGTTTCCAATGCATTTCATTTTCGATAGAGCACCAACAGATTTATTTCTTCTTTTGTAGTAAAATAATTTTTTTTTTTCTTAAAATAACTAATTGTTCACACCAACGAAAAACGTTATGATCTTGTTCTTTTTACCATAAGCTTGACTTGAACTACGTGCGGAAAATTGCAAAGCTCGCTTGGATTGGTGATTCTCTTTTCTTCATTATCGGCAATAAGACGCACGAGAGCCAAGCGATGAGCACTGACTGCCGCCCACGCGTTTTGCTGCAACTAGACAATAACTTGCGACCTCCAGTAAAACGTGCTGGCCCGCGTCACGTAAACATTGGCCCTTTCACGCTGTAGGCGCATGAGGAAAACGTGCAGCTATTTGCTGAGGTCAGAACTTTTCGGTTTGTTTGTGATCCAAATCTGATCGTGCATCATTGAGAAGCTCAAGTTCGGGGCGAGCTTCAATGGTCTAAATCAGTGGTTCCCAACCGGGGCGCCGCGGCACCCTGGGGCGCCATTTGCAATACCCAGGGGTGCCGCGAGCTAATACGTTTTTTATTATATCATTGAAAAGATATTTTCAAAATGTCGCCAAAGCGCAATCCAAATTGCTATGGGTTCGCCACTAGGTGCCGGAAATTATATTTCTGTTTTTTAGGGTGCCGCAAGCCTAAAAAGGTTGGGAACCACTGGTCTAAATATTTGCGTGAGTTCATTTCATGATTTTTATTAGTCCATAAAACCAAAGACAGGAAAATGATTTTCAAATCCTGTCTAGGTTTTTAAATTTCCAAAGGCTACAAAATTTTATTTTTTTTGTCCCAAAGCAGGGTCTCCAAACTCTTTTATCCGAGGGCCGCATAAGCTCTTACACAAAGGATCGAGGGCCGGACATCGTGATTGTTTCGGGGTATGTTACATTCTGCCAAATAAACAAATTTTTCGCAAATTATTTTTTCCCGATTCACAAAATGTCTTCGCGGGCCGAATTAAACGGCGTCACGGGCCGGATTTGGCCCTCGGGCCGTAGTTTGGAGCAGTCCCGTCGCCACGGGAGGGCTTTTGGGGGCTTACCCCAAAAAAATCTCCAAGCCCCCCCAAATTGAAACATGAAACACTATAAATCAGTTGAGATTTTGTCAATTTTTAGAGTCCGCACAAACCCAAAGCCTCCCCGCAGAAACACAAAGCCCCCCATTGAAAACTTTCTGGCGACGGTTCTGGTTTGGAGACCCCTGTCCTAAAGCATGGGCAAAGGATTTAAGTTCTTCCTCCTAAAGCGTAGGTAATCCCCGCGTATGTTAGTTTGCTGCTGAAAAAGTGCGCATTGCTCTGAGCTAATAGCTATAAACCTAAACTACAATTTGTTGCCAGCTTTTCAAACTTCCCATTCAGTTTTTCTTATAATTTCTTTATCGGTAATGCCTGTTTTGCATGACTAATGCTTTAGTCAAGTATTTGAATTAAGAAGTGATAAAAATAAAATGCACAACAACCATCATAAAAAAAATTGATTAAACATTTTGAGTAGGTGGAAAAATGACAATGGAGGAGAACGGAGACCTTATACTTAATGAGAGGATTAACTTGTTCTTACATCTGATGCTTGGTTACAAATATATACCCAAGACGTGGATAAAATGTAGTTCGAAAAAGTTACCACCACAGTTATGTTCAACTTTACAAGCTTAGAGTTTGCGTGCAGATTGGATATCAGAGAAGACGAACGAAGTGGTCGCCACGGGTATGCCCTCAGCAACTTTAGTGCGTGTTTTTGGGGCCTCTTTCTGAGAGCTTGCCTCAGGCCCTTAAATGAAAACTTAGTAAAAAGTGTTTGTGCATTTTTCACAATTCGATGAAGACCATGAAAAGTCACATATTTTCAACAAATTGATACGAAAACAATTCTTTGCTGTAAATAAATACAAATAAATTTTGCATTACTTGCCATAAATTAAGTCTGGTCGCAACCAAGCAAAAAATTATATCACAAATTTTAAACCCGTTGCTGTTCTGTAACACCTATAAAATGGAAAATATAACAATGCTTCTGGTAAAATGAAGTCCGCTTGGCATTTTAGGATAACGAAGATTTTAGACCTGAAAACACATTTCATGCAATGGTCATAGCCTACATAATTTCAACGATCGTATACAATGTGCCGTAAAGAGATGGGTTTAAAATATGATGCTTAGAGTCTTTTAAGCTGAAAGCATTTATTACAAGAAAGTCCTAGTGATTAGGAAAGAAAGACTAAGATTGTTGAGGATTTTGGGAAGGTCCGAAAAGCTGGACTTGAAAGACTATTTGTGTTTCATAGTTTCACAGGCTCGAGCATGCCAGAAGTGTCAACGATCTGATTTTTTCAAATATGTTACAATCACTGCCTCTACATTATATCGACTGAATTGTCTTGCATTTATTTTACTGCATCATTTTGTTGTTTACTGATTTGTTCTAAAGCGAATAAGAGGTCATAACAAGATGATATTACGCCCAGTATTTATTTTGTTATATATCAAATTTGAGGCTTTTCGCGGTTACTTCACATCCCAATTTTTATATTTCATTCCAAACAATTTTGATCTTACTTATGCAATACATTTGTGCATTGCGCGAATAACACAATAAGAAAATAAACAGTCTCGCAAAAGTCAAAATAGCAAAGCAAATATACTAGCAGCAAACCTGAGAAAAAATTGAGTAAATTTTCGCAAGGTGCTCATCTAAACAAACTGATCAACAGGCTTTGTTCAGATTGTTGGCGTTTTGACCTAAATTTAATTTAGTGTTTTCACTAAATGCAATTATATTTAGTATTTTCACCACTAAACACAATTCCAATCAAAACGTTGTTGTGATTTGACAGACTCATAAACTCAATTAGAGTTTTACTGTACCTAGTAATTAAGAGTTCATACTTTATAGAAGATTTGTTAAGAATTCATCTAAGTCTTATTAAAATCATTTGACTTTTCAAAGTAAAAAATCACGTCAAAAACGTTATGCCTGTTCAGAACCCTCGCTGCAATATATCTTATGTGTATCCGTTTTCAAAGGTTTATGATTAAACTTTTCATTCGTGCCAACCGACTAACTCACCATTCACTGGGCTCAAAGCCAAAGCAACTACCAGTCTCATCCAANTCAACATTGTTCGACNAAAGCTCACTTGCAGAATTCAAGGAGTAATAAAGAATCTCAGTAAGATGCTGCAGTACCATAGAAACCTTATGCATGAAAAGGTTCTAACAGCCTGAAAAAAGAACGCATAGTATCAGAAAAAAATGTATAAACTAATAATTGAGCAGCAGGCTCACTCAAGCTAAGAACACATGTTTCATGCAAATTTTGTTCCCAAGGTCACAGCTGTAAATTTTGTGTTTCTAATAAAGAGAANGGTGTTCCTCAGAAAAAAATATTGTACACAAATTATTCATAAAAATACCAGCTCTCGTGCAGATCGCCATAAATCCTGTTGCCAATCTGTATCTATTGTACAGTTTTGCATCTAATCTATATGCAGGCTTTCCATGTGTTCGAACTTGCTGCAATGGGNATTGATTGCTTTCAAAAATCTTTGTTCGCTCGATCACANGTTGCTGCATAATTAGTTGCCTCGCGCAAATCCGTGGGTTTTGTANACTTTCACAAAATAACTTTTGTACATNTTTTCATCAGAAACTTTTAGCAAACCTAGCAACAAAACATTTCCCACTTCAAACGTCCAAGCTTTACAGTTTCCGTAACTTAGAAAGATACCTTGTTAACCCTGTCAAAGCTTGCCTCAAATGCAAGCTTAAGGTTTTAGTGCAAATTTCGTTTTTGCAGTGCGCTACCTGTTGAACCTAAGTCTTATAATCGACATCAAAGCGTTGAGCTTGGATCATTTTGGTAATAATTAGCATAGTAAAACAATCAGACAAGCCCAGCTGAGATGCGGAGTTATTTGATGTTGTAGCGCATCTTACTGCTGCAATAAATTATTTATGATCGGCGAAGTTTCACAGAAGCTAAACACTCTGACGGAAAATGCGAAACATATGAGGTTTCTAGATCGTAAACAATACGAGAGGGCAGAGGCGGCCTGCGATAATTGCATCCGCAATTCAGTGTAAACGTGATTTTGTTTCACCAACAAACTTCAGGTGTGGCGGTTTCAAAAGCTCAAGGATATGTAATTGCCTTCAACCTGTCTCACGACGTGAACGATTGTTTTAAGTGTTCCCAAAAAATATTGTTCTGTTGTTTAAAAAGAGCATTTTGGTGCTTCATAAAGATAACTCATAGCCAATTGCAAATTTGCTCATCCAAGAAATTTCGAAATCCGCTTTGAATGCAAGCAAACTGAAAAATACTTGTGTCTAGCATTGTCTCAAGACTTCCTGACAATTTCTTTAGCAAAACTGATTTTGTGAATAATTTGTTCGTAAGAATGCTAATTGCAACCCGTTTGCTAATTCCTGTATTCGCTTGTTGTTTCATACTCATGCTGTTGCATAAATGAAGACGGTTTACATGAAAAGCAATCGCGTTCCTGAGAAATAAGGTGACGTCGAGTTGTTTGTGTGGAACGTGTACTGCTACTGGTTCATCGATTTTGAATGACGTGAGGTACACTATTAAGAACAGGTCTATGTTTCAAAGGCCTGGATAACCTGACGCATGTGCAAACTGACAGAGTGAAATGGTTTATCTTAGCCAACTAAGACATAAACGATAATGCTATCGCTAAAATAAAATAGCTGTGCCGGCATCTAAAGTTAAAACGTAACTGTTTGTTAATGTAACAGTTAGCAATACCATATTCTGAAAAAAGCTCAAGTTGTTATGAAAATAGCGCTATTGAATTGCTGACTAAAGCCAGAATATGTAAAGAAGTGCCGGCAAACAGGAAAGTTTCTTCCGATTTTTTGCTAATAACTTTTTAAGCAGTTAGGGAATACGCAACGTTACAGGGATGAGTACTTGGGAGTTACGAAGTTGTTACACAAATGCTGCCTGAGCTTGAAGGTTTTACACACCATTGGCAAATTTTTCTCCGAAGTATTTTATTTCAACACTTAATTTCCTAGACAAGCAATGATTCGAAAATTCAAACTGCTTCTACACTCTTTTGCAAAAGCGCCATTGTTTTTGTCGTTTCTAAGTTATTTTGAAACGGGGATGAAACGTTAAACGCTAACATGCAATAAGATCTGCATTGAGCATCTACAAATGCTTCATTTCCAGCAAGATTAATTTTGCTCTTAGTTGGTAGACCTGCGTCAACATTAATTCTCTTCTGTTTTTAGCAGCAACGTTTCTGTTTAATTAGCGACGCACAGCCGACTGTCTAAGCAGGGAATTCGCGTGTAGTTCAGCTTCTTATAATAACTCAGACTCTCTGTGGTCACGTAGCAATTTAAATCCTGTACAAGCATCTCGCAACAAACTGACAATCCTTAAGAGATAAATACGGGCGTGGCTTGACTTCTTTTGCTGTGGTCACCAGTGACAACAACCTACGCTGAAGTTTAGCTCTACAGGCATTTATGAAGCAACAATTGGATAGCTCTCGAAAATAACAGCCTACTTTTTCGCTGGTATAGGCAGCCTGTTGGTTCCCAACCTGCCTTTTAAAACACGCAAAGAAACGGTCAACTGAAAGGCAAATCTTTTGATTTCAATTAGTAACGGGAATTGTCGCTTACCTTTAGAATGAGAGCAGTCTTCAGAATTGTGAAATCAAAGAAATAGTTTCACAAGTACAAACACCAAGCCTGCCAACAATATGCAACTCTCTAACAATGTTGAAGAAACCTGGTTGAGTCTACAAATCTTAAATGTGCTCGTTTACCACATGTGCAAATAAAATTTTAATGTGCTCGTTTAACACGTGTGCAAATCGTGACATGTTCCGATCAATCGACAGTTTGTGAACTTGTTTTTCTGCTGTCCATTTCAAGAATATGCACCATTTTGACTGCGAGAATGAGTGCTGCAAAGTAAAACAACAACAGTTGGGACAGTATTTAGATTTACATACTGAATGAATGCTGGTGCAGAGATTGCGCGACGAACGTACGTATACTGCAGTATTCATCCAAAAATGCAACGTTGTAACTCATTAGAGGACNAAAGAANAACGTGTGTTCAGTTATATTTGACAAAGAAAAATCTTCCAAAGGGTAAATACGGTGCTTGGGAAAAGAGAATTTNGAATAATTTTTTATCAAAGCCAGTTTNAAAATTTCAAATCCATTGAAACTAAATATTAACAAAAACGGTTTGATCTCGTTACTTCTTCCTCATCACACAGGACACATAGAATAAATGAAAAAATTTACATCTCTGCAACTTATAGGATAAGATTGAGTAATCTTCTGTTCACAGTTCATTGATATTTTTGTCCTCTCCACGTCGGACATGATCTTTTAGTACAGGATGTAAGATTAACAATAGCATTTGATTTTTGTGAAAACTTTTCAAGACCGTGCTGAACGTCATTGATTCGAGGCAAGAACACAATGCAGGTGGTTGCCCGATGCTATTTTGACGTACGTTCAAAATGAACGACCAGAATAGCAGTATAATGCTGTTATCTTGTGACGTTTCAGCCTAACGTGAAAAATGCTTAGGTCGACCGTAACACTTGAAGTGGACGAACATGTCACTTTTTGTTGACTAACTACGCCTCAACATAAAAAAATAAAGAATTTTAAATTATCTTCTTCGATCTAAAGCTGAATGTGGACAAATTTTCTGGTAAAAACTTGTTCTCAACATTTAAAAAATCTCCGTTGAAAACCTCGATGTATGTAGCAGAGATTCAATCCGTCTGTCTTATGGTGTCTTAGTCTTCGATCAACAGTGAAATCCACTTTGTCGGTGATGACTTGGGAAAACTCATAAAACATTCATAAGCGTTTTGCAAATTTGCGAAATTCGATGTATAGCTTCATGCCTCACATTTACACTTGGACGTTTCATAACCATGGGTCTAAACACGCCTTGAAAAACATCATCACCATCTAAGTATCTATGTTTAGGGGATAAAACTTTGGATGTATTTTACCAACAAGTTATTCAGCGGCACTTTGATGCTTTTATGTTTTCTTTGCTGGCAAATAAACGTTGTAGTGTCAGTCACATCTTCCTAAATCAGGATGTTTTTGAAAAATTCAGATAAAATGAAATCTGAACTGAATTCTACTTTCGTCTTGTGTTTCGAAAGGAAATAATATTAAAAATACATTCTTAGATAAAATCCAGCCTAACTTGTCTTTCTCTACGACATTTAAATTAAGACTTTCACAAGCTAAAATGCACAATTATTTTGTGTGATAGTATGCAAAAGCTTTAAAATTGAAAGGTAAATTTTTCAAATTTTCTCTGCAAGGCAACAAGGATTTTCTTCCAGAGAAAAAGCTCTATAATGACACGAAGATTCAGAATTCGGTTAGAGTTTCAATTTCTTGAAATCGCCAATGTGCGATTTCCATGGATGCAATCAATACCGACGACCACATGTTTCGAGGCAGAGATCTCGCTTGAATGTTTGAACTCTCTGCGAAATAGTATTGTCAGTTGTAGGTCTGCTGATAGAGCAGCGGTACTGTATCTCACAAACAACGGATTCCAGCACGTTCAGCCATGTTTGCTACTGCTGAACATTGACCATTTACATTATATTTCATCTGAAATTCCAATATAAGATGCATCATAAAGACAGTTCGAGCAAATAACTTTCGTGATCCTTATCAAAATAATTATTTTTTGTAGTTATTACGGAAATATGATTTCTGTTTTGCTCTAGAAATTTGCTGTGCTGTATTTTTGCATAGTAAATGTGGGCCACGCGGCTGCTCTCACAATGAACACAACACTGATGTCAACTCAATGGAAGCACAGCTCCTGAAGCTTTCCTTTGCATCCATCCAGTAACGCCGAGCATGAAGCTGAAAAGGTCACAAGACCGTTTTTCAGGCCTTCCGATGGTCTAATTTGGCCATTTATGTTTAGGCACACTTCGACTAACGTGTACCTGAACTGGGATAAAATCTTACCATTTAACTACTATTCGAAGAATTCCAAAGGCTAAATGTGAATATGCTGTATTTCAAAAGGGTTGTGTCTTCATTAAACGTGTTTAAATATTTCTGTTGAGCAGGAGTCAAAGAACATGTATTAAAACGTTTTGAAATAATAGCGTAAATGTCTCTTGTCATAGAAAACGGAAGCAGCGTTTTGTAGTTTTATTGTATAAAATCGTTTCCTACGGGAAAAATAGGAGGTATTAAATACAGAGAGCAATAGTAAAATTGAAAGATTTTTGACAAAATTATACGGTTACAAGGTTTTTCAAAAATGAATGCATAACAATCAAAAACTCAATTCATACTTCTGTTCCAGAATTACAGATGTCAGAAGGCAAAATGTAGTTGTAGGCTATACAGTATGTCAAAGCAAATGAGGTGCCTTAGATTGCAAC
>JGI24021J15306_10010230_pt1 | contig 11627 bp, 8 predicted proteins | sample Ectturendosymbi1_FD_15306 | JGI IMG/M metagenome (IMG submission 15306)
ATGCCGGCTCTGGTTGGTTCGGGCGGTGCGGTGGAGAGGTTTGCACTACAGTTGCGGTACAGTGGACTGTTCAGTTTTTTCATGCTGAAGGTTTCAAGCAGAAATTCGTAAGTCATTCCTTGTCTCTCAAAGGAATGACTTCCTTGTCTCAAAGGAATGACTTCCTTGTCTCTCAAAAGGAATGAATGACTTCCTTGTCTCTCAAAGGGATGAAGTCATTCCTTGTCTCTCAAACGCAATAAATTGCGATCGATTCGCTTGGTGTGGGTCACTGTTGTGGCTTTACAAATATTGCTGGAATAGTTTAGTAACTGCTTTCACGGCACGCTCATGGCAAGAAAACGTTGCCATCTTGACAACATCCATGTACGTTTTCTTTCACAAGGACAACGTGACCAGCCCGTGGTCTAGTGGTAACTGCGTCCGCTTCGGTAAGGTTCTTACCAAGACCTTGTAAACTGGTACTACAGCTTTCTAACCAGGCCACGGTGTGCGTAAGAGCTGCAGGAAACACACCCAGAACACAACGAACCGAGTGAAATGAAATCAGGCATTGCACAAACTCAGTCGTGGCGCTACAAGAGCATTGAAGTTATAAAGCGCCAAAAACAAACCACCTTTTCAACAAACACAAAGACTTACCGCTTGAAAGCAGGAAATTTTTCTGGCTAGCACATTCATCCCGATAAACTTTTGGTTGTGTTGTCTTTATACTTTGATCCTTTGTTTCGTGGACCACTAAACCAAATCCAGAAATTACAAGAAAAAGACAAAGAAACCCTTTCGACTGGTCGCGTCTGAAAGAGACTCTAAAACAGAATTAGATGTTATGTGGCAATGCATTTTTAATAATACGTGTTTCACTTACGTTCACTTACGTCTCTTATTTGAATAATTGTAACCAGGGATCGAGTTGCTAAAATTTTTTGGGGGGTACAAACCTTTATTGTTTGCGTTTCGATGACGTCACCATTTTCACTACCTAGCATTTAGCACTGCTTTACTATGAAAAGACATTAATTCTGAGAGTTGGGCTTAAATAGATATAATTATGTCAAAAATTGCGATAATCAATTCAATTTTGGTCAGTTCCGAAATGCAATGCGCTGCATACTCAAAACAACAAGACCACACAGACCAAGTAAAAAACAAACCACAATATCTTTTGCTAACACTACCAGTGGCAAACAGGCGCGTAGCCAGAAATTTTAGTATGGGGGAAAACAAAAACCGAGTTTCAACATTTGAATATTTGTGCTTGTTTTTAAAGCATCATCCATGAAACGTGCTTGTTTCTGGCGTTTTCTCCTGAACAATTGTGTTTAGATTTAAGCCGGCAAATAAAAAGTCTGCTTTCATTGAGTTGACAAGTTTTAAAAGTTTTGATAGTGTAGTTTCAAGCTTCTACTTTGGACAAATGCCACCATTTGCTCATAAACCTTTCCTGCAAAAGCGCTAGTAAACCTCCCAATGCTGTAAGTGCACAATCTGTAGCATGCTTTTTGCAACCAATATTGCAGTTGAACAAGAAATTACCACGGCAGCTATTACGATTGCGCTTCTTATACAGTATTTACACACTTCTGATGTACACCAACACAGCACGTTCAATCAAAGCCGAGCAAAGACGTTGCTCTAACTGAAGCATTGACTTACTTCCGAAGTACTGAGGCACTACTTCCGAAGTACTGAGGCACTTACTTACTTCCTTCTACAAAACGTTCGCGCATTTATAGTAGTGATTAACGCTTCGAGCGAAAAATTAAAATTCACGTAAGTACTTGACAAAAGCAAACGCCAGAGGCTAGAAAATTTCAAGGCGTTTGAAAAACCTTTTGAGTTTTGATAATCCGTAAGATTCTTTGGCTGTGTTCAACTTATTCTGTGAAACCTTTGTAGCGACTTTAAAATTACTTCGCTTAAATTGTTTGATGAGACTTTGCCAAATTGAACTGACTTCANTGAAATATAAAACGGAATTAAACTGTAAACACAATNNTAACCAATCGCGTACGCAAGGGGGGTTGGTTGGGGCTACCCCCCCTTGAGCTTCATTTTTTACAAAATCTTTCTTGCCTGCGCAAGGGAACTTAAATGTTTTCGCATACTTTTTGCTTGTTAATTTATCGACTTAATGCAAATACCACGGAATAAATTTGCATGCAAATTTCAAGGAACATTGTAAATGGGCCAAATAGTAATAATTAGAAGTTGGTGAGAATCAGGGTTATTGTCTGCGTTCAGAAACCATCTCACCACTTTTTGCAGACCTTTCGTGCACTCCGCATGTTTAAGATTGTGTTGCGCGATAGTTCGCTTTATCCGAAATAATTATCTTTATTTTGTCTGCTATGGCTGAACAGCGCAAGCGCTGACCCCATTGGCTATATTACTAAATTCTGTAGCATGATAGAACCGTTGCACGAGCTCAAAAACAGAAGTTTTTAACATAGAAGCATTCAGGCATTTCATAATGTCTCAGCAGGGAAAAGGAAAACTAAAAATTTGCTGGANTCGTATTCATAACAAAGGTCAAACGTTTTCTTGCGAACTTTATGCGCATTCTCAATTCTTGTGTAGCAGCGTTGCCAATTTGGCTTTTTTGAAGGCAGATTTTGAAATTCTGACTTTTATTGAACACCTTTGCCTTTCTTTGGAAACAAAAAAGCTAGAAAAATCTGGCTTTTTTTTCGCTTATTATCTGTCGGATAGGCTTGCCTCTGGCAAAACATTGTCTGAGCTGTATATTCATTACAAATCTTTTGCGACGAAGGTCTATTACCATGCAGGGTGCACAGAATATTGCAAAAATTTTACTGTTGCCCTAAAAATGATCGATGTTATTGATAAAAAGCAAATGCATGACAGTGCAATTATGGGGAAGGAATATCCTTCAAAAAATTGGACTTGTGTTATATCGATGTTTTTGACGAGTTTTATTGTCTATTTTGTGTGTGGTTGTGGATGTTTTATTTGTATATGCCTCAGAACTGCTACTTGGGTTTATCTGGCTTTTTTGGGACAAGGTCTGGCTTTTTTTAGTGAAGACAGGTTGGCAACCCTGTTGTGTACTCCAGCAAGATTCGATCTTGCAAGCCGGGGTGTGAGCCACCCAGTCCAGCCGCACACCTATGCTCGACTACTGTTTTTCAACACGGAGGCAAAATTCTGCAGTTACGAACTCCTGTGCCGCAGCATTGAGCTTATTTTCCTCTGATATCCTGACTTGGAGAGCTGATAGTTTATATTCAGTGCAATGACACGTAAAAAAGGGGAGTGCGTGTAGAAGAATATGCATATTGTCAACAAACTTCGCCAAAACGTTGGTTCGGAAACATGAATATGACGTCAAATTGTGACGTCACAAACACCGCACACCACAAGCAAATGACCATCATATGCCACTGAATGAAACCCCCCATGAAACTTTTCTGCGTACGCCGCTGATCGCAACCGCAATTTTATAAAACTTACTGACCACGCTCAGCTGCACGTAAAGATAGCTTAGCACTACACGTAATTAAATTTGTACAAATCATGGGTTTCTAGAAAATACCATAATTTGTCTTCGGAATTTTAAACCCTAATGGGAAAAAATTCAAATTTAGTTTCGTTTTCGTCACACGCGCTTTGACAACAAGACAGATTTCAAGCTCAGGGATGGATATTAAGGAAGGATTACGAGGCAGTCGCCTCAGGCCCCTCTTTTTGAGAGATACTGTGACCCCTCTTGATAGATTTGCACCATGGGTGGCGGAACCTTTTTCAAAGTGCGCGTTAAAAAGAAATTATAGCAAATGTTGTGGTTTGAATCAGCAACTGTGACGTCACAAGCATTGAAATATGACGTCATTACATCTACACCACATGAAGGTCTAAATGACACTATTTTAGACAAAGCTACGCCACTGTGCAAGCGTATTGGTGAACCACCTGAAATTCAAATAGGCTGTTACAGCGGCGACCCAGGTTATCAGCGCCACTCGGGCTAATAATACGATTTATTCTGACTGACTGAATAAAACCGTTCAACGTTTGCGTCACTGAAATTCCCATTCGCTTTCATTCTGGCTGGCATTATCGTTGCCCTGTGACATTATGTTATGTAACAGTAAATGAGAAATTCTCATGATAACTTCTCCAATGTCGAGTAGCGTACGTCACAGAGCAATGATAACCCCACAATGGCGATTCTAAGGAGGGCTTGGGTGCTGGACCCCTGCTTGCCCCCCCTCCAGCTTTTGCTTAATTTCACGTTCAAGTTCGTTTGACTGACATATACAGCAGATAACTTTCAGCCAGCAAAATTTTAAACGATTTGAAGAGTTTCTGGCGACGGTTCTGACGATATTCACAAGCCTATTTGGGTTTGATAGGTTTCATCGGGATTGATAGGTCTAATCAACTGGGTTTGATAGGTTTAATCACAGCAAATCAATCTTCATTACATTTGAAAATCACCATGCAGGAGAGACATTTATGTTGGCCCCTCTACTTTTTTCCTTGGCCCCGCAGTGCCCCCACTTTTTTCATTCTAGAATCGCCACTGTAACGCCAGTAAATCATCCGCTTACTAGGCTCATTCATATTAGCCCGAGTTGTCGGACAATTTATCGTTCGTTTGATATTATTCTCGAAATGGGAACTGTCCATTGGATTGAACTTCAAATCTAATGTTTTATACAAATCCATTGCTTCAAAAACATTCAGTCCGATATGAATCATGTTTCAATAAATACTTTTAAAATGGTGGTTTTTTACAGGTGTGGCACGAACTTTTCCTACGCAGAAGCATGTGGGTGTCGGAAGAGGGGCAAGAATTTGAAAATTTTAGTAAAACATGCTGTTTTCTTAATTTCGAGTGGTATGAACCACATTTCACCACTTTTGGCCCCCCGTATAAAAACTTTTGGAAAAATCCACTAGTGGCCTCCCCCTGGAAAAATCCCTTCCGACGCCCATGTACACAAGCATGTAAAATGACACCATTTTTTATGAAAATTTGTGTTGTATTACACCATCTGGCAGCACTGTTCAACAACACTAATGCGGTAAGCAATCCATAGCAAGGTTACAGCCTGTGCGCGGTGTATTCTGCCAAACAATTGCGAAGTCCTGCCAAATTCACTGCCAAATTACAAAAAATATGTTAGAAATAATATAGACAAAATACTGCGAAAATTCTGCAACGTTTTTTTCATTAAACGATTTACTTTATCACTGAACCCAATATTAATTGTCTTACTTAAACTTACAATATTTAGGCAAAAAGTGGGGGCAGACCCCCCAGAAATGAAAGTGTGGGGCCTAGGCCCATGTGTCCCCCTATTCCGCCACCTATGCTTTGCACCATTGTTAAGGACAGGTTATGTACCACTCTAGAGCCACACTTAAAGAAGCTCAGAAGCAAGTCAAATGTTTTTCAAAATAAAGCAAAAATTATGGGAAAATGTGCCAAAGGAGGCAGCTTCCAAGTTTCCAGCCAGTTGCAAAACTTTACAAATTTTTCTTCCTTTCGCATGTATATTATGCTCTTGAATTTAGTTCATAAATTAAAATGTGAAAGAAATTTAATCTTTTATCCACGTAATCCCGCATCAACCTTTCGCAATGGCGATTTTTTGGGCACCTTTCTGAAAGCTTGCACCTAAATTTTAATATTCACCCCTAAGTAAGTTACCTCAGTATCTGTAAGTAATAGCAGTGTCCATTCCCTCAGCACTTACAAAGTAAAAGGCGCATCTTGCTACTTACGTTAGATTTTGCTTTTCTGCTGACTCGACTCTTCTCGTTCAATGATTTAAAATTATTTACTGTAGGATAGGGTGGCAATTAACATCAGACGAAAGTTAAAACACTGAGCTCATGAACAGCAGTCCAGGCCCTAATATCTTGACAAGACTGATTTTTTACTCGCCGGCAAGATAAAGGGATACCGTAGTTGAAAAGGTTAAGGCTCCACATAATTATGTTTGAACCGTCACAATACATGTCATCACAAATAAATATCTAGAAGGAATGCTACTGTTGCTACACAGTGACCATGGTGCATTGAAGAAGACTTTAAAGCTGAATCGCTCCTTAGCCAAAGTTTGAGCTTCAAGACATTGAATGTATATCACCGCCATATTCACGCACGTAGTTTTAGAACTGTGCAAAAACAAAAATCTACGATATTGATTTAAGACTTAGCTGTCACTGGAAACAAGGATAGGTTGTATTTGCAACACCCACGGTTATCAAAAAGAAATTTGCGATGGTCTTCAAATGAAGCTTACATAGCCATTAGGGGTGATAGAGCAAGCTGGTGCGCCAAAAACAGCTGCACAAAGCGTTACACCAATTGTTTCTACTTGTGGTCATTGATTACAAAAGGTCAGATACAGTACAAGTTTCTATTCGAAGTAGGATAGGTTCTTTGAGGCAGTTTCGTTGATTTGCACTGAAGTATTTCTTTGACTTATACTTCAAATATTTTATGAACCTGAAAACTTTGAAATTGGGGGGGACATTGCCCTCGTTGACCCCCCTGGCTATGCGCTTGGTGGCAACCTTATTGTGATTGCAGGCCACAGACCAGCGAAGGAATTTGTGACTGAACAAAGTTTGTGTGCATACCGATTCGGAAATTGAAATTCACCGACACAATCATCGACAATCATGACAATTCAGTTTACATAGTAAATCTGTATACTGTCTCTACACAGTGGCGTAGCGAGGCTAAGCGCCGCCCGGGGCCAGCCATAAAAGTGCAGCCCTTTCCACCCCTCAAATTTAACAAGAATTTAAAATGAAAGAAGATCATATTTCGTGCTCATTCAAAGATACAAGGATTACTAAAGCATCTTGAAGATCACAATCAAACACTCACAAACTGAAATGGTTGTTGTTTTTCATTGTCGATTATGAGTCTTGTTTTTTTCTGCTGGTCTCTACGGTCCTTATTATTACTTTATTTATTTTTTCCTGTTTTTTCATGTGCGTATATGGACCCAACATGTTTCATCAAATGTTCTTCCATGTCGGTTTTTAATAGTTTACTCATTCCAGGCATCAAACGAAAAATTTAGGGATGTGATGGCGGCGTACCTACTTTAAAGATATAAACATTTGTGTATGTTAATACTTCGTGTAGTATCCTTGTCTTTAACTAAAACAAAGTATATATACCGCATATAGCAGGCCATAATAATAATTAATTTGATACTATGATCTCAGTCATGCAAAGAATGTTTCATTGTTTACTTCACGTTTCAGTGGTGGTTTAATTCTTTTAGAATACGTAAAAGGCTTGAAAAGTTAACTCTGTCGGCACTTTCCGCGATGCCCTCTATACGTGCGGGACCCATTTTGATGAAATACGTCAACAAGGCTTAAAACTGGCTCTGATTGAGAGACGCTGCCTTGCAGCCTTCATCGTGACCTGCACATTTGGTCTAGCTGTTGGGCTTCTTCCAATTACACTTGCATATAGTAATTGTTTACCTTCGTTCGTTTTCAACGGAACTGTGGCCAGAACGTCCTAAGCAGGGTCTTTACGTTTGTGCAGGGTATCTTGACAATTTAAAATTTGACAAAAAATCCACTGATTGATAATGTTTCATATTTCAATTAGAGGGGCTTGGAGCTTGGTTTGAGTGGGCCAAACCTCAAAGCTCAGTGCTGGCAACGGGACTGGTTACCAACAGACATCTATTGCGATGACTGTATTTCAAAACCAAGCCAGGTGGAGCACAGGCCTTTTTAATCCTCAGAAGTGAATACAACATTTTACGTTCGACGGCAGTTGCGTTGAATAACTGTATTCAGTTGAGCCATTGTGAAGTTGTGCAACTGTTTGGATCAACGCCCCTTCACAAATTCCACAACCATACGTAAACCATCTAGACTAACATGTCGTTTGCCCTTGCGTTAAGTTTTCAGATTAAGGTCCATGCCTCAAACTCATCAAGATGAGAGCAACACTTTTCTAAGCTTTTCTTGTTCAGATGACTTCTTCTATGACTGCAAATGTTAGGTACACCGTTGAAAAAAGAGGACATCTACGAAATCCACGTTACCCATCAGCTGGCTCTGATTCACTCTAGTTGCAGTTCAAACCTACACTCTGAGCCCTAACTTACCCACTAAAGCACACCAACTGCACTATCCCTTTTATGGGAGTGAGGACAATTTCCAGCATTTCTATAAGCAATTATATTTGTATTTTGGTTTTGGTTCAAAGCACGTTTTTTTACTATGCCACTAACAAAATATGTCTACAGAAGAATGAGCGCGAAATATTGAAGTGAATGATGCATTCTCTTTTTATGGTGTTGAGAATTGGTTATTATTACGTATTATGTGTGAAACAAATCGCCTGATTCCATTTTTCAGATTACACCAAACCAAAGAGGTATTCTATAAACACGTAAGTGAGTGTGGTCAGATAACTTCACCTCTGCCTTTTTCGTTAGTTTCATTTGTGACTGCTTTTGCTCCTGATATCGAGGGAATTCAGAATAAAGTAATATGTTTTTGAATCGGAACAACTTGTTCAGTGAATGTATAGCTAGCACGTGTAGTGCTAATTTGTACGACACCAGTCGTCACAAACCAGGGGCGGATCCTGGGGCGGTGGGCAATTGGGGCGATCGCTCCCAAAAACCTACGAAAGTAACTTTATTCACCATTATTTTGTACAATTCGGAAAACAACATTTGCGATGCAAGGCCATTTTGTCGTCCATTGTTTTGTCACCGCAGTGCTGTGAAGTACACTTGATCTCTCTTACAGTAGCGAATCTGTTTTATGAGACTTGACAACCAAATATTACTGAATTCGCCTCCCCTAATAATACTGGCTGGATCGGCTCCTGTTGCAAACCTTCCAGAAGGGCCCCCAATTTAAAATAACCTAGGGCCCCGAAAATGAAAATTCGCCTCTGGTTGAGGTGAACGCTCCTGCCTAAGGAGTGCTATGGTGATTCACTCCATGGCCCTGGATTAAATCACCCAACCTTCCAATTGAGAGGTAGGCACTCAACCACTGAGCTATCGCCGCTCCAACGAAATGCTCGTCGCCAATGTCTAGGTGTCAAGTGATGTTATGATGTGCCGTTGGGGCATTGCTAAGGAACCAATGATAGAAGAAAAAGGATTAAACTAGCTTTAACTATTTACCGAGATTTCATGCAGGGCCTTTCATACCAGATTTTGAGAGGAGGGGCCAAATAAACCGCAAACAACNGGAGCAGTAATGTTTGCTAGTCTGGGGTCAAATATCATCTCTTTCCTTAGTTCAAAGGACTTTTGACTGGGATGGGGGTATAGGTTTTGGTTGGAGAGGAAGGTGTAGGGACTGGGGCACAATTGCCGCCCAAATAAGCGTGTTAAAAGAGCCTGATTTTAAGACAAACACTGGGGCACTTCAGCACATTGGATTTGACCCAGACTTCTGAGTAAACATTTCATCAATTTGCTCACTATACAGCCACATGTCTTGTTTCTTAGGCTAGCCTACCAGTCTAGGACTTTCCAACACAAAAACTGAAAAGAGTTTTAAAACTTTATCTAAAATAAGAAAGAAGAGATAGAACCTTTAAACTACTTCCAAAAATTTAGTTTTTATCAACAAAGTGCCGCCCCCTAGAAGGTGCCACACGGGGTCCTGCCCCTGCCCCTTGCTACGCCACTGTCTCTACAGATAATCCAGTGATAATGTTCACTTTCCTTATTTATTCCCTGGCTTTACGCTGGGGAAACGTTTCCAACATCAATGTGACCATGAAATTGTACAACTACATTATTTTTTATCACAAAATATTGGGGGAACAAAAGATATTATGTTGGTCCCTGATTGTAAAAAGCCATTATGCTGTTGCATATGAAAGGCATAATTTGCACAATAATAATGGTTTTACGTAGTAAAACATCAAACGGCATCTCAAAAGGAAAAGCAGTTTTGTTGAAGGTACTTTTTCCAAAGACGAATATCCCTGCACTTCAAACCAAACGGGTGTATGTACCCGTTAGTATAGGCGGATAATATGCTACACCCTACCACAGGAAAGACTGGATCGGGCAATATGAGAGTTCACGTACTCTCTTTATAATTGGGTGGTTGAAAGAAAAAAATAAAAAACTTAAAAAATGTCAATATTATGGAAAAGGCGCATTTCACAATTTACTCAGTTTTAATTGCAGTCAACGAAATGTTGGGGTAAATAGGACCACCTTGTATATTTATGAGAAATGTAAGTGGAAATGTATAATCAGGAAATATTGGACATTTGTTTGTGTGTTTGCATAAATTAATTATGAGAAGAAGATTTAATTTGTGAAGGATGACATGTCAAATTTGTAAAAAAATGAGCAGGGCTGCCTTGGTTTGTGTAATGAACAGGCAGGTACGTTTTTATCCGGCTCGCTAACAGATTTCGTTCCGTTCGCTGATGCTTTTCATGGCGAAACCTGTTGAAAAGAAGTGAAATTTTCAATTATAGTTTTGCAACATACCAACTTGACCCATAGGATAAATGGTAAAGGAAAAGTTTGTCAAGTAAATATTTACTCTCCAAACTTTTTGACAAGTTAAAACAGTTTTACTCCGAAGGGTATTTTAAACGAAAATTACATCACATAAATTTGACTGTGGCATCCCCAGCACAGCAGCATGCATAAATAAAACCTTCCCTATGCGCAAAATAAAAGAAAGTATGCTTTTTAGTAGCGGCTATTGAAACGTAATTGATTATGCAGAACCAATCAAGAACATGGCGCAGTGGATGTCTAGTTACAATTCGATAGAAAGATCTCGTGATCGGTCCACTACTCTGAGCTTGCAGTGGCTGGATTGCTGCCAGGTCACACCTCGGCAGCAGCACAGTCGAAAAATTGAAGTGCATGCTATGTAAAGTTACTATTCGTAATCATTCCGTTCGAAATGAAGCTGATCTATTACAGTGTAACCTTTGCAAAATCTATTCAACTGACAATGCTTCACAGCTTCATTGCAGGACTACTTAAAAAACTAAAACGTTAATGTCCGTTAAGCAGACATCACATTTTGAAAAATCTCGCTACAGTCTTTAGAAACATAATTTTATTTAGAAAAATTACTTTTTAATGAAATTAGTTGCACTGCAGTAGCTCACGTTACCTTTCATTTGCCGATTCACGTTACCTTTCATTTGCCTAAAACGATTCATAACGTTTTCCGTCTAAGAGTATTTCATTTTTGAGAACACTTACTGAAGACGCGATTATTTTTCAAACATTTCTTTCCCTGGACAGAACATTACTGAGTGAAACTAGCTTGATAACCTCGGTGCTTCTGGCTACAGCGCAGAAAAAAGCAGTGCCAAAACGCTACGTTTCAAAATCGCCCGCCAAAAGGATATGTGCGCTCTGGCGCAACAGCCATTGGGGCGACGCAAGTTCCTTCGTTTTCCGTGAAGAGGATATAATCTCATTTGATGCCAATTACATTCAGCCAGGGGAATAGAGCGCTGTCAATTCGCTGAAAGTCCTAAAGCAGGCCATGTCATGTCGCTCCTTTTGGCAGACGCGCTGGCGCAAACTTTATGTCGTACAAGAAAACTGCCTCATCTTACTGTGTGTATGAAATGCAGATCACAACTCGCCTGT
>JGI24021J15306_10010231_pt1 | contig 11626 bp, 8 predicted proteins | sample Ectturendosymbi1_FD_15306 | JGI IMG/M metagenome (IMG submission 15306)
GGCGCGACCCTTCCAACCACCGAGCACTGAACCTGACGATGAGGCAGGTCATGTTGTCGCAGCCGGTGCCGTCGCCCATCGTGTCGGGGGCCAGACATTTGTCGAACAACTGAAACAGATAGAAAGGCGTGATGGTCGCAGCCGCTTCTTGCCATCGAGCGGCAGCCGCGAAGCCCAACTCAAACACAAACAAACAAGCAAGCAAGTAAGTCCCGCGAAGCTCTCCGAGAAATTTTAATCTTTCCTATGGGTAGGGTGCCTGGGTATCAGCACGGTCAGTGAACTTCCAACCAAAAGGGGCAGTGGGTTCAGACCGTTAATAGTAGATGCGATAGGACTAATTATTAAGACTTCATGTCAGCCGCAATCGTTACTACATGAACATGAAATCGAAATAGACTGCACGCACAACTCAATTGCTCCGCACTTCTGCCCTCAGCAAATATGCGCACAACGCAGGTGCAAAGTACTGTCACCCAAGGTGTGTCTGTCGTGCCGCTGACAATTTTCCCTTTAACTTGCTGCTAAACAGTCACCTACCTCCTCACAAATTTCCGTCAGTTTCATTGGCTTTTTCTCGCCGGCACCGTTTTCAGCGCACGTCGCATCGGACTGCGGCGAGAGGCGCTCGCGGACGAAGTCGACAACTTCTTGGCTGGACATGACGTTCCTGCCGACGAGAGACAGCATTTGAGCAGCAACACCAGAACATATGAATCTCGAAGCGTGGGTCTGGAGTGGTGCAGCAGCATGCGAAGATCTCCTTAGCTAACGATTAACGTTTGTTCGGCTCTAATACACCGCGGAAGAGTCAGTCACATACTTTGAAGCTCAATTCACACAAAAACAAACAAGTCAACGCCGTGAAAAAAAGTTTGCAAAGTTCTCCTACGCGTCGGGAGCCTGGGTGTCCGTACGGTCAGTGGATTTCCAAGTAATTGAAGCAGTGGGTTGAGGCATTTAATAGAAGATCCTTCATGTCAGCCGCTAGTCAGCCACTCTCAGCAAAAAAAGCGAAAGAGCCAGGCTCGCAATTTGAAACTTGCTTTACGAACGAAAACGTAGTGCACAAACAGTCATACTGACCAGATGCCATCGCACGCGAGCACCATGAACTCGTCTCCGGCCTCGAGCTTGACAGAACGGACGTCCGGCATCGCCGAAATCATCTGCTCTTCCAACGGCAGACTTTCGTTTGTTTTGTAGCAGTGGTCGCCTGAAAGCGGCGCAAAAACGTCCTTGCATCGGGTAGCGGGGTACGAAACAAGGAAATACAGCGGGTGTCGGGAGGCCTTCAGCAAAGCGCGGCCCCGCGATGCAGGAGCACGTGCAGCACGCGCATACTGCTCAAGAACGGTAGTCAATTCACTCACCAATGGCTCTGGACAGATTCAGGCCCCCGTTCACTCTTCCCTGTACGTTGACGTGACCTCCGGCGACCTGGATCCTGTTCAGTTCCTTTTCATCTTCCGGCTGCAAAAATTACAAAAAAAACTTGTGCGATTTCAGCGCGCACTGAAAGAAAGGCACGTCGTGAGTCACGTGACTCTTCATGTCGAACTCAGACTTCGCTTGTGAAAGACACCGACGCGTTCACGCCGTACTCGCCAGCAATGAGCGAATACTTGGCTCGGATTGACCTTTTCGGTTCGCAACAACGAAAGGTCCACTAAGGTGGACCCAGGAGATGCACACCNAGCTGCACCGAACTTAGCTCATGCGACCAATNGTCTACATCAGCTATGTCAAACCCGCGGCCCGCATGCGGTCCAAGGNGCTTTTCATTATTGCGTATGTACAAAACAATGACAACGTGTTTCTATTTTGATGATCTTAAATTCAACATCCTCTATCCAATGGTTTTCAGTGCCTCTTTATCGAAATCATTGCGTTTTGCTAGAAACTGAACGAACTGATCAACGCAACCGCTGTCGAAGTGATCTTGGAACTGACAGAGGATGAACAAAACTGAAGCAATTTTTATAAACAGCTAAGGTGTCAAAATCATGTAAGGCCATTGTCTCTACTGCTAAACAGCGTCACCAAGAAATCAAAATCACAATTGTTCACAAAAAATGGTTTATTTGCTTGTGTGAGCGTACCACATAATAACATAATCTTTAGTTCTGGCTGGACCATCATGTTGTCTCATTCGTCAAAAAGCTAACTAATGGCCTTGCCTGGTGTTAAGTAGTATAACAGGTCCAGGGGCTAGACACAAATAGAGGAACACTGTGAAGGGGGATAACTTTTGTTATTCATCTAATAACAAAGTTTCCATTGTGAGCACATAAACAAATCTTGAATTTGATACGCAATGCCATCGTGTGCGTAGGTCGCAATAAAGTAATGTGACAGAGTGAAAAGAACAAAAATGTTTATAGTGACTGTGCATACACAGCGAATGAGAGCTTGTTAAAATGATTGCAAATGAGTGTTTTGAATAAATTGCCAAACTTTTGTTGCACGGTACATGAAAAAATTTAACCTTCCCTGAAAATAAGCCTTTGTGCGGCGTTTGGGGGCGATAAAAAATATTAATCCTCTTTCATTTTCGGGAGATGCGGTATACAAACTAGCTTTTCAGATGGTAGAATTTTCACGAAAAACAGATGCAGTAGCGCTTGAACTAGTGCCAATCTTTTAATGAAATTATTATTGCTTCTACAATAATTTAAAAATTCATCAATCCCATAGCACATCGACACAAAGACCCCGACCTACGCAATTACCAACAGCTAGTTAACTTGTTTATTCAGACTGCATGCTCGAAGAATTCACATGAAAACAATTTAAGTCCTTCAAATGGTAACCTTAGGTGCTGACTTATAATTATTGTCCATCTGTCCCTACTGGAAAAAGTTCTTACGCTTAACTGCAGCTAAATTTTGAAGGTACGTCTCAAACAGCTCTAAAACACCAGTGCACCTATCTTCAGTACTGCGTAAGACACCAAACTTACAATGCCAATGTGATACAGTATATACAAAAAACGTTTGCCTGACGATAAGATGCTTATTAGCAAGAACAGAACTGTGGACCAGAAGATAAGCCTGTTAAAGTAATACACCCACGATTAAGACTTACTTTGTGGTCATCCGACATGTCGAAAGCCTTTCCGTCCTTGCGGCACAGCACACATCTCGAATCGCCGGCATTGGCAACATGGAGGTCGAAGTCGCGTAGCAGTGCGACCACAGCTGTAGTGCCGCTAAGGTGCAAAAGAAAACGTTTTTTTCGGGGGTTAACCAAAAAAGAACAGGGTGAAATACAGAAAGCAACACAATTCAACACAAACGAGACTCCGCATGTAATGTAAAAATCACGAGGAAAAGTCAAAGTGAAGTCAATTAAATCGGCGCAAGGTCGTAAAACAATAACAAGGCATACGAGCAGCAGAGTTGAAGCGAAATGCATGAATGTCTTGACATTGTTTGTTTGGTGCCACAAGAAAATTGCACCAAGCAGAGGCCAACGAATGATTTCTCATTTGACCTTCACGCATATTGCAGGTAAAGCTGCTTTTTCTGCGCCTCCAACTGCGAGCTCGCGTCGTTGCAGTAAGTTCACAGACAATTAGCATTTCCAACCATATCAGCCTTTCACTTGTACAGGAACCGATCCAACCAATGGACGTCATAATCGTTTGAATCATTATAAAAGGCGCGTTTTCCCCGAACCGTCGCTTTTTTCAGCGCCTTTGCGCCTCGCGTAGTTTAGGCAGCTTCCGATGTTTCGACGAAGCCACATGTGTTTTCCCATTGATAAGCGAAACCAGATAGAAGTGTATGGTGAAAAACGACCCCCTGCAGTATTCGTAATTGTTCACATTGCACAACTTCTCACGTGTTTCACGTACAAATAATAAGGACAACCGCGAGGTTTCAACAATGGCACCGATAGTTCTGTTGTGCGCAGCTGTAAAATTGGTAAAGCCCTGAATGTCGAACCATTTCTCATCCGAATGGAGTGATCTCAGCTACAATTGTTCGGCTACGTGACCAGAATGCCCCAGGAAAGTTTGGCCAGGCGAGTCCTGCTGGCTAGACCAACGGGGAAGCAGAGCAAAGGTCGACGAACAACTCCCCAGAAGAAAAGCGAGTGTTAAAAATGAATGAACCGACAGCATTACTGGCGCTAAAGACTGCGCAGACACCTGAATATCGTGCTGAGAAATCATGAACGAATGACCTTTCGCGCGGTTTCGCCGTCGACAGGCCAGCACTTGCCACTAACATAATGCAAAAGTTGAACGTCACTGACTGCCATTTACTTTGTAAAGCACAACGTGTTTTCGCGCAGGACTCACCTGTCAGACCCAGGAACCTCAGTGCCGGAGCCCAAAGCGCCAAGATCCGACAGTGCCATCCCCTCCTGCTTTGGCCCTTCGGTATTTTCACATTTTCCTTCTTCGCGTCCATCTCGTTCCTCTTCCGCGTCATCTATCTCGTCACTTTCTTCCTCGGAGTCCTCCTCGTCTTCATCGCTACTGCTCCCGCCGATCGCCTCGTCGCTTTCGAATCCGTCGTAGTCTGCAAAGATTTTATGAAAACATGTCCGCAACCGAGTTAAAGATAAACTAAAAATGCAAGGCACTGTGTTATTGGTCGTCCTAAACGCAACCTAGTTAAAGAATCCCATTCAAAACATAACAACGTCGCATTGAGGAGGTAATCACTCTCGATATCTGAAGTATACATGCAGGACTGATTAGTAAAATTGATTGCATACAATTCGATGTGGTAAGTTAACGCATCGTGGTGCTTTCACCATACAATTTTAATCGACTAAGCCAGGGGTCTATAAACTTTTTGTCAGAGAGCCACACAAGCTATTACACAACAGTTCGAGGGCCGCATATCTGACGTAATGCAATTGTTTCGGGATATGTTACATTCTACCAAATTAACAAATGTCTCGTAAATATATTATTTTTTCATTATTGACAAAATGACTTTTCCCTCGCATGAAGGGGCTTCGCGGGCCCGGACGGAATGGCTTCGCGGGCCCGGATGGAATGGCTTCGCGGGCCCGGATGCGGCGTAATTTGGAGGACCCTGGACTAAGCCATACACAAAAATACATGAGCACAAGCGGTTACCCTCATCATCACTTGAATCTTCACCGTCAGGTTTTGCCAGCTTGCATTTCACTAAGGTTTTCTTTAACGGTCTAGGTACGATTTCTTCGAGCGCCGGTCCTGAAAAATGGAAACGTGCGACTCGAAAACACGCGAGATAACCTCCCCATCGCTCAAGAGTCGCGCAGCGTGCGCTTATGACATGTGACAGTAACTTCTACACTTCGCAACAAGTCAACAAATACTTCCTCAGGAGCAACGCGGTATCTCTTTATATGTAGAATAAAATCTTAACAAACTTTCAGCTAAAAGAGTAGTTAATGTCATACAATGTGACGGAGATATAAAAGACATATCGAGTGATGTCTTCGACTTTAAAGTCACCTTGTGCACTTTCCTTCTCAACAACAGTTTCAGACGAGGCTGTACCATCCGTTCCAACCTGGAATGCAATTGGAAGCGAACTTATGACGAGAAATGTACGTCACTTCGATAGATCCACGCATTATTGAATTTCAATTTTGCACCACTAAAAATTGTGATTTATCTTGTTGGTAGTAACGCGCAACTCCCAGAAATTACTTGGCAATGCGTAAATGCACATTCGCTCTTCAGGTTATCTAACGCTACTTAGGCATTCGTGCTCTGAATGCGTGAACAGAAATTTGCGGAAATGGTTAAGAAGATTAAGCACTTTTCATTACAACTTACAGAAATAACGAAACTTTCTAATAGAAGCTCTATTTACTCTGCCTGCATTTTAAAGTTCGTGGGTGAAAACATGCTTATGCTCAGATGTTATGTTCAAGATAACAACAACGATAGAGAAATTTGCAAGATAATGAAAGATAGAAGTAATTTCAATTAGTGGAGTTCGCAGGCTTGTTCATGGGAATCCCATGGGAAACGTCCCATGGGATGGGATGGGACAGGCATAAATTGCTAAGGGATGGGAATGGGACAGAAAAATATGTCCCATGAACAACCCTAGGCTTGTCCATGGGATGTCATTCCTATGGGAATCCCATGGGAAACGTCCCATGGGATGCGACAGGCATGAATTGCTATGGGATGGGAATGGGACAGATTAATATGTCCAATGGACAACCCTGGGAATTCGACAATATCATTATTTTGTGCGTATCATACAACAATCAATGGCTTGTAACCAGGTCTCTTCTAAATGGTTGTGTCAGACCAAATACTTGTTCATTAAGCATTCGTTAAATCGACCAACACACATGAGCACAATTCGAAAACTATAACCATGCTGTGCAACGGAAAATCAACTACTCACGTTTCAAAGCGCCTTGTCGCAGCCGAAAAGTCATGTAATGCGCAAGCTATACGTAGAAGTACAAGTACACAAGTGCCCAAATAAAGCAGCTTACGAATACGCACAACAGATTTGCGATCACGCAGCGCAACCCTACAGCAGGCAAACCATCAGAAACTGTTATCTGCGCGCACTGTACGAACTGATTTCTTTACAGCACAGCATCGATGCAGCCCGCTTTCTTCTGCTTTTCAAGTAAAACAAATTATTTTCAAAGTAGCCAGCAGAGTCTTAGGCAGCAGGCCAACCTGTTCACCAAGATCTGACGCTTAGCCAAAAACAGGGCTTGAGTTCAAAACATGAGAGCCAAAAATTCTCTTCCTGAGCAGGTCTTCGAGTATCAACACTTAAAAACGTTGCATTGCATACAGAACTTACTGCATCGCTCGATACATCAGGTTCAGCTTTTGCTGTTGTCTGATCACCTGAAAAAAACACGCTTGCGGAACATGTTTGCAGCACAACGTAAACTCTTCGGTGCGTAAATTCTTACGTAACAAACACCTCGAAAGCTAAACTAATTCACAGAAATTCACCACTTTGCAGTTTGCACAATAGGTACAACAACACGACACGCAATAGGCTACGCGTTCCTGATAAGAAAATAGTTCCAACTTCGTTTAATGTTCGTTGAAATACTGGAAAAGCATCGTTCCCGCGCAAAAACTCCCAAACTTTAACGCATGACAAAAAACAATAGTTCGGTAATTTTATCAGCGCTATGCGCTAGTTTGTTTGCGATCAACAATACAATGCCGTTGATCGAGGCTGCTTTGATGAGAACTAGCAAAATATTTCAATACGGCTTGACGGGCGAAAAATCGCCATTATTGACGTTCTACAACGGGTATGGTCTTCACACACAACGACGATACGCAAAACGTTAGCTTTAAGAGTACAGCTACCTTGCGAATCGTCCACAGAAGCCCCTGGAGCAGTTTCCTTGACGTCGGCTTTCTACGATAAGATTATACATAATGTGAACACAAGAAATCAGTAGGCCACTAACACCATGATGACGTTCAAGCATAAGACACGCTTTGGTGTTCAAAACAATTGTCAGGCCAGGCATAGTTTAAATAAGGACTAAAATTTTTTTAACTCAAACTGCCGAAAATACCAATCAGAAAAATGCAATCCCGTTTAAATTTACGCCTTCACCTGAAATACGACAAAAATGGCATTACTGTTCACCTCACAGACCAGTTTTGAAGAAAGAACTCAACAGAAACAGACCTCAGTGCTGCTGCTCTGCTTCTCTTCTTGGTCTGAGGTGATGTTTTCTAGCATTTCTTTTGTTCTGTTGGCAACCTGGTGAAGGNGAAAAGAATTACACACGCAGGCAANTTAGTTTTAAAACTGAAATCCATCAACAATCAGGNTGAAGAACTTTATTCTAATCATAAAGACCGTAAGGCAAACCCACTGCTAAACAACATGCATCAAGCTGTACAAAAATGGTTACGGTAAATAAACTTGAGCGTGACTTCTGGCAGAACGACGGCAACAAGATACGAGTAGCTATGCAAAGAGATGGTATGTTGCTGAAACAATAGGTTTTCACAGGTTGATGAATGCTTGGACACATTACGTGAAGGAAATAGAAGTTAGCTGTAACAGTACCGATCTGATTTCGAATATCAGAGTAGCTTAATTAATCGGCAAGTTCGAGACAAAGGGCTGCCCACAGCAAAGTGAAATTTTTTTAATGTGCTAACTATTGCAGCTATTTGCTTACACGTCTTCCTTTTGTCTGAAAAAGCCTATCTCAATCCCGTATCCGCGGACAGAGTTGAACCCGCAAATTAATGAGTCCACAGCAGTGTTCCCCCTAAGCCGAAAAAAACGGCACTTTCGGCACTTTTTTTTGGACGCCAGCCGACAAAAATTTTGAAAACCGGCACATCCAAATTGGGACGCATTTTCCTTCACAGAAGAAAATTTCACAAGGCACAATTCCGTTATGTTTTCAAAGATGTGCGGGTCATTTTCCCGATTTAAGCCATGCTCAGGTCGCAGCAAGTACACACAGCAGAGAGCGGTGTAAAAAAGTTCAGACGCATTTTCACGATTTATGCGTCCAAAAACGATGCTTTTTGCTGTGAAGTTGAGACGAATTTTGGAAGTTATCCGCTTGCAAGGTTTACAAAACTAAACTCTCGGCAAAATTTCACGACTTATGCGTCCAAAAACGAAGCTGTTTGCCTTGATGTTGAGACGCATTGTGGAAATTTTCCGCTTGCCAGGTTTCCAAGAAAAAATTCCGGGCGCATTTTCACGATTTATACGTCCAAAAACGAAGTTGTTTGCTGTGAAGTTGAGACGCATTTTGGAAGTTATCCGCTTGCAAGATTTACAAGAAAAATTTCCGGGCGCGTTTTCACGATTTATGCTTCCAAAAACGAAGCTGTTTGCTGTGAAGTTGAGACGAATTAGGAAATTTTCCGCTTGCCAGGTTTACAAGAAAAAATTCTGGCCGCATTTTCACGATTTATGCGTCCAAAAACGATGTTGTTTGCTGTGAAGTTGAGACGCATTATGGAAGTTTTCCGCTTGCAAGGTTTGCAAGAAAAAATTCTGGGTATATTTTCACGTTTTATGCGTCCCATAACGAAGCTGTTTGCTATGAAGTTGAGACGCATTTTGGAAGTTTTCCAAGAAAAAGATCTGGGCGCATTTTCACGATTTATACGTCCACAAACGAAGCTGTTTGCTACGAAGTTCAGACGCGTTGTGGAAGTTATCCGCTTGCAGGTTTACCGAAAAGTTCTGGGGACATTTTCATAATTTATGCGTCCAAAAACGAAGCTGTTTGCTGTGAAGTTCAGACACGTTGTGAAGTTTTTCGCTTGCATGGTTTGCAAGAAAAAATTCTGGGCGCATTTTCACGATTTGTGCGTCCAAAAACGAAGCATTTTGCAGTGAAGTTCAGACGCATTTTGCAAGTTCAGCGCTTGGATGGTTTGCAAGAAAAAATTCTGGGCGCATTTTCACGATTTATGCATCCGAAAGCGAAACTGTTTGCTGTGATGTTTATACGCATTTGGGAAGTTTTCTCCTTGCAAGGTTTATGAAACATGCTCTGTGCGCATTTTTACAATTGCGCGTGCCCATAAATCTTTGTTGTGTTGTTCAGGCCCATTGCGAAGTCCTTGACTTTGCATTTTACTAAAATGCTTGGAATCTGGACACATTTTGACAACTAGTGCACCAACAAACTGCGACGTACAGGGGTGATTTCAAGTGAAGGAATTTTTTGAAAAAGACTTGGAATGGCACCATAGACACATTCTGTGATATCTCAGCATCGAAAAAAAGAACAGATTTTGTGAAATTTTACCTAAGTTAAATTTTCTGGCAAAATTAAACTTAGTCGTTCATAGAGGCCTTATCTTAACTTCTACTTGTGTTTTGCATTTATGCACCTTTGGCAGACAGTAAAACCTATTTTTTCTGGTTTATCACGTCTCATCACGCAATGGTAATCGGCTGAGGCCACGAAGTTTGACGGTAAAATTTCGCGATCATTTGTGATGTATTAGTCATGAAAGCAAACAAGCCTGCAAGAGGCGTGAAGAATTCTGCAATGATCATTGATAGTTATAATTAATACACAAGCTTGGCGAGATATAATTACGATGCACTTATTTCGAAAAACAGTTAACTCGCACATGCACTACAGTGCTAAAGAAGTCAGTGCTTGTTTGCGAAATTAGACTAAAAAACAATGTCTCGGTCAAGTCAGTATAAGTAGTCAAAAGGCTGGGAGAAGAGGTTTCCGTCAATCGATTTTGACATATCATTTAAAACCGCTGTGTGCAGTTAAGGCATGTTTGCCTGGAATTTTTCAGTGACAAAATAGGCTTAAAATGGTTGCGCAGAATCTAGTATAGTAACTTTCTATTCTAGCCCAGAGCCGTGTGAAAGGCTGTTGGGGGCCCCCCAAAAAAATCCAGATGGGGCCTTTAATATCAGCAAGCATTTAGGCAGATGCGTGCTTTTTCGATCCAGTTGCAAATTAACCCCCTGAGCAGCGCTATTTCAAAACCTAACCAGGCTAAACTAATAATGTACAACTTAGGAGAAAATAACTTTAATGAACTGCCAATGCAAAATAAGTGAAAACTAACTTCATCATTTGTTAGTTGTTATCATCAATAAAGTGAAACAAATATATCTTCTTGTGATGTGATGGGAAATTATTTATGTTGTGATTTACCTGTTTGATGTAGTTGCCGTACTTACATCAACTATAGTGGGCTATATGACAGGGGTGTGCAACCTGCGGCCAGCAGGCCAAATGCAATACAGCAGAGTGGATTTTTATGCCGGTCACTAGTGCTAGACAGCCTGTGTGAAACGAAAGCGCGGCCCGCGGTCTAATCTGTTTAATTGCGTTTGGCCCTTCAGTAATAAAGGTTGCACACCCCTGGTATACAACAATGTATGAAAGCGGCAGTCTCATTAATGGTTGAGATTTGCATCCCGACGATCACAGAGCACCTGGTGGTCGCTGCACAGCCTCATCATTTTAATAGCCAGTCTCAATGTAATCAACTTGGTGCTTTCACCTAAAGTTGATAGGTGGAAGCAGTGCGTAGAACTAGCTGCTTCCCAACACTCACTCTGCCTTCACTTCTAACAAGAACGAATTTATTGGAATCTGACACCATCCATCTTCATCATGACACATAGCAAGTGAGATTAAATCTGAAGAGGCTTTTCAAGATCGAGCAAGCGAGCGTTAAACTTATCGAGATTATCTCCGGTTTTTCTGGTCGAAACTTTAAATTAGGCTGTCTTAATACAGTCTACACAGACATATATATAACAAACTGACACAATGGCCTTCCTTCGTTTCAACTTTACATAAACTGTCTTAAGCAGCTTTCACGAAAACGTTTATGACGTTGAACTAGAAACCTGGTCTCTCTATCTGTACGCAACTACAAAGCGATTGAACAACACTCCACAGCACATTCATTATGACGTAAATTTCCCCGAGAATTTTAACGCACAAGGGCGAAGCCAGCGAAGTTAAATGGCGAAGGTCAAGACTTCTTTAACAATTGGCCTTTGTTCTGACGTAACCACAACTTTACTAAAACTGCTATAGTGTCCGAACGTCCGCAATTCTTTTTCGAAATTAACGAATCATGATATTACATCCTTAATCTACCGGCTCTGCATTGAGGGCAAAAACCAGAAGA
>JGI24021J15306_10010232_pt1 | contig 11626 bp, 3 predicted proteins | sample Ectturendosymbi1_FD_15306 | JGI IMG/M metagenome (IMG submission 15306)
AATTGTGATTATAAAATTTTGTTTGGTGTTCCCCAAAATTTTTTTATTGCATAAAGTGGTCCGTGATGCAAAAAAGGTTGAAAAACACTGCTCTACACACGCACACTCAATGTTGATCAATAGACTGAAACCATGGTGGGACGGCATGCCTTGAGCGTTATGTTCAACGTAATATGCTATGCCCGTGTGTGACGTAATAATCGTCTCTACGATTAGCTGAATGTTGCACGCAGTCGTGGCCGTTGTTATCATCAGTGCCGTCGCCACGTGGGGTCTTTGGTGGGCCTAGCCCCCCCAAATTGAAACGTGAAACACTATAAATAAGTGGAATTTTGGTTAATTTTATAATGTCAAGCACCCCGTACAAACGCAAAGCCCCCCTATTGAAAACTTTGTGGCGACGGTTCTGGTTATCATAATTCTATATGCACGTTGTTGATCGTGAGCACGCTTGTGCTGCGTCTGAAAGCTGCCGAATCTTTCCTAGAGACCAGTCATTGTGTTTATGAACACAACAGCGTGGAAGTGCAGAAAAATCCGGATTACAAGATGTGAAAAGAGCAGATTTTATCCGGTATCGGCGAAGACTGGATTAAAAAATTCGGATAAACCGAAAATTTTTATGAAGAAAAACGGAAAAAATCATTCGTACCACCAGTTTTATCCGGTTTTGGCGAAGATCCCGATCAACCGAGGTTTACTGCATTTGCGTTTAAAAATAGCTCGTTGGACAATACTTTTCTGCAAGTCTGGTCTAATGTATTTCGGCTTCAAACAATTTCATCAAGAAGTGTTCTCCGAAACGTAATAACTTGTCCACTACAACTGTTTGAAGGAGATTTCAAAACAGCAATTACGTAGCAAATAAAAATCAAGTCAAGCGGTGATATTGGTGTTGATAAACCATTATCCTCAAAAGTCAAAACGATTGCACCTGCAGCAATCATGCTCGGATAACACNAAAAGTATTGGAACGTTGCAAATAGCAATGCTATCAGTTTACTTGAAATAATAAGTTTATAAATGCTCGGTCGGTGGCATGGTTTGCAAAGCACAGACGATTGAGTCTGATAGCAATCGAACACTGCTTGAAAACAGTTTCGAATTCCGGCCTATCTTGGTTGTCAACAGTGCAAAGATGCTTCTTGCGTTTTTAATGACAATCGTCGCACATCCAGTATGTCCTTGCGAGGTTGATTTTCAGCTGCGTGGCCCAAGCGGTTACAACAGAATTTGATTTCTGAATCCTCGGCTGAGATCCTTGTGTGGCATCACGATTGAATTCAGGACGACAATCTCTGCGGGAATTGTGACGTCACGTCCTGCAATAAAAGCACACTTAATATGCAGTCACTGTAGTACTTATAACTGCAGCCGTTTCCCACGAAAGCGACCTACAGTGCAGACCTGTTTTTTGTTTGGTGTGTAAAGAAATCGCCATTGATTTAAACCATGGGTCTCCAAACTACTGTCCACGGGCCAGATTCGGCCCGCGAAGCCATTTCATCCGGCCCACGAAGACATTTTGTCAATAATGCAAAAATAATATATTTACGAAAAGTTTATTGATTTGGTAGAATGTAACATATTCCGAAACAATCTCATTATGCAAGATGCCCGGCCCTCGAACTGTTGCGAGCTTATGTGACCATCTGACAAAGAAGTTTGGAGGCCCCTGATTTAAACTCTTAAGATGTTTTTTTACAGATAAAGTAACCAACAAACCTCAAAGCTGTTCGGTTGCACGTTGTTCGGGTGCACCTGTTTGTTAATCGCAACCACCCAGGGGCGTAATGAGGGAGGCAAGGGGCCACAGTTCCTCTATGAATTTTATACAGGGCGTGGTATTTTTGCAACATTCGCTGACCCACCCTCACATCAGAAACAGGCATACCAAAGACGTTTGCCAGTCGCACTCAACTTGTCGGGCTTTAATCTATAAAAGCATGATAGACATTGACAACTCAGACGATTGTTGGTAGGTAACAGAACATAGCCCNTTTCTTGTTTCTANATGCGAGAAACAAAATCAGAAAAATTGACCCGGTAAACGAAACTTTTCAAAATTTGCAAGTCTGCTTTGTNCATCTGTCCATTTTTCTTTGCTTTTTGTCATTTTACGTTTTTTGATGAATGTTANGTTACTTCACAATTTAAAACCTGCTCGATCTCTACTTGCAAAATGCAGTACTTTATTCACTTCCAGTACTGTGCACCAAGTAAATATAAATGAGCAACAGTTTTGCTATTTTCCGTTTGTAAATTGAAAAGAAAAACTAAGCCATTGCTCATATAATACTTTTTACTCCGTCAACGTTAGGGGTATGACCTTGCAAGCATTTTATACCGAGCTAACAGTGCCACAGTGTAGATTTTTCTCAGCATTGAATTATTTTCCTCAACAGCTGTTTCTCTCGTCACAAATGATTGCAGCAATCACCAATAGTTTTGTTCAAAACAAAACGGTATACTGTATCTGTATAATCCTTCCTGAACAGCGAAGTAACGACAATGAGTCCTGTAGATATTTCATATTCTTGTGTGATATGCACAAGTCGATGAAACTATAACTACGCTAACCTAAAATGGTGATGGAAGGCCTTAGGCGTCCGTGTTCGTCAAAAAGGTAAAAGTTATCAATGGTAGCGTGGGGTGCATTCGGGTCGATTTGTGTCGGCGTCCCTTCGATTCTTGTCCATTCCCCAACCACGCAATGCCAACCGATTATGCTGTTCAATATGCAGCAGTGGTCCTGTAAAAATGAAAAGAAATAAATAGTCTTGCTTGTTTCTGCGTTAATTTTGGTTACCATTAGCAATAACAGCATGCAATCGCTTAAAAACATGACTTTCACAGTGCTTTCATCAGTGGGTCTGCGTTGATCACTGCTGGAGTCACACGAACGTTCTCTGCGCCGACGACAGAATCTCTTTTAAATGGTCTGGCACATAAGTGTACTGCATGGGGATGCAGGGGATGCGGTTGCATACCCAACGCTGAAAAATTGGCCATTATTTGGGCGAAAATTTTCAACATTTGGGCAAAGCCTGCAGCTACATTCACATGTATGTGAAGTACTGTCTATTTTACCATCGAAGGCAAAATAACAGCCAAAACGGCAAAATAATCTGAGACTATTTTGCCATCCGCTTTTACCCCTGATGGCAAAATAGGCACTTCCCTTGATTGAACTGGAATCACGTGGTAATTCCAACAATCTGCATCAAATTTGGGCCAACTGAAAAACTTCATTCAAGTTTTGAGTAAAATTACAAACATTTGAGTAAAATAGGAGCATTTGGGTATGGTCCAACAGCTTCAATTAAATCTGGGCAAATGAGAAAACCTTCATTGAATTTTGGGGGAAAATAAAAATATGTAAATAAATTGGGAATATTTGGGTGAAGCCCATCAGCCAAATCAACTTTTGGCAATTTGCAACAGCTTCATTCAATTGTGGGCAAATTCAAACAGTCCTGAACAAAGGTGGGGTGTATAGAACAGCTCCATTGAAATTGTAGTACATTTAGAAATGTCTGGGTGAAATATAAGAGCTTTGTCTTGGTGAACTATGAGAGAACTTCAAAGAGTTTTATTCAATTTTGGGGAACTTCAAACAGCTTTATTCTAATTTGGGTGATAATATACAAGCGCTTCATTTAAATTTGCATACAATTAGGAAGAACTGTGCAACTTCCAACAGCCTTTAAAATCATATTTGGGTCATTGCAACAGCTTCATTGAAACTTGGATACAATTGGAACCCAGTCCCGTTGCCACGGGGGGGCTTTGGTGGGCTTAGCCCCCCCAAATTGAAGCGTGAAACACTATGAATAAGTGGAGTTTTGGTTAATTTTATAATCTTAAGTCCCCCCAAACAAACGCAAAACCCCCCTATTGAAAACTTTCTGGCGACGGTTCTGTTGGAACCATCTGGGCAAATTGAAAGAGTTTCACATTCAGACTTGCATATATTATAAACGTTTGGGCAAATTACAAGAGCCCAACTCAAATTTGGGCCAATTGAAACAACCTCATTTAAATTTGGGTAGAGTTAGAAACATTTTAAAATTAGGAACATGTGGTGGTAACTCACCATTCCAACTAACCCTAATTTTTGTAAACCTCAGATTGTTGATGCTGTAAAATGTACAAATAAAATGTAGCTGCAAAATATTTTGTGGTGAAGTTGTGATATGATACTGTGAAGTTTTCGTGTTTCAAACTTGCTTCATGTTGTGAGATTTACAAGTGTGAATCTGTTTCCATATGAAGTACTTATGAACAGAATTAGCTACATAACTGCAGCTGTAATGTGTTGCGTGGTAGTAATATAGCTGTGATTCTATACTGTTTAGGTTTTCATATTTTCCCTTTGTTCCATGCAATGAATTTCATATGTTGCATCCTGCCAAATTTTAATCTTTCACTTCAATACTGTGAAGTGAAGTTTTCATGAACAGTAGCAACTGAACTATTTATTGCACTGCATAATTCACCTTTGCTAATGCAGTCCAGTGAAGCACTGCTACTTTTATAAAATATTCTTGTTGAGGTTATAAGTCATTTGTCATTGGAAATGTGCATTGTACACATTTCTTGGTAGTTGATCACATAGGCTGCAGTATTTGCGTGTATCAGCCCACATTGATAGTTTTTCTTGGCATGCTGTGTTCAGTGCACATTTAACTGTCTAAACTGGAATGGATTTTTGGTTTTCATAATGTGACTTGAGAAGCTGCAAACGTTTAAGTAAGTTGTAGTATTTTAAGAACAACGCATTGCAGTGAAGATTGCCTAATGTCGAAGGCTAAGCTATATGCTATGTATTAAATTGCCTCCTTTCCCTCTTCTTACTTGAGACTTGACCTACTTGCGGCCATGTAATCCTTTAGATCGCAACCTGACATTTTACTCCTTTTCCAAATTGATTGCGATTGTGGCCAACACAAATGCACACATCTATGCTAGAAAGAAACGATCTTAGCTATTGGGATGATCGTGTTGGAAGAACGTATATAAAAACTTGAAAATGAAGATTCGGAACAACACGTTCCACACGTAGTGGCATGAACAGCAATTTTGGAGGGGGATTTTATTGCAGTTAGCTAACATTTTTCAACACAATGAATATTACCATTGTTGACATGTAGCTATGCAGAATATTGATTGTTACTTGATGTCGTTCAGCTTTAAACCCCGGTAATTGGTAATTAGGCATGCAGACACCTTGATTTGTTTACAATGGTACGTTTAAGTCTTAGCATTAATACTTGCTGTTTACACGTTATTTAGGAAAAGCAAGATCAAATTTGGGAAAACATTTTTGCATCCCCAAAAATATCCACTCCCGTACACCTGTTGTCTGGCATATGTTGTTTTTTACAGCAACGTAGTTACCGTGCAGCTCTCTTAACATTATGTTTGAGGCAGTAGAACGACGAAAACGACTATTTTGGCACCACGCAGTCTAGAAGTCAGAAAGCACAATTTTAACAACTAGTTATGTTTATCGAGGCAAGTCTTGTCCTACAATTTGGAAAAGACACTGAGACGTTAAATCAGGTACCATAACTTCTAGCCGGTTGAGAACAAACGCTTATAGGGAAAGCAGGCATTTGTTTTTACCTACCTTCAGTATAACTCCATCGAGGATGATAGAGTTTTTCACACGGACACCCGACTTGATGACAACTCCAGCTCCAATCGTTACGTGAGGGCCCAGCTGCCGAAAGGTAATAGCTAACAATTTTTTTTGACAAATACATCTGGCTGAAAATATAGGAAAACTGTTTAAAATGAATTCAAAGTGAAAAAATTAGCCTTTTGTGGGCAAATTCTAAAGATCTTTTTGTTTCAACACTTCCGTTGAGTTTAAAAATGCAAATGGTGTTAAAACCAGCAAATGTATACTCACTTTTGTCGCATGTTTCTAAAGTTCAAACATGATTTGTTTGCTACAAAGATAGGGCATACCATTACCGCTCGTTTTGATAAAATTGGGCTTTTGCACAAATGAAGGCATGCTAGTTTGTCAAAGATGCTCTCGCTTAACTGTTTTGTCACAATTGCAGAAAAAAGGTGTCATCCAACCACAAGCACTATTCATCCCAATGCCAAGCGTGTGACGTTTAGAGATGGACCACTACATCAAATTGGTGCAGCAGAGTTTTCAAAGATGCTGGGAATGATTGCATAGAGCCTTAAAGCTGATATTTCACAATTCATACCCCACCTACATTTGCTCAAAATGTTTATATTATACCTATTGCACAAGACTATCAATATGGCCAGTGATGAAAGTAGGGGCGTACCGATGTTAGATGGCACCCAGGGCAAGAAGCAAGTTTGGTGCCCCCTGTTCGAACCTAAGGTCTTTTGGGAGTAAATGTACTGTATTGAAGAAAGTACAGTACTTGCGACATTGTTGAGACTTCTCGGCGCCAGGGGCATTACGACCCCTTGCCCCCTCGTTACGACCCTGGATGAAAGTGACTCATATTTGGTAGGTAGGGTGGTGAATAGGGTTGTGAACGTTGTACTCACCAGGTAGAAGGGAAAGCAACCCTAGCTTCTCCATCCAAATCCATAGTAACAATTTCCTTGTTATGGTTGAAATCGTTGGTTCACCTCATTTTCATTTGGATAAATGTATGAATTCATAACATAAACTTTTCTCTTCCCATCTCAAAATTTACGCTTACGTAGCATGTAGCTTGTTTGTGAGAATTTTTAGTGTATTGCTAGGGAAGACACACAAATGTAAGTTCATTACATAGCATTTTATGCCAAAAGGAGTCTACACAGAGGGCACATTAAGATTTTTTAATATACAAAACTTGGGAAGCGCAAACATTTTGTTTTTTTGCAGAATCTCATACAAGTCACAGTTTTAGTGAAATACCTTGGTAAAAACTAGAGTGAAGTGGTTTCCTCGTTAAAGTTCTCCTTACTGTAAACTAAACGAGGTTATGCACTAGTCACGGCCAGCCATACAGGTGTGTCACAGAAGTCAAACGCGTGCGGAAAAAATGTGCCAGTGAAAAAAAGCAATTAATAAGCTACCCTTCCGTCACAGGGCAAACTTTCAAAATAATAAAATGGCCGGCTGCACTTTCTACTCATCTGATAATAAGAGGATATATGTCTTTCTTTAAGGTTTGGTACTGGACAATTACCAAAATTTGCAGTCTGAATCGTTACCTGCTCTATGGCATTTAATTTTATTCAACTTCTGTCCACATGCGGGGATTTAAGACTTTTTTTGCAATTGGGGAAACACTGTTAATTGTTTCAAGTTATCAAACGTTTTCTTTTATTACCGTCAAGGTCCCAAAACCACATGCCAGGAATTGCTGCTAATTTAACATTCAAAGTAGGATTTCCCATTAAGTGAAATTACGTAAAATTTGATCAACACATACGTTTACTGTTTTAGTTGAATAAAATCTTTCAATTTTTAGTTCATTAAACAAAGAATTAATACCACAAAGATACAATCATTCACAACAATGGTACATATAGACAGAAATTAAACTAATTATTCCTTCATCGAAACCTTTCTTGCCAATACCAAAACGTTTGAAAAACCCAGTTGGAAAACCATCTTGTTAAAGCAACGTGACAAAACTCACCACAGCCGTTGGATCAACTTCTGCTGTCGAATGAACATAAACATTGCCACAGTAGTTTGGTTGTAAACTCAATCTCTCAGGGTGCGTCACTTTGTAAGATTCCAGAATTGCTCGATTTGCGTAAAGTGCTGAACCAGCGGACTTGATGCTCAACCAAAAACTGTTGATCTGGTATGCGAATAACTTTCCTGATCCAGCCAACGATGGAAGTATGTCGTCCTCCAGGCTTATTCGTCCAGTGGACAACGAACCGTTAACTTGGCTTGATTCTTGTATGTAGGTATCACTGCAAAAGATGCACGCCGTAATCTGGACGACTGAAAAGGGTTTCGAATGAAATGACCTGCCTTTTCTACAGTTTGTACAAAGTTAACAAGTGAAAGATCAACAAATGCGAGAAAGCCTTTGTGCCTGCACAAGCGTGTAACTCTTAATTGGTCAGAATATAGAGCCAAACAAACTGATTGAAAATAGTGTATTCACCATAAAAANTCCAGTGGTTTCTACCGCTAAAGTTTAGATTGTTTAAAGCTAGCAATATCGTTGGGCTAAGAAAGGACCTAAACTTTCTCAGTAGCGTTTTTGAAACAAACTGATTTTTCACNAACCAGCAATTGCGAGTTGTTTTAGAAGCAATAATTGCGAAAAACAAATTGAAACACGCTTGTGACAAACACAGAAACATGGCAAACCCAAGATAAAATGGAGCATTCTTAATACTGTCGAAGAAACGTACATTCTTAAAAATAAAGCTTGCACGAGAAGTTGCACCAAAATCGTTTCGATCAAAAAGCGTTTAAAGTAGATTGAGGTAATCCGACTTCATTGCCAAAACTTCAGTAACTTTTTTAACAAAATTTTGCTGTTCTCAAAAAAAATATTTTTCAGTAATAGTCCACTTGTGGATTTGTGTTTGTCAAAGTTTATTTCGTGTTTATTTCCGTTTCTGTGTTTTTCATTTGTAACATTAGCCTATGCATAATACATAAAGATTTTGTGTTTTTTCTTCAAACTACTGTATATGCACTGAAATGAAATCACATTAAACTGGCATACCTGGTGCAGATAGGTTATTGCATTACGTGCAGAATAGTTTGAAAAAGATTAGGTTTGGAAATGACGCATGCTCAGCTGTTCAAGGTTTGACCCTTATCACCTCAATCGTTTAGTGCAGTGGTACCCAACTGCGGTACCGCCCCCCTGGGGGTGGTGAGAAGCTCTAGGGGGGCGGTGAAGGAGAAATGGGCGGTTGGGGGGGCGTTAGGAGATCCTTTTAGTAAATACATTTTTGTTGTCTTACAAACTTTGAGTGACCAAATGTCATAAAAAACAGTATGATCAACAAACATGTATGCATGTAATTTATAAACAAAAACTTGGCGTTTTTGAAACAGATGTGAAATTCTAGAAAATACATTGAGGAACTGCAGTTTCCATCACTAAAGCTGCACAGTAAAACTGCACTCCTCTATAATAAAATAATTATGATTGAAATTTTCGTCAGCTGCACTTTTTGGCATGGATAAACTGTTACTTAATAATGCCCGTTTCGTAACCAAACGTCTGAGCTGATTTTGGGTGGAGTGGTTTTAATGATCACAAATATATACAATAATAAACCTGTACGAGTTCAATTCGAAAGTAGAAAGGAAGTTTGTATGTTTTACAGTTAGTATTAGATGCTAACAACAATAAGCTCCTTAGAGGGAATTGAAAAGATTCCAGAAAACAGAAATGTTTTTCAGAACGCACTTCAGCTTGAGTAATGCCAAGGAAGTCTAGCGAGAGAAAGATGGCAGAGCGAGTGGACGACTACAAGTGTCGCGGTTAAGTTCAAATGCTTTTAAAACCTGCAGAGTAAATTCAATCTTACATTGCTCCGAACTCAAAATTTACTAAAAATGTGGCAGAGTATTAGTGGATTGATCAAACAACACCAAACGATTTAGAAGTGTTATGCTAAGATTAGCAATGTGGGGCACTCGGATAATGATGAAGAGTTTGAACACCTGTTTATTTTGAAGAGTTTGTACGCCTGTTGCTGCACACAGAAGGTGGCTGTCAAAGGATTACGCCTGANACGTTTCTATTCACTGTTTGATACAGTTGGCCCTCTGTAATGAACTAAGAAACATCAAATTTGACGTTGCTTGTTTGTCAGATTTCTTCANAAAGNTCAGTGAGGTTAATTTGTAACTGCAAGGGAATGATGTTAACCTCATTAAAGCCACATCAGCAATNTCCACCTTCTTGTCCAAGTTTACTGCTGTTCAAACGAAATCAACCCCGTCATGAACTTTGACCGTTTCCAAGCCTNTCTGAATTGTAGACCACGGCCTACTTAAGATATCTTAAGTAGNCCGTGTTGGAGACTACCAGATGATGTCCTTCAGATTTACTGTACCCACCTGGATGAGTTGCAACGAGACAAGTCTCAGAGATTTAGGGATCTTGATTAAGGTACCAGATTAAGGTTATCAATCCTTTCTAGGTGTTGATAGTGAAGAAGCAGGAGTGGTCGAGGAAGAACTCCTTGCAATCTGACATGATATTGGGCTGTGACCAAAGTTCAGAAAATCTTATCAGGATTTTTGGTTGCAAAAGAAAGTCTCATTTGCTATCCAGTATTGTGGAAACAGTGGGGACTTATCTCATTGCATTCCCAACGTCATATTTAGTGGAAAAAGGCTTCAGTGCAGTCGGTTTTCTTCTTTCAAAGCACAGAAACGGAATAAATATTTGTGAACGCGGGGATCTATGACTTTTTTTGCATGAGTTCCAACCTGATGTCGAGAAACTGATATCTCTGCACCAAGCACAACTATCTCATTATCAATGAAATTGCCAGCACATTTAACCATTACTTGGTTAAATGCTGATTTCCCTTCCATACCACGGACATGGCTAAAACTGCAAGATGAATTAATTTAATCTTTTCACTCGGTCTTGTTTTAATCATTTTCAACCATAATAAATATACAGAACGAAAATTTTGTTGATATGTGTGTTGGGCATGATAGGCGACGAAAAAATCTGTTTGTCAGAAAAGGGGGCGTTAGCCAACAAAAGGTCGGGAACCAATGGTTTCGTGCGTAGTGACTCACTCATATGACGAACTTGGTCGGTGCCGTTTCTGGAATATTCTGCCAATACTTATGAAAATTTCCACACTTAACAAGTAAAGTCCGGCGTTGACATTGCTGCTCACGAACGAGTCGGGTTTTTCGACGTAGTGAATAACTTCGTTCGTTTTTGCGTTGACCCCGGCTACGCCGTAGTATGACGACTGTTCATTAGGTACCTGCGAAAGAGTAAAAGGGGGCCATGTGATGAGATTAAGATTTGTTTTCTGAATGCAACACAGGCCCGCAACCAGGGAGGGGGGTAACCGAACAATTTTCCCCCGAAATTTTCAAAAACACGTTTAGTTGTTAGGTACATCAACTAGTTACAGTCATTTTGCCCACCCCCCGAAAATATCAGCTGGTTGCGGCCCTGATGCAACCGTAAGGTTTGTCACTTCATGCACTTCATGCAGCAAGTGAATAGAGCTGAGTTTTCTGAATATTAAGCAGGTTTGCAGGAAATAGCTTTTGGTCACACGTTCCAAATGGCGAAGAGGTCTAGGTTCATGAAACGATTTCTGCCCGTTCTATTTATATTTGACAAGCAACACTTTTACTGCGTGTTTTAACGGGAAATTAACGTTGCAATCAAAACTGTCTAAACCGCATCAAGCAACACATGCAAGCGAGTTTTCACAACAGGAAGATGACTTGTCTGGTGACAAGCGATGGTGGATTACCTAATCACTTTGATAACTACTTTGCTGAGATTGCATCAGTCCACAAATATCAAACAAGACTTGCTTCTCTGCAAATATATTATTTACCTAGAATGAAAACATCTCTGGGTCAGCTCTCTTTAAAGTATATTGGTCCGAAAATTTGGTCTAACATTCCGGAAAAATTGAAATCGTCTTCGCCTTATTC
>JGI24021J15306_10010233_pt1 | contig 11625 bp, 3 predicted proteins | sample Ectturendosymbi1_FD_15306 | JGI IMG/M metagenome (IMG submission 15306)
TTATCATGATACAATCATCTGCTTGAAGCAGCTTCTTTGCATCATAATAAAAATTCCAAATAATTGCAGGCAGCTGGTTGTGCTTTGTCTTGGTGTTACCCAGTGGCGGTTCTAATGGGGGGCCTGGGTGGGCCATGGCCCCCAAGATTTCTGGCTTCCCCCTGCCTGGCCCCACAGTTTTGTGCTGAATTTCACGTTCAAGTTCGTTTGATTGACATATACAGCAAATAACTTTCAGTCAGCAAAATTTTAAACGATTTGAAGACATTCTGGCGACGGTTCTGACGATATTCACAAGCCTATGTTGGGTTTGATAGGGTTAATCATAGCAAATCAATCTTCATATTACGACGGAAAATCGCCATGCAGGAGAGACATTTATGTTGGCTCCCACTGTTTTCCTTGGCCCCGCAGTGCCTTCCCAGTTTTTTCATTTTAGAATCGCCACTGGTGTTACCCAGTTGCAAAATGTCATGAAGAAGATAAGTATATTTTTTGATGAAGAAGGTGTACAGTTTTAAAATAGGTTTAAAATAGGTTTTTGGTCAGGAATTTGTTACCTGCTAAACCTGCCAAACGGTTGGTAAAATCCTGCTAGAAANTNAGCTAACTGCTAGAGCTAGATTGAAAATTTTACAGCTAACAGTGAGANAATCCTGCAAGATTTAGCAGAAAATCAGCTAAAATGGCAACACTGCTGACCGCAATTTNATGCCGTTTGTTACAAAACTGCACAAAACGAATTAAACAAGAATTTCTGAACACAGACAGCGTTAAATTGAAAACATTCGCTTACTACTTAGTGCAAATTTAGCAAAATACTGACTTCTTGACTTCCTAGACTGAACAAATTTTTATATATAATGTAATAAATAAGATTTATTACAGAAGATCACGAGGCTCCCAAAAGCGCGGGGCCCGTAGCAATTGCTACATTTGCTACTATTGTTAATCCGGCGCTGGGTCAGCGGCGTAACTGACGGGGGCCAGGGAGCGAGCCGCCCCTCCTGGCAAAATATACTTAAAAACTGGGCCCCTTCAGCTGACATTTTGATAGTTAATATTCTTTTCGTTTTCAGTAAGTTGTTGCTTTTTTGTGTTTTTCGGAGTGTTTTCGCCCACGACATCCGGATTCACTATCATTTTTTAACTTTTTTTCTGAATGTTGACTAGTTGCCCCCCTACGGTGGCCAGTGGGCCCCCTTTCAGCTAATTTTGCCCCCTCGGTTCAAATCTCTAGTTAGCCACTGCCGGTGGTCCATGGACACCCAGGGTTTCGCAGAAAGATTTTTGAGGTTCCATGACCTTTGTGTACATAAGATGAAAGGATCCAGTGCTATTTCAAAAACATAGAAAAAATGAGTATTCATCACAAAGCGAAAAATAACAAAAAGCGATAAATAAATGTTTCCACAAAAAGTTCCACACAGTCAAAAATGAAAATAAGTATCAATTTGTGGAAACAGTCAGCTGGATTATATCTGGATCGGATAACCATGATCAACTCAAGTGATCAGCGACACTTATTCAGCAACCAACAGGAGTGAGACTAATTTAAAAACTTTCTGCGTTCATTAGCTTCTATTTTGCCTATAGAAAAACTAAATTGTAAATCTAACTCTGACTTAAATCTTATTGCTAACCCCTGTAATAACTAACCCCAACTCTAACCTCAGCCTATCAACCATAACTCTCACACTGACTAAAATCTTCGTGAGATTACCATCCTACTTTGCAGGCTGGCTGGAACAAACAATCTGTAATGACGCCTGAGAAAAAAAGTATGCTATAATAGAGATAGTGTTGCCAGATTAAATGTTAAAACAAGACAAATTTAGCTGCATTTCGTCTAGGAAAAAAATTTTCATGCACTGGAAAATTCTATAAAATGTCACCAGATTTTCGTCTACTGTACTTCCAAGCATTTTACCAGAAAGCAGTACTTGTCCGTAACGGTATTAACTGATTTTATCAGTGAGTTTCCAAGCTTTCAGTAAAATCGTCGAAAGGGTTGGGTCCATTACTCTGAAAAGGTTGGCAACCACTGTTTTAGAACTATTGAAACTTCTCTGTAATGAGCATCGACCCATTGTCTGTTGTAGACTGTAGCGATTACTGGCGCGATACATTCGGAGTCAACTTGTTGAAGTAGGTGCTGCAAACATGCTGTTTTGTTTGTTGTTTTTATAAATTTTAGCGTGGTTTTCGGTTTTCTGTGTTTTAGCCTATGAAGCATTACTGTGGTATAAGTCAAAACACTTGAAAACTCTTTCTCTCTCTGTGGCTTTAAGTTTTTGTATCGAACCAAATCCGTGCATACTTTACCAAAAATATACGCAACACAAAATTTTGTAAGAAAATGTTGAAAAAGTAATCGCTTTGCAGCCTAAGTCTTTTTGTAAGTTTAAACTTTTAATTCGTGCAAAGCAAAAATTTTAGTTCGCTCACATTCGGCCATAACTCGCCAGCCGATAGAGCTAGAGAGCTTTTTCAAACCCTCTAAAAATGCGGAAATTCTTGTTTTTTCACTAAAAAAACTTGGGAACTTTCGGGTTTGAACATTTTTGGTGCAAAGACACAACTGGGGCAGGTCAAGGTCTTTTTGAATGACTTCATGGGGACCTGAGAAAAAAATTCCAGAGGCACTTTTGTCGCTTTTCTTTCAAAAAACATAATCCGCACCTTCAGAGCCTTTGATCGACTACTTTAGAGTCTTTGATAGGCTATGGCACTATTTTAATTCTTAACAACTTTCAATTAGATTTCCATCATTTTTCTAAGGCGAAGAATAATCACAGTCACTTTTCGTGCATGAAACAGCTAACTGATCGTAGAATGAAGCTTAAAACGATTGGCTGAATATGAATCTTGCCGCTAGAATTTCTGAGAATTTAGTATACTCAAATCAAAGTATACACAAGCATATAAATTTGTACGTTTGTTTTTCAACCAAAACTTGTGGCAAGCAGCCTGTGTCCCTGTGCGGTAATAGGTCTGACACTGAAGGGCGCTATACGCATTATAACTTACGTAGGATACTCACGAAGAAAAAACTTTTCAACCTGCAGACAAATCAGCAGTCCAACAGTCCGTGAGTTACGGGGCAGCTGGCAGAAAGAACCAATGCTCTGCAAATTCACTTGGAGAAATGAAGGTAAAAATTAATTTTTCTATTTAATTGATTGCGTAATTTTTCCGTCATGAAATTAAGAAATTTTGAAGGTTTTAGATAAATCTTTTACATTTTGTATTGGTTTCTGTTGTCTGTTTTGCACCCATTATTAACTTTGAAGTGTTCCTTTTCTTTTGCGTCGAGAGTTTGCACTCGTGCAGTGTTAATCGTTTGATTGTGACTGTTGATCCCAGTAACTAGTTTTATTTTTAAGACGACCACGTTTTTGCAATGTATTTCAGTTTGCCGACAATCCGCACAGAAAAACTGTTGCATTTAGCAGAAAAACGCGATACGGCAAAGGAACTATTGAGAACAAAATGCTTATTTTCAAAATATTTCGTATTTTATGTGTGTAGATATAAAAACTTTGCTTTTTCCACTTCCAACATGCCGAAGAAGTTTTTCGACTACAGTTACTTGGTTCAAACGGACTAAACACCAGCCAAAACCTGACGTTTGTATGGTCAGACGAATTACATTTATTTATACAAACCCATGTCTGGTGCTGAAATCTGAGAATCAAGTAGGAAGATTCTATTTTTTGATCCGTAGGGAGAGTATAACCGCATAAAAAGGGTTTGAATGTAAAGTTTTTTCCACAACATTATTTGACTTCACCTGTTTTTCAAGAATCTCCACAATTTTTACCGTTTTGTGTATTTAGCTCACTTACATAGATTTACAGTGGCCATTTTCATTTCTAGACGAGTTTAGTTCATAGGTGGATCGCAAACACCTTCATACCACTACGTTTTTACAAACTTTTTGAGAGCGGAGGAAAAGATGTTGCAACTAGGTTCATTTTCAGGACTGATTTGAATTAGGACTGCCCAAAAGATAGCAGATGAAACAAAATGTGGTCAATCAGGCGAGACTATATCACAAAATAATCCTATTTGAAGTTTTCATGATTGAAAAAAAGATATTTGAAATAATTACCCTCTTTNAGATAAATAATTATGTCACTCTTTTTGTTCTGCTAAAACCTGAAAACATTAAAAAAAAACATTATTTTTGACCCGATTTCGTTAGCAAGTTGTCTCATGCGACTATGGCTGTTAGAGATTTGTTTGATGAGTTTGATCGGATAATACAGTAATATTGCATTTTTAGATGATGCGCTTGTTGCTGAAAATTAATTTGTACAAGTCTGTTTGTAACAGATTCAATTAAGTGATAACCAACTAAAACTTTGTACCATAGAAATTGATAACATATGAAGTTTGTTATACCGAGCAAGCGTGAATGGCGTAGCATTAGGTGAGTGGGGGTTACGCAGACGTATAGTTGCAAAGACCTGATTAATATTGGTTTTTGATCGAGTACCCTCTTAACTCTTCACCACATCTAAAATTTGTGCTTGATGAAAAATTGTTTCACAGAGTAGTTACCCTGCGGCACCTGTAACCTGCTGGTTAGCAGTCTTCTTCAGGCACCACACTAGTGTTTACCAAATTATCAATTTGTCTATTTGATTTTCAGCCTGGACCGCACACGCAAGAAAAGTGAACTGCGAAAGATCAGTTGCTCACTCTGGTCAATCATCTTGCGATTTATGCTTAGAAGTGTATGTATGAAAGACTGAAGCGCTGTTGATTTCCCGAAAATCTTGTAGGCAAAGAAAAGAAATATTTTAAGCAAACTGCAACAATTAATAGCCAGCATTAACTGCAACAATTAATAGCCAGCATTAACCATTATCGTTTATCATTTAACACTACTTTTGCTATCTACTTCTATGGCATCTTTTAAACTTTTAGCATTGTATTTAGAAGTTTGTTATGGATCGTAGATATGTACAGTAGATATAGGTTTCTTTTTCTTGGACGTTGAAAAGCGCTTAACATAATAAAGGCAAGTTATAATTTCAATGACATGAAACAAATTTGTCAACAGGGTAAAACGTCGATGGTTATGCGTAGCAGCTTTAACCACATAAGGAATGAGCGTTTACAATCGTGAGCAGCGCAGCATAAGTTTTTCCAAGAAAGCGTGGGAACATGATCATAAGCAGCTTGCGGATTTGAATTTAATAAGCACCTACCGCACCTGCCAAGAGCACTGAATTCTTCGAGACGTGCTGATAAGAAACACACACACACATGCATACTGTATTTCGAAATTTATCAGTTTCACATCTGGGGCGGGGAGAGTGGTTGATATTAACTCTCGGTAATGGGTCAGTAATCGCTCAAGTGATCTACAGGTTTTAAAGCAACTGATTGTCGTTGGCTAAAAAGAACTTATTCTTTTCAAAATATATGTGGTAACATTTTATTGCTTATCTTAGATGAAATCATTAATACATTGAGAAACACTGTCTATGGAAAGAAATCCTTCCTCAGCAAAGACTCAGACAATAAGATCTTGCAGAGTGTATATTTCGCCTACGAATCAGCATTGTTTACTTCGCTAAAAGTAAAACGTTCAGATTTTTAGAAAGCAACTTGTTTCTTGTATATTCATGCAATTTTTCAGACTTGAGTAACTTTGAAAAATGTCCTCAAAACTAACAAATTTCCTGGTAGAATTGTGAACGGTTTATTTTTCTTAACATCTAATTTCATTTCGCAAGTGCAAATGGATTTTTAAAAGTTAAACATTGCGGTAGAGCAATATATTCCATAGATGTAGGAGCAAGCAATTTTTTGGGAGTGCAAGGAATATTTTGCCCAAACTTCCCTGAATTTTCCCGAAAAACTTGCATGCGATAAACTTTCCCCCAGTGAGATTTGTGTAGCTGTTGGTACATTATATTTACCCCTACCAAGTTTCCATAGACTTGAAAATAGAAAACTTGACACGACACTTGAAACTTATTTTTTTATAATCCAACTGCACAAAAGTGTGCTAAGGCTGTGCAAGAACATTGTCAGAAGCCAGCTGCCTCAGTAGTCTTGAGTAACTGCTTCGCGGTTCTGAGGTGTTCCATTCTCATTCCAGCTGTTGTTGTCAGCAAGGAACCTCAGACTTATCTGAGATAGGCTTAAAGTTGCTTCTTTGTCTGAAGACATAAATGTGGTATATGTGGCATGGCATGTATCATATTATTTATGTTATGACTACGCCTTGAGTCTCACAACATTGTTCAAATTCACATATATGCAACAAACTGTATTGCAAAATGTGTTGATCCAAACACTGTTGTTAAAATTAAAATAAAAAATAAAAGCTTTTCTGTACTTGTCTGGCATGGACTTTACTAAAATGAAGTAGGTGCCCTGCAGCATACTCGATTCCCACAGTGTACAATTAACAAACTACGTAAATTACATTCCTTCTTTTGCCCAAACATTGAAGTGAGTCAGTTACTCATCAACTTTCATAAACTAAAACACGAAGTTCCTAGGAAGTTTGTTGGTTGTGTATATATTTAATGTGTTTTCTATGACAAATGACGTTTTATTGTACATTCAATAACAAAAAGTGTAATTTCATTAAGACAGTTGAAAATGTCGGAACAACTTTGCCCAAATTTTTGATAAATCAAAACTTTGGGGGTGCGCTTGCAGCCCCCGCACCCCCAGCCCTACACCACTGATATATTCGACTCTTACTTTGGAGCACAGCGAAAATCGAAATTGGGCATGTTTTGTAAGGTTCGATTCCTTTGCTTTCATTTAATAACATTCCACGACAAGTAGCAGCGTACATAAATCGTGTGGACACGTGTGGTGTAGAAGTGATGAAGACACTTGGCATCCGGGTACAACTCGTATTCGCAAACCTTGGAACTCCGGTTTGGAAAATCGAGGAAATAGGGCGATGCAGTCTTGGCTTACTTGGTTCCTACCGAAACTCTGATACAAGCGCCATTGACGGTGTTGCACTGTAGCTTTAAAATTGTGCAAGACATTTTAAGGCAAAAATGTAAAATACTAATATATTATCATCAAGGATGGAACTAATATGGTTTGACACAACACGTCTACAATCGTTCGCAGCAGTCTACCTGTGAGATCAACACGTAGCAAAGCATGGCAGCTCACGGAAAAAAAGATGGCTTATTGCTTGTAGTACGCATTCCAAAGTGATTTTACTTTCTCAGTTTTCGACTTCTTAAAATCTATAGTTATCTAAATCGCGCACACAACCAATACTTTCGCACACTTTTATGAAATTAAAACAGTCCGCAACTTTTGCCAAAAAAAACTCTTTGAAAACATAGGTGTATTGTCCAGGCTGTCGTCATTAAGCGTTTGTGGTAGCACCTTGTTATTTCATTTCACTAAGATGAAAATATTGAGGTATATTTCACGCTTATGCTTTTCGGACCGATTGAAAAACCACATCAAGTGATCAAATCGCTTCTTCCAGTCAATGATTTCAAGTCATGAGTGCTCCCCACTTTCGTAACGATATTTCACCCCTGGCATACGTTTTGACAAGAATCTTCCTACTTTGCTATAATACTAGTAAAGTTTATGTTGCGTTTGACTTGTATCCGATTTAATGTAACGCTATCCTTGTTGCTTGCGTTTTCACAAAATCCGTGATTTCACCAGCGCTAAACTTTATTTTTGTCGTGTTGCTTCAAGTAATCAACACCACACCTTGCAGTTTGCAATAAAAATTAGTGTTTGTTATGTTTTTAACGCACTGCAAATATTCTCTGAAAGGAATCCACCATTTACTCAGTTGCATTTGAATTCAGTAGTTGCTCGAAAATCCTTGTCGCTTTCATATAAAAACAGTCCTGTAAGAATGTCCAACGCTAAATAGCTTCATGAAAAAGATCATTCAAATGCCCGATCAAGGCAAATGGAAATTAGCATCGAGCAAGGTACCTGCAATGAACAAAAATCACTTGTTACTTCGTTATGCGAGACTTCGTGAACTCCTGGCGTGTCGGTTAACTTACCAAACTGCAGTCATTTCTTTTTGTGAATGTGCATGATGCTCACACCGGCACCGGGTCGAATGATCGTTTGCTGCTTGCTGGATAGACACTCATTGTGACACATACTTTTATAGAGGTAGTACGAACTACAGTAGCTGTGGTCCTGGTCATGGGCGTCGGAAGGGGTGGCCAGGACCCTGACCCTAGATTTTGAAAATTTTAGCAAAAAAGGTTTTTTCGTGATTTCGAGTGGTAAGAAGCAAATAATTTTTGGCCACCGCCTAGAAAAATTTTGCAACCCCCCCCTGGTGCCACCCTCCTGGAAAAAAACTTCTGACGCCCATGGTCCTGGTTCGACAACATTCTACCGCCAAGTGCTTTTCTGTCAACTTTCCCGAGTTAAAGGTTCGTGTGCGCGGGACAATGGCCCAATCTCTTGCCTGATTTAAGCTAACTATTCATAAAAAAAAACAAACGTTAAAGTTGGTTTAATGGTAAGCAATACACCGTGAAGTTAGTAGGAGCAGCGCGTTAAATGCATAGATAGTGCAAGCCATAAAACACATTGCCCGCCAGGGGCTTAATACAGCACGAACGGACCATTGAATGCCTTACAAAAGCCACAAAATCACAAAAAGCAATTGTTCTTGCTATTAGCTGTCATTATGATTTTTTTAAGTGCGGCAACAACCACATGGGAATTTTATGAATTTCCTAAAAACTTCCCTGAGTAAATCATACAGAGGCAATATGCGCTGGGCCGATAGAGCAAGCGATTTGCAAGGTACGGAATGCGTCTCCTTTCAGATCTACTCAGCGTATCAAACTGCAGGCGAAAAAACACACGGTCGAGTCTCTAAAGCTGCAGCACACGGAACTTCAGGGACCGCACTTCAAAGCAACGGAGTTTTTGAAGGATAAATCGACGACGCACAATCTGCTCTCGAAGTACGACGGCACTTGTGAACAAACAGCCCTTGATAATCATTGCGCGGGCTAACTGTCGTCACTGCTATAGGTTTGAGAAGCGACGGGTTATTTGCATGTTTGATTTGCACAGGAAAAAAATGGAGAGAACTCAGACGTCTGCATGCAGATTACTGGCTCAGCAATTCTGCATGTTCGGTACTTCAACAAGACATCTACGTACAGCTCAAAACTGTCGTAATTTGAGAGGGATACGACAAAAGCATGTGCGAATCGGAGAAAGTGCGTAGCAGGGACGTAATCCGAGGCGAACCTTGTGAATCAAGGTGTTTTCGACGTAGCAAGCATTGAAAAAAATAAGTGTCGTCAACAACTTAACTGAAGAGGTGGGCAACAACCAAGCGTCCTTGAACAAACAGAAAAATTGAAGTAAATGGTCAATAAAAGGGCACACATATTCGTGTGATACATGTTTGATTACGCTTGAAAAGCGTTAAAAAGCAGTGGCGCTTAAAGAAGCTGGAGGAACTAGCACGTCGTCAACACGAGCGATAATGCAAAGAACAGTTTTTTTGAAAACTACAAACGTTTCGAAGTGAACTGTAAACGATTAAAACATCTCGCAAACAAAGATAAGATCTTGTCTACTGATTGGACGGAACCATGCAAATAGCAAAGTTTACAAACAAATGTAAAAAAACAACACGCAATGTAATAAAAGAAACACGTAAAAGAGAAGCAAGCTCTTGACATTTTTCCAGTTTTAAACCTTATTTCAGCGAAGGCAGCAAGATCATAGCCGGATGGGCACCCTGTAGTAGACGTGTTACACGCGTAAACACTGATGTTAAAGAGCAGCTGTAAATAGCAACGAGAAAAAATAATGCGTCAAGCAATACAACTGATGCAATGCACGAAAATATGAAGCATTTTTGATGCAAAGCGGGTTTGAGTTGAATTTGATGATTGGCTCTCGCATGACACCCCACCGCGGATGGTCGAAAGATAACCGCTCGCTAGGTAGGTAGGGAAAACGTGAGGCAAAGAGGTGAAAACCTGCAAAATTTAAAAAGGAATTTTTGTAAGAGATTTAAGTATAACGCAATTCATGAACGTCACGGCGAAAATTCTGCTTATGCCAAAGCACAATAATTTTGCCTATACGGAAACCCACCAGTAGGGTAGCTATAAAGGTAGTTGCTGTTGACATTTTTCAACAAATTAGACATGGCAGACAACCAACCAAGCGTCATAAAAGTGGCTGCAGCTATTGATTGCTGCAGTTAATTTTTTCTTTCGAAAAGTAAAAATGTTTACCAAGTGCAGGAACTAGCCAAGTAAAAAGTTATTGCGAGGGGTGAAACAACCTTATTTGATTTTTTGTCCCTTTGGATCTGTCTGCGATCTTCGACTCACTTTGTGTTTTACGCGACAGGAAATTACGCCTTCGCAACTTTTGTTTCACATTTGAGCTTTCTGTGGGAGACGCGTAACAGACAAACTCGAATGAAATAACAGTTTTATCAAAATATTTACGTGAGGTCCACCAGAAAATTACACGCCACCCATATTCCTGCAGCCTCTGGAGAGGGAGCGTAAATGCCCCTAAAAAATCGCTGTCATCTGTATCGCGCGGATAAAATTGAACTGATTAAATATATTGTAAAGACCAACAATAACGAGTTGATCTCAAGTGTCAACTATGTTAGTCAGTAATCAGCAAGCAAAGTCAAATGTTAACCAACACTTGGCTACCTCGCTAAAATGTGTTGTGGCATACGCTCGCAAAAGCTAGATTTCGTGCATTTTAAAACAAGTAGTGTTTTTCCATACTGAACAAATACCGGGAAAGCCTAACGTTTTTTGGTTGTTTTCTCATTTCAAACCGCTCAACAAATCCACCACGACAGTTATTACTATCTAAAAATGTGAAACGGCCTCTCGACAATCTGTCCGACAGTTGTAATTATGATGAACGAAACATGGCGTAATTAAACTAGCAATGTTCCACTAGACCACCGTAAAGGAATTCAGTTAAGCCGCAGCCCTGTTATTGAAGTGTGCGAACTCAATTCGTTGGCTCGGTGTAGGTCAGGACCGCACTGAGGGTGCAATTCAAGGCAATGTCGCGGTAAAACTTTTAATAAATGCAATGCAAAATCGATGTGACGCACTTCACCCTAGAAGGACGAGGGCTCGGCAGCAGATGTTCAGCCAGAGGACTGCCTATCGAGCAGAATGCGCCTGTAAGCCTGACATGTTTTTGGCAATGGGGGCGGTACTTTGAACTTGCCGCTTCCGCGCTACGGCCATCACCACATTTCGATTGCATGCTTTGTGACGCAATTATCAGCGCCTGGGTCACAACCACGATACTTTCCGGTTTACCTTGGGGAAATATGACTGAAAGCCGGATGTTCAGTCAAGCATTGTAACGTCACAAACTCAGAGATGAAAGACTAAAAAAGCATCGAACTTTGGCAGCCCTGATGATGAAGGAGCAAGCCTGCGCGTTATTGCCTCGACCAAAACAGCACAAGCACAAGCAGAAAATTTTGTCGCTTCAAAAATAGGGCCGGTCATGGCTTGGCTCGTTCTGAGACCAAGGCGCGCGCGGGTTTGCGAAACGTAGAGCCCGATGCAATATATCGGCCCAAACACATGTAACTTCAGCGGTCTCGGC
>JGI24021J15306_10010235_pt1 | contig 11623 bp, 4 predicted proteins | sample Ectturendosymbi1_FD_15306 | JGI IMG/M metagenome (IMG submission 15306)
GTTCTCAAAGTGGTCGATATCGACCCCCAGGGGTCAATTGGACCATCCAAGGGGTCGATAAATAGTCACGGGGTCGAATGGGGGTCACTGAATAGCCCGTAAGTTCTAAGCATATTTTCGGATGGTTTATTATTTTATCACGCATTTCAAGAAAAGTTTGAGAACCACTGTATTAGACAAAATATTTTTGAAGCAATGGGCTTGTATAGGACAATGGTGGACAAACTGCGACTTGCCTACATGGTTTGTGCGGCTCTTCTAGCTAAATAGCAATATCTCAAAATGATAGCGAGTTGTCGCTTAATTTTTAATGTTTGTGTCATTCACCAATGTGTTTACACGAATTCGTAGGGTTAGTTGCCAGGGAGTTTACACGATTCGATGTAGTTTTTTATGCAAAACATTTTCTGTAAAATTTCCATTCTTTACCGAACTGTATTTGTATTGACGCTACAAACTGATTTTGCGGCTCGCTGGTGTTTTTGTTTTTCTGCAAAAAACTCTTCTACTGAACAAGTTTACCCACCCCTAGTATAGAAATTGGATTTGAAGTCCAATCCAGTGGACAGCTCCCATTTCGACAATAATTTTAAAGGAATAAAAAATTGTCCATTATCTCGGGCTAACATGAACTAGCCTAGTACACCGAGGACTAACTGGCATCATCATTGATTTCTGACGTACATTACTCAACAGTGGGGAAGTTAACACGAGAACTTCTCATTTACTGTTACGTTACTAACGTCACAGAACAACAGTAGTACCAGCCAGAAATTTTAGTGACGCAAGCCTCGAAAGGGCACAATCAGTAGGCCCGTCACCAGGGTTTTGCAGCAGGGGTGCGGCAAAAATCACAACGAGAGGCCACATCTTTAAATACAATATTGGATGTATGCAGCAACCGGGGGACCATACACGAAATGAGGTTGCACGATATTTAAATGGGAGGGGGACATCGCTGACCCCCTCTGGCAACGGCCCTGGCAATCAGTCAGCATAAATCGCGTGATGAACCCGAGTGACGCTGTTCACCTTGAATCATCCCTGTAATAGCCTATTTGAATTTCAGATGGTTCACCGATACGTTTTCATAGTGGTATAATTTTGTCTGAAATAGTGAAATTTTGACGCTCGTATGGTGTACAAGCTGGAGGTAAATCCGGCAAAAAAAACCTTTCACCACTATCTGATGATGTGCTATGAAGACGCTTCCTTAGCTTTGTGCATGTTGTATTTGTACTTACTTGTGAATGAATTTTGTGTGAGATTAAGAACAACTGGTTGCATTTATGTGCTCAAGTCACTGTAGCATAGATAGATAGGGCCTGCTATAGATAGAGATCGCCAAGGGTTTGTAAAACATTGCATAAAATTGCTTAAACATGCTGACAAAAGTTAATGACGTCATATTTCAATGCTTGTGACGTCACAATTGGCACATCAAACCACAAAATTTTTCTACAGTTTTTGTGAGTTGCACTTGTGTCCCCCACTTTGAGAAATATTCCGCCACCCATGATTGTGATTCAGATATGTTATTCCAAATGCACATCTTTGTTACTGGCTTTCAGTAGTAAGGAAAAAAGGTAATGAAACAGCTCACTTTTATGTGCTGGTGACGCTGTAGAGACTTTTGAAAGGCTCGTAGCAGACAAACTGCTGTGTAATGTTGAACTTGATCTGACCTCCAAGTGCTGTTGTTTACGAAACCAAGCGAAAGATATAATCTTTCAAGCTTCACCTGAACATGAGTCAATAGCCAAGCTACGAGCTTACGTTAAATGACCTAGAAGTGAATAACTTCGTTGCGATTTTGCTGAACACACATGTCTCTTATTGTTAGCAAAACATTCATACTTTTTATCGAGTCATCAACATGTGGCACACGTCACATGCAGCTACGTGTTTTATCTAGGCCTGCGCCTGTGCATACATGCTCCGACATTTTCATAAAAGCAGAAGTAGAAAGAGAAAAAAGTAAATGCAATTTTGACCTTGGTTTAGTATCCTACTTAGTTTGTAAAATGAAGCTTATTTTTGTGGTGTTAAGCCACAAAATTTGTGTCGTTTGTAAGCTGAGGTTGTTGAAACGCGGTTGTCTTCTTCGCCGTCGTTAGATCAAGTTGTTGCTGTCCACTGCTTGTCCGCACTAGATCTCGTGGCAGGTGTTGAGCAGACATTCGACTGTCTTATCGTGCAGAACCGTCAGGTCGTGCAGTCCATGGGGAAGTCGATGGATTGGACATTGGAGGACAACATGATCGACGGTTTGTTCTTCTGCGCCACACTCACAGGCCGTAGANGAGACCATACCCTATTTGTACAAGCAGAAGCAGAAATGTCTGATAACGATGCGGAAGCGGTTAAGCCGGACCCAGGCTCTTAGAAGGGTCATTCCAAGAGGATGGATGTTGGTGTCGGGGATGGAAGTACGGAGTCTCGNAGTGTTTTCAAACATCTGCGCATTCCATCGGTAATTCGCCCAGAGTGCCGCACGTATGTTGTGGTAGATGAACTGATGAGCTGTTGGGCAGCGGGTACAAATAGATGTCTCGATTGAATAAACCGTGCATTCACACTAGGTGGACGTGTGATCGCTGAGTGGAGCATGTGTCCATGCTCCAGGGCAAGGCTTGTTAGAGACAGTGTGGCTTCCTTTACGACAAAGCTCAACAGGTTGGATGACTGCGAGAATAGAAAGGATGTCCGTTGGTGCAGGATGCAGGCATCCAGTCACAATTCGTAAGATGTCGTTGATGACAGAGTCAATGAGCACTGCGGCACCAGACAGGAGCGCTGTACTCTGCGGTGGTGGAGCAGGCAAAGGTGGCTAACCAGAGCTCAGGTGACTAGCTTGCGGTAATGTTGGCAAATTCCAGCAAAGGATATCCCCACAAGCTTTGACCTAGTGTGAATCTGTTGACAAGCGAGCCCATATATTAGTTCTTAACTAATGGGAAAATAAGCGAAAAATTTGGTTGCGTGCTTCCTGAATGCGCATGGCTGCTGTTCTTCACAAACGTTTCGTGTTTCGACGCATCGCGCCACAAGCCTTGAGGGTGCAATCGGGATGTAAAAGTTGCACGTGCGCCTAGGTATCCACCGAATGAACCTGGTCGCGTAGAGAATCAGTGAGTTTGCTTTCCCGTTGCACTAGCGGATTTGGCATTCCTTACGTTGCGTGTTCGAATCTCTCGCAAAAAGTCGCAAAGAAACTTGTTACAGAGGTGGACCCAATGGGGGCGATCGCTTAAGAAACAACTTATTCGCCATGATTTTGTACAATTCGGAAAAAATATTCGCGAAATACGATATTTTGTCGTACCTTGTTTTTTATCACAGCAGTGCTGTGAAGTGTGCTTCATCTCTCTTGCGGTAGCGAAGCTGGTATGAGCCTTGACAACCAAATATTACTTAAATCATCCCCCCTGACTTCACTGGCTGGATCCGCACCTGGCTTGTTGAAAGTAGCCGCCAAACTGGCATTTACCTCGTTTCGCTACTTTTTTACTGTGAGCTACACGTGCATATGTGTCCACGAACTTGGGTGCAAGCAGAGTAAAGAAGAAAATGAAAACGATGTCAAAAGTAATCCCCGCTATTCACTACAAATTATTGGATATATCAACCTTGTAGGCTTGATGATGACCGGAAGGAAGGTGTGAGAAATTTCCAATCATTAAAAAGTAAAACAAAACGATAAAATATCACAGTTGACTGCTGCAGTAGGCCTACATCGTTTCACTTTGTTTCGACAGAGTTCATTCTGAGCCTGAAGTAAAATTGCGATGCTCCGCTACATTATTGGAAATTTGTCACACCTTCCTTCCGGTCATCATTAAGTTCAGCATAAAAAATTAGTTTAATTGCAGGTCACATTTCTATTACAAAGTTTTTATCATACAGAAACTTGTCCACTGAGAGGAAAGAGGTTACAAGTGCACGTAGGTAAACAATTCCAATTTTGGAAAAAGTTGATTTTCAAAACAGCAGTATCGTCACAACAACTGATGGTCACATCGATGGGAGACCAGTGAACATTTCAAACAAGGTTTTCGGCAGTTCATGATGAATGCAGTTTTACAATGTTGCTGTTGCTTACACGCTTGCGTGCAAATCCTGTGAATGAACTGACCTATTCATTGCGATTCAGATGTGTCATTCCAAATGGACATTTTTATCGCTGGCTTTCACAAGTGAGGGAGATGATATTGAACATCTCATATTTTGTGTGCTGCTGATGCTGCAGAGATTTGTGAAAAGCATGTAAGAGCCAAAATATATAGTTGAACTTTATCCGACCCCTCAGTGCTGTTGATAGCGAAACCAAGCAAAATGTATTGTTTCACACCTAACCCGGACATAATTCACTGGCCAAGCTACGAATTTTCTCAATTCTAAGTTAAATGATCTACTTTAAATCTCAATAACTTTGTTTTGATTTTGCTGAATAGACGTGTCTCTTATTGTTGGGAAAAAAATCTCGTAATCTTATGGAGCCATCAACGTGTGGTACCCGTCACATTCATTTTCTTTTTTCTGCAAGCCTGCATATGCAGTACTGTACATGTCTCAACATTTGGATGAAAATAGGCTGTAGATAAAAGACAGAAACAAAAATGGAACATGACCTTCGTGTAGCGTCTGAATTATTTTTGTAAAATAAAGGTCAGTGTTTGTAGTGCCCAGCTGTAGCGTTTGTATTGTTTGTACGCTGAGTTGTTTACAGTGTTGTTGTAATGTTTGCAAAATCAAGCCAAAGGAATCCCCTCAAACTTTGACGAAGCGCGAATCAGTTGAAGAGAAGTTACGCCATATCTTATTTCCAAGCTAATGGCCAATAAGCGAAAGTTTTGGTTGCGTGCTTCCTGAATTAGCAAGGCTGCTGTTCCTCACAAACGTTTAGTAGCTTTCATTGCGTCCCCAAAACTTTTATCTTCTTCGCTTCGCTGCTTGTTTACAGCGAGGCTACATGCGCGTGTGTGCAGGTGCGTAACGAGAAGAGGGCAAGTGGGACACAATTCCCCATGTGGACAAGTGGGACAAAATCCCCCCAATGCCCCATGCGCCGCATCACTTGGGGGAGCCGGAAAGTCCCAACAACGCGGCAAGTTGAAAGCACACCGAAGACAAGNCATCAGAACCCATTGGGAGAAATATCTGAACAAGCAGCTGGACCTGCTGTGTACAAAAGTAGACGCTTACGTTCCGCTCTGATAGATTCGAAAAACTGACAAAGATTGTCTGGGCAAGTCAACAAGCGTTCTGTTTATCCCTCATTTAAATTCTTAGTCAAACCTATTTACCGACCATTCATCTGACACTTCCACTTCATCTTTTGAGTCAGTTCTTGAATCCGCTGATTGGCCGCACGAGATCTTGAGACATGTTTCGAGTAATCGTTTGATTGTCTCATCATCTGACGTTGAGTTCTCGACTCTTTTCGTCGAGTTTATGTGATCGATAAATTACATACCAATGCACTTGCCTGCTACAAAGGTTCTGTTCGTCGGGTTTGCATTTTGCTTGATAACGTCAGGACGCCAGTAACAAGCGCACAAATCGGCGTTTGCGATATTGGAAGTGTAACAAAGGCTGTGGAGCTTAAATATTTGTTATATGAATCTTTCCACATAACAATTCAGACCTTCAAAGAATATGTCTTAAGGACACAAGTATTGAAAACAAAAAGCTTTTAATTTTCAGTTAAGTCGCGTATACCTTGTTTTTCATTTTAATTGGCTGCTGATGAACACGCTTTCTTTTATAATAGCTCCATGTCAAACTTACACACATACAATGTTTTATAAACCAGCCTCCCGAATTTAATTCTTTTTCCGCAAACCATCTACTCACATAGACGCACGTTGCACCGAGTTAACGAAAACATGAAATGAACTCAACATTCCTGGTCAACGCTTCTGTTTGGCTTTCGTTCAAGTAAAGCTTATCAATAAAACGCCCAATTGTTTCGAGCTTTTTTGGCAATTACTCGACTGCAAACCAAGTTCCCACATGCCGCAGAGTACTTTTGCTGCAATGAGCAAAACCTGAATAAAGCAACGATTGTTTCCTGTGGTCGTTTGCTCCATGGCGTTCAGCCCAGCTAGAAAGTCGGCGGAAATCATTGGCTATTTCACGACCTCATCGAAATCAGGTTATGTTTAGCGTGCCTGTACTGCTAGACGTTATGACAAGGAAGACACTTTAGTTTGCAGAAGATCTCTAAGAGGTTTGCCTTAGTTTAATCAAAGCAGATGTTGATGACACAAAAAGATATTTTTTCAGCATTTATAATTTTCAAGTCGGCCAAGGATAACGACTTGGTTAATTTGCCGTTTGTGAATATACACATATTTTTGTTTATGTGAGAGCACGGAGTTCCTTTTTTCGCACGTGAACCTTGATATGGTTTAGAATTTCTGTGCTAAAATTTTATTTTTATCATAGCGTCCCTGCCAGCAACCACGCAATGCTCTCCTTTAATGCATTTTACAGAAATCTTCATCGGATTTTCACCGCACTTCCTGTTTAATTTACAGCGAAGGTTTGTTTTTTTCATGCTTTGCAGAAACCTTGTTAAGAAATCAAAACGTTGCGCTTCAGATTGCGGGAATTTCAAAATCACTTTTTCAAGCTGTGGTGCATGATGCAAGTGTTGTTCTGCAAGTTCAAACATAAATGCGATTTTTTGCAGTTTTCTACTTTTCAGTAAAAAATGAATTTCCAGAAACCATGATTAACTGGTTAAAATCTTTATAACCAGCGTAGGTTATCTGGCTCAAAGTAATTGAATTCTATTGTACATCTGGTAATGACCTAATTTTAATCGAAATGCCGTACGGGTGCAGATTGTTTACAGTAATTGTTGAAATACCCATCCATCAACAGTTGCTTGAATAGACCCATCCCTTTCCTACTGACATTCTGTCCATTACGATAACCTCAAATGATTCTGTGTGTGTTTCATAACATCAGTTATTAGGAAGCACGTTTTAGATCTGCAATGGAGTTATTCATGTTGCATGTTCCTGCAAAGGAGTTATTTATGTTGCTTTGTTTGTAATGCTTCAAGCCTTACACCAGTTCGGCAAACCGCGTATTTGCAGACCTTGGAGGAAACAACAGAAAACTTCCTTAATCAAGTTAAATTCGAATAAGACCAACTCAAAGCGTCTTGTTGGTGATGTGACATTCCGTTTGTATGAAGTGCCGTCAACAGTAATCAACATCTTATTTTGCCTAAAACCCTCAGGTCCGGCCTTAAGCCGATGCAACCGATGCGGCTGCATTGGGTCCCGTACCTCGGGGGGCCGCGCACCGCATGGTGTTAGGTAGATTGTTCATTTTTTTCCAGATGCCCCTAGCGCACGAGAATTCAGTAGAAACGGCGTATAAATCTTATTGTTAACAAACAACGCTCTCATTAGAACTATCGATGGATTTTTTCTATCATCGAACGTTAGCAAACGTGCTCAGTTGTCGTGATAGGGCTTTGAATCTGTGCTCTACTATGGTCGTATAGCAGGCCCGTAACCAGCTTGAGACACTAGGGGGTTGACGTGTTTTTTGAGAGGGACCCAAATCTTTTGGACCATGTCCAACAGTTTTAAACTACAGTATATCCAAGCCTCCCGTGCACCCCCCTAGTTACGGTCCTGTCGTATAACACGGTGGTCTGAACACGATGACGTCATAAAATCACTGCTCAAAAGGGCTCCGAGCCAACGTCTTGCATTGGGTCCTGCACCTGTTAGGTCCGGCCCTGAATGCGCCTATCGCATAATACGAAAATGACATCAAGATCGAGTGTTCGAGTGTTTCAACTTATGTTTTTATGGTGCAGGAAACGAAGATTTCATTCTGCTGATCACATCAGTGGAAACGCGGACTTTTCCGAGAATGCAAGTATCATAATCTATCGCCTCTGCATAATTGGGTGAATCGTATAAAGGTTAACGTGTTTTTGAAGTGTCGCAGCTGAAGACAACTGCTCCGTTTGGGGTCCACGTTTCAGTCATTTACAAATTGAAACTTCAAAGGTAGAAGCGTAGATACCAGGCTAAATCTTTAATGTTCCTCGCTTGACTGTAACAAGGCAGGAGAGCATTTTGGTCAAAGCTCTTTTGACAGTTGCTGAAAATGGATATTCATGTGTTTGTCAATAGACGGCCAAGAGTTGCAAGATAGGCAGAATATTTGGGTCGGGCGTGGTTGTGGGCCGATGTCGGGCCTGCTTATAAAATTGTTTTGCAAAGATGGACATTTTGCCACCAGTTACTCTTGAAGCAGTCGAGTTCATCAGATCATGAATAAAAAATAATTAAATCACATCATCTGATCATGCCGCTTTGCTATGCCACCAACATCGCGCAGTGGCGCATATCTCACCTCACTCGGTAAATTCGGCGTTCAGGCCTAAATCGGGCTTCAAAAAATGCTGCGATATGACCGGATTTGGGTTTCAAAATAAAGCTCGTTTACAACTACCAGACGGTCTCAAACGCTTCTGCCTAAACAAGGTTCTTCTTGTTGTTGTCAGGGTTCCAGCTGTGCATTTGAATTTATTCTCATCCACAAAAATCCACGAATGAGGTTGTTTTCAAAACTTTCGGTATTTTCAGCTGTTCGAAGAGGCGGATATCCTTAGCTATGCACTCAACATGCACAACCCTACGAAAATACAACTGAAAAATCGAATAAACTTGCTAAAAAAACTTAATATCCGAAACCGTGCTAAATAACTCTTAACAAAATAACATTTTATCTAAACAAAATACCTTCGTCACCGAAGATGGGCCAAACGTTGGTGCATCCATCATTAAACCATAGTTGAGTAGTTTACTGAACAGTTTTCACATCTCGGTCAAAAGTTGCGTTATATCATGCTTTTCGTCAGCTTGGTTCTGAAACTTTTATTTAAAATTTTTTTTCATCTCAACTAGAAGACTTGCTGAATCCGTAGAGGGTTCGAACAGCCCTCTCGCGACTGGCGAGTTATAGGATAGCAAAGGTTTTACGAAAAAGTGGCGCACACGTTGCTGTGACAGTGATGGCCTGAGTTCATTCTTTGACCGTTTCAGTTTGGAAAATGACCTTTCACCATTGCAGTATGAGCATATTAAAGAAAGATACATAGGCAGAATATTATCAGTGTTAGGAAAAAGTGATGTCAGGTTTCTTTCCTGAATTAGACGGCGTATAAATGTTCGGTGCGGCTCATCTCCCTGTTTTTCGTCGACACACAACAAAATTGGAGAATTGCTGGTGGTTGTGAAGCGAATAATGACATCGCTTTCAATTACAGCTAAACTGATTTGATAAATAGACTTTGCCGTTATTTTGTCTTCGTTAGTTTTACCGCATTCATTCTTATCTTCGTCCAATGATGACTTTTCTTACGTTTAATGTTAGTGATCACGTTTGCCTCAAACTCATGTCAGAAGACATGGCATGCTTTTCTTAATTTGCTCATCTCATTTTCTTGCTCTGCCCTGAGTTTCCTTTCAGCCGCAGCACTTTTGTATTGACTCTACATTTTGCCTGTACTTGTGATATCCCTAATCGCAGGTACGAGGCACACTGTTTTCTCACAACACTCAAATGACAACCTTCACTACGAAGTTAGCCTTTCTAACTGAGGTAGCTAGATTAACATCGTAACATGCTTTATGACCTGCCAGGGCTGTCGCAAGTGCAACTCAAAACATCCCAAGAACAGTAACAAAATCCCTAAGTCCGTGATGGTGCCGCGAAAAATCAGAGCACTATGATAAGTGTTAAAAATAGAATCGAACGTGATATGCAAAACAAACTGAAATGATTCATTTTACACATTTTCGAACTTTTACAAAAATCCATAAATCCCTACAAAAGGGTCAAATGATGTGGCTCTTTGCGGTAACACAACATAAGGCATGTAACCCTTGGTCTCTAACTGGCTGGCCATCCCTGGCATATTGCATTGAACGCTGGGCAACAATCATGCGTAGGCAGGTTATAACTGCATTGAATGCCAGCTTTCATGTGTGGGGGCCCCTTGACTGCAGGGGCCCTGATGTCTGTGCCTCACGGGCTTCATAGCCAATACGGCACTGCCCGTGAGCCAAAATGCTTTATGATGTTGATAATATGCTGATCAGCCTATACATTCAATGATTTTTTGATTCGGAGATTTTCTAGCAGTGAACTGTTCATGGCAAGTATCACGCCATATCCCTATTTTGCTAAGATCATCAATGAACTTCCAGATAACTGGATGGTTAATTCCCAATTAGACTTATACTTTTCTGTGTGCTGCCTCAGCATGATCATTGCTTCTGTTTTCACCAGCTATTGTTCGCCTGCATTGATTCCACATTCCTAAGGCGAGAAAAGAGACAAAAACAGTTCATCGCCAAATAACCGGCGCCCAATATTCCCATTCAGCCAAAACTTTGATCGCAGAAAATTTTGTGTTTTTGTAAAATTAGTCGCAAAAATATCACACTAGAAATCCACAGGAATTGAAAAACCGTTTTATGTACTTTCAGCGAGTCTTCACGTATCAGACACGAGGGAAGATGCAACGGGTTCCAACGACCATGAAAAAGGAGAAAAATGAATGATCTCCAACTACGAATGTGGTCTTAGCATGAAGTGATATCTGCAAGCAAACCTTTGCGGAACTCTTCGATTTCCTCATGAACATTTTTACCTTTTGAACAAATCGCTGAAAAAAGCGCTTTCGTGTTGCATGCGCCTTATGACAAACGCTTGATAGCAATGGGTCAGTTATAACTTCCTCATGCACCCATTCATGTGTGAAGCAGTGACGCAATTAAGTTGCGCTTTTGTTGACACTTACGCGTTGTCTACGTGTAACTCGATAATTTGTCACCAGCAAATCCGAAATGTGTTTTGAAATTCATCAGTTATGAAAGACTTTAGCAAAAACTCAACTTTGAAGGTAGGCCTCGTGCTCAGTGGCTGATTTACGCATTGGTCAAATAGGCCATGGCCTAGGGCCCCGCGCAACTCTTTCCTTTGACGACTCATTTTAACTAAAATTTTGCGAAACTGCGCAGAGGCACAACTTCACAATTTACTTCGAAACGACGGAAAATGCAAATGTCTAAAGCAGGGACCCGCAAATAGTTTTTGGCACCACCCTAAAAAAATAGTTCTAAATTCTCGCGACACAAACATTTCGTGAGCATTTAATTTTGTGGAAAATCCTCTATAATTGAATATAAATTTTAGGACTACTATTGACAGTAGCAATTTTCGTACACAAAATTGTATGAAACTTAGTACATGAGACAGTAAATGGTTGTATTTATTCGGTCTAATGAAAATGGCAAATTTAAAATGTAAATTTAAAGTATTTCGCGACCCAGAGTGGAAAGTCTCACGGCAAAAATTTGGATCACGACCCACTATTTGCGGACCACTGGTCTAGACTAGACTCTTAGCAGTGCATAACACTACGACAATATTGTTTCTTTCGCAATATACGAATGACAACACTGCTTTTCACCGTAGTTCTGCAGTGTCTGGCGGTCTTGCATTGCTGTGAGCGTTTTGCAAGGGGAAGACTGAACACGAAATACGAAAGTGCTGTGTGGAAGGCTTGATACTGAGG
>JGI24021J15306_10010236_pt1 | contig 11623 bp, 10 predicted proteins | sample Ectturendosymbi1_FD_15306 | JGI IMG/M metagenome (IMG submission 15306)
ATAGTATATTAAAAAACGCATTAGCTCGCGGCACCCCTGGGTATTGTAAATGGCACCCTAGGGTGCCGCGGCACCCCGGTTGGGAACCACTGGCCTAGAGGGTACTTTGCTGTACCGAACGATACGACTACCTTCTGAACCGACTGAAGCTGTCGTTTGCAAATATGGAAGGTTATTGTTGCACTGTTTTAGGAAGTTAAAGGTCAAACTACACCTGATCTAAGACGTTTGCAAAGACGAACAGCATCGTTAAACAACACAAAATCTTTACATTATATTTTATACCTAGCCACTGAATGGTCAATCTCCAAACATTATTCATTAAAAATGCTTTGAAAGTTCAGAAAGTTCAAAAGAAAAAAGTAACTACGCCTTTTCTAATTCCAACATTATTCTCGAGCGATGAATGAAAGAATCGAAACTTAGGCTTGAAGGAAGAGGCGTTGGTTCTGGCCCTCAAACTAAAATCCACAACCAACAATAACATTTCTAAATGTAATTCCATTACAATTCAACAAATGGGCATTCCATTACAATTCAGTAAGGAAGATATAAAAAGAGCATGCAACGACTCAGTGCCAATTCAAAATGCAACAAAAATGGCAAAATATTCACCCACATTATGTAGTAGATTCGCAAGAAGGTTGAATCCTCCTGCTGCCCCAAACTTGGTTTGTGCGAAAGGAAAATGACGAACCAGAGCTGAGATGGCAAACAAAGCTTTCTTTTTCACTGATTCAGGTTGCTGCTCGTGGTGGAGTAATCGCACAAGTTCGACCAGCGCACCGGACTCCAAAGCCTGAAACAAGTTTTTCAAGCACTAACCTTAAACACTTTTGGCCAATGGTCTCATCTACTGGTTGAGCAAAGTTTCTGATGAGCAAGGTTCAAACTTGGGCGCACATGGCCCGTGTACGATGAAGCGTTACAAACAACGTGAAAGAAAAAACTAAAAGCATGTTAATAGATCAAAAATAAAATAGCTAAAAGTTACCAGGAAAATAGGATTCGACTCAGAAGTTATGCGCAGCAGCCATGAAGTAAAGACGTTCTTTTAAATAACATACGAAAAAAATCAAACGAAGCCGAAAGCCATATGGGAAAGAGCGTGACAGCCGTCTTTAAAACTTACCTTAATCTGAACCTTCGGATTGCTTTGAACGGCAGACCCTATAACATGAGCCGCCTCTTCCCGAATCGCAGCTTCCGTGCTGTTGAGAGATTGCACAACGACACCAAAGCCATCAATTTCAAACAAATCTACCGCATTGTCGACCTGCAAGATTTATCACACCACGTGGTAGACAAAATCACACCCACAAGAGGCAACAGCACTCAGTCACATATTTAATGCTTGCACCGAAGTACTGAACTTGGCAGAATGTAACAGCAAGAAAATGTTTAGTGCTCAAAAAGCGCAACATGTTTTAAATAACATTTATGATGATCGTGCTCTGGGGCTGCAGGCAATGAAGTGTCATATAAAATGTTCAATCTTTAACAAAACGTCAGGAAAAATCCGACATAGGGCGCACTCAGGGCCGGCCCTAGCAGGTGCGGGGCCCAATTCAAGACCCAGGCGCGGGGCCCCTCTCAGCAGTTATTTATGACGTCATCGTGTTCAGTCAACAGTGTTACGATCGTGGTAGAGCGCAGATGTAAAGCACTAACACGAGAATTGAGCACCTTTGCTAACGTTCGAGAGGAAATTCGCTAGTTCTGACGAGAACGTTCTTTGTTAAGAATGAAATTTACATGGCGTTTCTACTGAATTCTCAATCGCAAGGTGTCTCTGGCAAAAATGAACAATCTACCCAAACACCATGGCGCGGGGCCCAATGCATCTCCACCGGTTGCATCGGCCTAAGGCCGGCCCTGGGCGCACTGCATTTGCTTCTTTTTTCAAAAAGCAGTCCATACCGGACAATATGTTACAAAAAACTGCAGTAAATCAGTTTCAGCCAATCACTACTCGAAAATCAGCAAGTTAAAGTTGTTCTTGAGTAGCACTATATGCAGGCAGGTGGGTGCATCATTAGCAAGTCAACAAAAGAAGAAAATTTTCCTCTCTCTAGTTCAGAGGTTCCCAACCTGGGGTACATTTGCCTATCTGAAGGGGTACATTTAAGGTTAGCAATAGAAGAAAAATATATTTACAAAAAATATATTTAGATTTCTTTCCAAATATTTATATGTACAAACACATGAGTGAATATTATATTAAAAAATCATTATATGTTTATTGTGAAATGTATCCATGCCTAATCATGCTAAATATTTTGTCACAAGAAATTTTAGGAGTGCATGTTCATCTGTCGGAATGCTGAAGTGGTACATGATAAGAGAAAGCTTGGGAACCCCTGCTCTAGTTCCACACGTTTCCAGTCCATAAAGTTTTCATATTTATACCACCAACTCGGCCTATTTACGCGTTTTTTGCAAGAATCGCGTGCTTTTCATAAGAGACTAAACAACCAAAGCATGCAAATTTTGGGATTTGTTAAAATGCTTATCAGCAACCAACATCGCTTCTCACCAAACCTGATGCACGTAGTATTCCAAATCCTTCAGTGCCATTAACTTAACGTCAGGATCAGTGTCTCGGCGTAGTGTCTCCGTTAACCGTTGCATTACTTCGACATCAGTTTCTTGCTGCAAGTCCAGCGCTTCGAAAGATTTGCGAATTTCCTCCATCGAGCGAAACTTGGATCTTACAACTTCCTGCGTTAATGGGGGCACGATTCTTCATAACAGTGATTCCCAAACTGGTGTCTGTAGTTATAGTCTCCTCTTACATGATAACACTGATTAAATAAAACTTTGGCATCGGTACAATTTTCACCACAAAGATGATTTCAGATCGCTGTCTCCGAAACTGAAATCGGAGTTTCCACATCACGTCAGATTTTCAAGATATTGCAATTGCTGAAACTAAACAATTTGGGGCTTGCGAGAAAAAATGCAAAGTGTTCAGCAGGGACCCGTAGGTTACAAAAGGCTGGGAATCACTGTTCATACAAGCAACAAAAAGACTTTCAACAGGAGCAGTTTTTAAAATTCGCATTCGCATGTTCGACAGCTCCATCCTCGCATTTCCACCAATATAAACGTATACCAGGCAGTAAAGGTATTTTGCCGTCAATTTGTCCAAACAGATTTACTTCAAATTCTGTGAAAAGTTTTGAGGCCACTCCCGCAATTTTGAACTGCCACTCTGTGCAATGTGTTGTTAGGCTGAACGTTTGCTCTAATTACTTTTTATTCTTTGTTGGAGATCATTAATTTTTCGACGATGTTTTAAGCAGTACGATATTGCTTGAAGACAGTAGCTATGCGACAGCCTGTTATTTGCGTCGAAACAATCTATCCCACATGACCGTCTCGTGAAACATGTGCCATGTTGGCACAAACAGTGCGAGACCCTTTATCGCTTCTTCCTCCGAACCCCAGCGTGGATGGACCCTGCCTGAGTCGCTACGCACTTTCACGGGTCAAGCAGAAGAGGCAGGAGCGATGGGAAGAGGCTGTCAATTCCATCGACTTCTTGCATTCCGGCCGCAAGGCGTGGAGCACCGTCAGTAAACTTACTGGCAGGTCCGGACCCTCCTCTCGTCTGTGCCCTGTCTCAGCAATGTCGCATCTCGTGAAGAACGCGGCACACAACACCGGGAGCCGCGAGCCCACCAGGCTTACCAACAAGGAGCTGTCCGACCTATGGAAGGTCCCAACACCTGAGGGAAGCAGTATCTCTGGCTATTTTAGGCCAGAGGAGCTTGCTGTCGCCCTCAGGCGCCTGAAGTCACGGAAGTCTCCGGGTCTGGATTCTATTTTCCCGGAGTTTATACTCCACGCCGGGTCGGCTCTCAAATCTTTGTTATGCGATTTCATCACTTACTGCTTGCGCCAACTTAAAATCCTGGACCTGGAGAAGAGCACTAATAGATCCCTAAACCTGAAAAGTCATTGGGGGACCCAAAGACGTATCGCCCTATATACTTGGTGCGTGTCCCCTACAAGATCCTCGAAAGACTCATCTACGCTCGTGTCGAACCAATCATCGACCCATTACTCCCACAGGAACAAGCGGGCTTTCGAAACGGGAAGTCGACCGCAGATTAGGTCAGTGAGGTCACCCTGCTGGTACAGGACATCGAGGATAGCTTACGACACTGTATGGCACCGCGGCCTCACCTCCAAGCTACTGCGATTGCTGCCTGACAGTCCGCATGATCATGGAGATGGTTGGCAATCGCAGCTTAACCCTCACCACCGGAAATGGCAACGGAGCAGGTTACAACGCCTCAAGAACGGTGTCCCACGGGGATCCGTCCTGTCACCCCTTCTCTTCAACATTTACATCTCTGACATGCCAAACACCATCTCCAGTAAGTACGCATACGCTGATGACCTATGCTGACGATCTAGCAATCATGCATATGCATATGCTGACGATCTAGCAATCAATCATGCTGATGGAGACTGCCAGGCAGTGGAAGGGGTGCTGAGCAAGGACATGGTAACCGTAGATGAATACCTCCAGACCTGGAAGCTAAAGCTAGCCACTACAAAAACGGTGTCGGCAGCCTTCTACCTTAACAACAAAGCTAAACGTGCGTGGTTCCGACTTAAACGCCTCCGCACTGATGTCGAGAGTTTCCGCTGCTGCTTACGCAAATGGGGCATGGCCCCTTCTGCGGCTTGTGAGTGTGGCGCAGATGAACACACCGTTGACCATGTTCTCCTTCACTGTCCAATCCACCAATCTCCCAATGGAGTGCATGGACTGACGGCTCTGGATGACGAGACAATCAAACGGCTCCTCAACACCTGCCCCGAGATCTAGTGCGGCCTATTGCAACTGAGAAGACTATGATTTTGATTTGTTTATCACAGGAACTCCCAAAATGTGCAGGTTGCTGAGGAAATCTAATACAAGTTAGCAACTAAGTCTCCACGCAACCAATTTGTTTTAACAGTTTTTTTTTAAGGAAAATGTTAGGTACCCGGTATGGACCTGAAATATTTCCGAAAAATCCGTTCAGATAGTTCCTTTGATAATTTTCTGATTCTAGGGACCCGATTTTCAATTCTAAAACACCTTTAAAAAAACGATTTTGATATTTTCTTGACAAACACAACTGTTTACACTAAAATGTCACAACTTTACCTAATGAAGAGTTTATTGAATCATTTTACTTGGCTGGTCTCATGATAGCGTTTTGCTAAATTTGTAGCATATGTCCAAAGCTTCTGTTAACGTAAAAAATGTGCACACTGACAACGTCTCATTCATATTTTACATTCACAACGTGTTTTCTTCCTCATATTTTTTGCTTATTACCAAGGACTATTACTTGTCTCACGTTTGTGCAGGCCAGATGTTTAGAGATAACAAAGCAACTCGCAAAACTAGAGCCAAATGCGTGATTGCCATGGGAGGTGAAAATCTTATACTTTCAGGATGTATTTGCCATCATAATTTTTGTTTCTGAGATTTGGATTTCAGCCAGAGCTTGAATTTAATTCTTTAATGATATTTTTGCAGTCAACTTTCTACACATGCAATGGTATAACGACGCATTGGTCTTGCAAAACATATGACAAAGTTTAACATGCTGCAGCTCTTTGAAGGAACTCACAGCAGCTTATGATATATTTGTATCAAAAACCTACTTCAGACTGATGCTCAGTTGTTTTCTTCTTCTGTTCCTTCATCTTCTTCAAAGCCTGCTTTAACTGCTCGACTGAGTATGATCTGTCTCTGCATAAACATTAATTCTTTATTTAGGTGTGGCATTTGCAAATGTTAATTTAACAAGGATATACTAAAGTGTTGTTTTGCATATTTATTGATAAAGTTAAAATCCATGCAATGATGACACAAGTCTTGGTGCATTACTTTCACGTTATTCATACCGATCGTGAGAACTTCTCAAATCTGAACTTAAAAGTCAAAATTGCCATTCATTAACTTCACAGAGGTTAAACTGTTTAAACTGTGGTGTTTCAAACATTACCTAACTTCTGGAGTGAGCAGACCCTTCTGGCTTCAGCCAAGTGATAATAATTGCACAAGTGGGTGGGCAAAAAACTATGCATTTTTAAACTTTGATTCTGGGTCAACACAAGATATTTACACAAAAAGAAAGATTTGGAATTTTCAATCTCAGTTCCAATGCTTGTTGGCAATGCTGTTATGGAAAGAAAAACATCAGTGTAGGGATGGGCATTTCAGAATAGTTTACTATTTCAAAATAGCTAAATCAAATATCGAATCCAGGATCCTATTTTGGTTTAAAAAAAGCTCGTCTGCTCAAAACCCCAGAAAGCCTATACAACGCACATTCCTTAACCTGACAGTGGCAATCAACATAAAAGAATTTATTACACACACAAACAACACCTTTGCGCAACATCGGGAACCACAAGTTGATTGCAGTGCAATACATTAAGGCTTTCCAAATGTCCGCTTGCCAACCGTGATCGTAAATTGACAGCGGAAAAAGATCTCNCCGAGGCGGCTGACGTGGCAGGTATGCAGAGATACTTTAAAGCCATTTGCTTCAGCAAAGGCAACTGTTCAGCATTGTTGCACCACCAGTCTAGTGTGTCAGCATCATGCGCAGTTTTTGACTTGAGGTACTTTATTATTTCTATTGAGGGAGTCAGTGCCTCATGAATATCTGCTTCCTCAACATCACTGTTGGTGCTGTTAGAAGCACACTCAATACCGCAACCCAACAATTCCTCCAAGGGATTGCTATCATCACGTCTGACAGGGTAAGCCTGGGAGCTGTTGCTTCTACTGCATTTAGCTTCCAAACTTTTTCGTTGAAGTTTTAGCATTTCTGATTCAACAGCTCCTTTCACCTATCAGAAAAAAATTGTAAAGAGATTTTTGGGACCGGAGAAAACATTGAAAACGTGTCGTTAGAGGTGAACTACAATAAATCGTTGGCTTTTGGTTCAATGCTTTTAAGTAGGATTGCCGCTTACTGTGTCGTGTTTTCTGGCATACTTGGATAAGAAAAAGTGAGAAAATATCGTCGTTATGTTCGAAACTGTTGTCAACGTCGTTGTTGGAATAAATGGACAACTTCCGTTATTGAGAGAAACAGCGATGTCATACTTTTTCCGTAATGGGTTGTTTTCAAACTGACTACAGTCGCAAAAACCCGCAATACCGTGCAGTAAAACTCATGTGACGGTTTTACAAGTCGTCATAACCGAACTCGTATGCACGTAAAAGATAAAACTTCTGCCAGGATACGAAACAGTGTCGTTATAGGCCAGTGGTTACCGGTTGGCCATGACCCAGTGGTATACCATGACTTTTTTCCAATGGGCCATAGAGCTTGGAATAATTAAGAATGAAAGCATTTTGAGATTTATGATAGTGATATCATTATGATCAAATAGGTACAAGACATATAATGTTACGTTTACGACAATTCCTAGAAGCTGTATTTACAAGAATTCCTATGGCAAAACATTGCAATTGTTATAGCATGGTTATAGCACAGCAGCTAAGCTAAAGTTGTAGAAGTGTTAAATCTTTTAGATTATAAGCTTTGGGCCACCACAACCAATATGTTTCCTGGTTGAAACACCTGTTGTAGGAGAACTGTCGTTACAGGCGGATGCTACTGTCATAATAAAGTAAGAATAATGGTAGCGGTATCCGGTAGCACCAACTGTTTACACAGTAAAACATACTTGAATTCCCTCCACTCTTTTGAAATAACTCATTTTGTACTTTGGGTCCAACCATGTCGCAATACCCATGTGCAAGGAAGTTGGACTGCAACTTGAAGCAAAAGGTGAGTTGCCCAAAACAAACTCAAATCTTTCACGTAATTGATACAGGACCTTCTCCTTGAAAAGTGCCAAGGTGCCTGAATCTTCTTCACAGGGTGCAAACTTTAACACCAAGCCTTTGATTACTGGTATGATGCCACTTATTGACACATGTTTGTCGCCTTCCAAGTAGTCAGTGGCCAGCTGCAAGTGCAACCACAATAACATTAAAATCACGTTTGTTCAAGTAAGGTAAAATTTTTGCATCTGTCACTAAGTCAGTTCCTGTATACTAGTATGAGCAAAACGTTGAAAACTTTTACCTTTACGGGCTTGAGTTTTTCTACTAACTTTTGAATCATGGTCCAGAGACTGTCCCCCAATTCCAAATGTGCACCAAATCCAGGTTTTACAATTTGCGGGTTGCTCAGAACTTGACGAACAGGTGCTTGCAGGCTGCATAACCTTTCCAACATACTAAAGGTTGAATTGGTTGAATTCCACCGTGTGGCAACATCAAGCACGAGCTCTAGGTTGTTTTCCCCATCTTGTTCTTGTTGCGATCTTAAAGCTTGAAGCGCTTTAGAAGATTGTCTAAGGTATGTGACGAGATGTCTGGCTGCTCCTAGAAAGGTTAAAATTGTGTTAAAAGTGAGGCAGTTGGGTTACGAGCAAGGGATTAGCCAGGGGTTGGCAGACTGTTTCGCACTGTGGGCCGATTTCAACCTGGCATTATTTTGTGGCAGTGGTGTAGCCAGCCCGAAAATTTGAGGGGGCCAAATTTTAGCGGGGCAAAATTTTTTATTTTAGGCTAGCAATAGTATTTTGTTTGGAATATCGCCTCTCAAAGCGCAAAATGACTAGATATTAAAAATTGGGGGGATGGCCCCCTGGCTACACCTGTGTTTTGTGGATCGGCCCTCAATGAAATAATGAATGTTTGACACATGCAAACGTATTGCATTACAACTCGCAACTCATCATGGCAGTGATTCAGTGAGAGATTTGAGTTTATTTTGTTGCAATAAGATTCTCTGAACTTATAGGATTATGGTAGTCAATGGCACCTGCAATGTGTTAATGCAATTTGGCCTTGGTTTCGCACGGACCGGCACCGGACTGCGGCCCGGCGTTTGCCGACCCTGGGTTAGGCAACAAAGCAAAAGATGGGTTTTAATAATAAGCATTAAATGTTTTGTAAACAATCCGTTTTCATTTTTCACTAACCATGCGGTTACCTAATTAAGTTATTATTTGTACATTATCTTCATGGAGGTTCAAAATCATTTTTATTTTGTAACATTATCTTATTATTACGTCGTAGACACAAGTAACGTTGAAATTCCACGATACAGCAACAGCAGTTACATACAGTAAAATAAAAAAAAATCCGTAACAGTAGTGTTAGTTATTGGGAGCAATGAACATTAGTAATCACTATGCACTAACAAAAGGTAATACGTACCGATTGCAGATTCAACTTGAGGAATGTCAAACGCTTCCTTGAAACACAGTTCCAGTGTGTGTGCTGCACAACGCACATGGATCCAGCCATACTTTTCCTTCAACTTGTCACAAGCATTGACAATGTTAGCATCATTGTCACTGACAATGCCTACAATCTGATAAGGAGACAATTCGTAATCCTCTAATACTGCCTCCAAACAGGCAGTAATATTTCTTCCAGAATGCACACCATTTATTTCTTTGGTGGCAAGAACAAGATTTACAAGTTTAAAATTTTCATTTATAAAATGTATGGTAACACCAAGAAACGAGTGCATTTTAACATTGCACCATAAATCCGTCGTTAACGAAGCATACTTGGCATGCGATAACAATTTCCTTATTTCCACTTTGGAGCTTCGGAACTTTTCTTCTATATTTCTTGTAATTGTTTGACGGCTAGGTATTTTGTAGCCTGGTGTTAATTCATTGATCAGCTTCTTGAAGTTTTTACCCTCTGCCAAGTTTATCGGCATCAGATCGCCGACTACAGTGTTTATAATCAATTCAGTGATTTTTTTCGAACGTTCAGGGGTTTCCCCTGGTGTTTCCGTGATAGGCGTCAATTTTCGCTGCTTGGGTGCAGAATCCGACGTGCACCCAGTTGCCGCGTCACCACCACCTGATCTTGACTGACCGCTAAGGTCCACGAAAACATGTTTTGCCTTTATGTGTTTCAACAGGTTTCCTGTGCTTCCACAGTAACTCATTTCCTGTTCGCAGTGCTTGCATACTGCAACTTTATTGAAAGATGTTAACGAGAAATGTTGCCAAACATTCGAAGTTTTTCTCTTACCAGGCATTTCGTCCAACTGTCAAGGTAACAAAGCGACTGCGACTGATTTTTCAAACATGCAGGGCACAATGCACTCAGAACTCAGCGACTGACAAATAAATGTGGTCAATCGCAGAAATGGCTGCACATGTTACTGGCTCGAGAAAAACGCACGCGGTTAACTGAAAAAATGTCCCCGCAAGCGCAATATCGTTACGTTTCTTTGCGGTGCAAGAGAAAAACGCACGTGGTGGACTGAACAAATGTCTGCGCATGCGAACTGGTTTCCACGTGGTGGAAGCAAGCACAGTAAACCTCGGTTAATCCGGATTCGATTTGACCGACAATATTATCCGGTTCAGACGAAGATCCGGATTAACCGAAGATGGATGTTTCTAGCTTGACGTCGTCTAAGTTCTGATGTACCGGTGAAAATCATTTAAATCGAACACATTTGCGACCCAGCAGCAGACTTCCACAGAAGCAAAACGAAATTATTGATGTATTGACAATGGTACATCATATTAGTAACCGCCATATCCAGGCAGATGTGAACAATGTTAAGTTAATAATTTTAGATTACTTGGGTGCGAAGAAATTTTTGTGACTCATCATCCATAAGCAGTCATTCTGTTTGGAAGGTAATACCCTCCAAACATTTTACCGAGTAAAATACGCTCAGAAATAATGCTCTACGCACGCACACTCAACACTGATCAATAGACTGAAACCGTGGTGCGGCGGCGTGCTTTCAGCGCTCTGTTCAATGGGATATGTGTAACGTAATAATCGTCTCTACGATTAGTCAATTGTTGCGCTCAGTTGCGGGCATTGTTTTCATAATCCTAAACGTTGGTTGATGGTCGTGAGCACGCTTGTGTTGCGTCTGAAAGCTGTCGATTCTTTTCTAGAGACCAGTCAGTGCACTTAAGAACACAAAAGCATGGAAATGCAGAAAAATCCGGATTACGAGGTGTGAAAAGAGCAGATTTTATCCGGTTTTGGCGAAGATCCAGATTAACCGAGGTTTACTGTATAACGCCAACGTTGTGGAACAGGGTTGCCAGACTGGCCATGTTTGAAGTGCGCTGGCCATGAATAAACACATTTGGCCATATGTAAAGAGCGTTTTTTCAAGACTGCTGTACACACTTGTGTGACTGATAATGGTAGAAGCATTTTGCATTGTTAGTTAGGTGTTACCGTCAGAAGTTTTTCATCACCCGTGGTACTTAAAACCTTATTTGCTTTGAAGTGTAGGCCATAGTAGTTATTTATCCCTTGCAGTCAGTAGATTATGTACAAGTGTTTCAGTCAAATCTGTCATATGAGACAGTGCTTGCTCTCAAGTGTTCGCCTTTTTGTTGATATGTGTGGGCTTCATGATGGTTTTCAGGATGTGAATATGATCATTAGGGCAAGTTTTTGTTGCAGTAAAAAAGTAATAAAGTTGCATTTATTTTCAACGAAAGTTGCATTTATGCGCAGGAAGTTGCATTTATGCGCACATTTGACTGCGAAAGACTTGACACAACCTATTTTCGT
>JGI24021J15306_10010239_pt1 | contig 11622 bp, 9 predicted proteins | sample Ectturendosymbi1_FD_15306 | JGI IMG/M metagenome (IMG submission 15306)
CTGAAGATGTGTAACACACGAAACTAGTTTCCTTACGCAATAAATTGCGATCGATTCGCTTGGTGTGGGTCACTGTTGTGGCTTTACAAATATCGTTCAGTATTAATAAGAGATAAGGAAGACAAACGCTTTTGTCGCATGTTGCAACGTAAATAGATCTTGATACTCTTGTCTAAATCAGCGGTTCTCAAACTTTTTTGATCGGGAATCAAATCTGAGTTAGTGAACACCTCGTGACCAAAGCCTCGCTCAGCGTACGAAAAAATAATGATTGTATGGATGAATCCTGGTAGTGAATTGCGAAGTTCGTTTTCAATATCAGGAATGTACTCCTTTCTCAAGCATCTACGCTGCAGACCGACATGTAACGTTGAAAAGATACAACACAGGTATGGATCGCCTAGGCGCGACACGTTTTGACCTTTCGCGCCTCATGTTTGGGTCGCGACCCATATTTTGGGATCCACTGGGCATCATAAACGTTCTGGTGATGCACTACTAATGGGAATTGTTAAGTAGATTTAATTCAAAGTAACAATAAAAAGCAATGATGCATATCATTGCGAAGCATTTTACCATAAATGAATCTCGTATCACAAACACTGGCTGAATATGTATCTGTGCATATTTCTGTCAAAACCTTTCTAAACAAAATATACTCATCACACAGGTTGGTCCCATCCACAACCAAGTCACCTCAAGATTTATCTGCAATCCTGCTTGTGTTTTGCTTTACATTTTCATCAAAAAAATGACATAGGAGCAATACGTCAAACATTGATCCAGTTTGAAAGCAATCTTTAAACCTTTCGTTTAGTGTCATTGTCACTGGATCAATATAGTCAAATAAAAACAGTTGGCTTTAAACTGTTGAGGGGAAGGGATGTGGCATCATCAAGAAAATTATCAGTACTATAGCACGGGGCATGGTAAATCTTGTGGTGGCTCTATGTCATCACTTGCAACACTGCTGCTTAGACAGTTCAAGACATATTGCTTGTTGCTCCAGGCACTTTTCTTCAACTACGTCAACCTCATTATTCGCTAAACCAGCATTGCTGGTTGTAGACTGACTTGTTTCAGCTAAACTGATGTAAGTACAATAGGCATGATGGGAGCAGAAAAAGTTCTGTCAGCCTTCTGGAATTTGCTGTTGTGCTTTTTCTTTACGTGTTTGAGCATCAGACTTCATAGTTACTACTACTTCGTTATATATGTTGCACCTGTTTGTATCGAGTTGTCAAAAGTACAATATTTACTGTATAATCAACATTATAAAGATCATCAAAAACCACAAAAGAAAGAAATGGGATATAAATCAAAAATTTGACTGATGGCTTTGGTGCCATATAGACAGTTCGAAACACTTGGAAAAAGTTGTGACATGGTAGTGAATTCAGATGTGGATAGCTATATAACACCGAAATCACTGGAAAAGACTACTAAAACCGCAAAACAGCAACACCCTACTGCAAAACAAAAGAATACTAATTACCGAAGTATCGGCTAAGTGAGCGCCTAGTTAATGAATTAACTGGCCATTCCGTACTTACACACCATCGCTTGGACGCCGGCATTAACCTTTTCCTCTTGATAGGCCGAAAATGTGCGTGGATATATTTCTGAATGAAAGGATTTTTTCACCATAGGTGATTGGAGTCACATCTTTTTATTCCTGCTCTGGTTCCAGTTCAAAAAAATTCACTCCATCTCCTGCTCTGCGGCTCATGAAAAATGTACACTCCAACTCCTGTTTACACTTCGAAAATTTGAAACCGATAAATACAATCATATTTTCTCACCTCAGCCAACTCTCGTTTGACTCTATGGGGTGCCGTTCGTAAAAATTATATCAGACAGGTTTAGTACAAACACTGCTAAATCTGCTCACATTTAGGTAAATCTGCGTACATTTTGCTAAATCGGACAGATTTAGCTAAATCTTCACACATCCATGGAGATCTGTAAATCGGATTTAGCTAAATCTGCACATGTCCAGCAATCAGAGACAGGCAATAAAGCATACTGCATATTGTCCGTCTTTTCCATCCAGTTTTTCACAAGCGCTTTTGCAAGTTTTATGAGCAAATGGTGTGTTTGGTTCAAAATACAAGCTGGGAACCACACAAAAAAACTTTTAAAACTCTTCCTTTCAGTGAAAACAAACTTTTCATTTCCCGGCTTGAAATTTCTGGACCCGCGCCTGCACACCCTTAGGTTAAATATATGTAGATAGTGCAGTCTACGTTGTTTCAAATTTCTAACTCGTACATTATTGTGTGATAATTTTGCTAAACTTCATAATGACGAGATACCACAGCTTAGGAACTTCGCATTTCAATGCAGGAATGCTAATTAAGGCGAAATGTGTGTAGGCTTCATTGTTTGCAGCCTAAGTAGCTATAAATCTCGCACCTGAACTTCGCATTTCAGTGTAGGAATGCTGGTTATTTTAAGTGTGAGTACCTACAGCAGCTTATTACATATAAGAACGCATGTAGACGACGTTTCTTTGATTCTCAAAGCAGTAGGGTTTATTGTAATAATGCTACTCTCTTTATAATTCTTTTTAATACTTAAAAGGTTCATCATGAGTCAGGCCATCTGATCGAAAAGTTCGTAAACGATTAGTTTCGTAGATTTCGAAATTTCGTAAAACAATAAATGTGGTGGAATTGTTAAAACTTGGGAGATAGTATAACATATTGGTATTTCTAAGGCATTTTTATCCCTCTGTTGGTGTACCACCCTGAAAATTTTCAGAAATGCAATACTGCATTGTTATCACACCAGAGGAGCAAAGTTTGCAGCCAGTTTGCCTTGTGACAGAAACAGCATACTGCGTTCATGGGCGTCGGAGGGATTATTTCTAGGGGGGGGGAAGTGGGTTTTTCCATGCGCAGCCAAAAATAATTTTTCNAGGGAGGGAAAAGTCTCAAATTTTCATTTTATTCTTTCGAAACTAAGGAAACGACCTTTTTTTGGTAANAATGTAACAGGAAAATGTCAAATTTCAAAATCCTTTCCCCACCTTCCGACGCCCATCACNACGTTCACTTTGTGTTACCTTTGNGTTTGCATGGGGCTGAAAATGGCTCAAGCAAGGGCTAGCAATTCAACCGGGAGATCATCTCTCAGCCAGTCTTAGTGGACCAGACGGCAGTGAGAAATTTTTTGAAGATTTTGCTGCAAACTGAAGGGAATGTAGCACGCAAGAAATAATTAGTTGTGTTATGGTTTTCATACAGCTTATTCTTCCCTAGAAGAGCAAATACCATCAAATTGTACGGAAAGATGTTCACTTCAGGAATTGATACATGACACGTAAACTTGGAGTTTTACTAAGTGCATTATTGTTGTAGTTTAAGAAAACGCTTCCGTTCATATTTAAGCCCCACAGGTATCGTTTTTCATTTTCAAAGTAGGTTAGTTTGCTAATGCTTAGTATAGGGCTATAGGACCAGTGGTGCTCAAACTTTTCGTTGAACAGAGGCAAAACCAGACCTACGATTTTGCTAGAGAGCCGCACTAAAATTTTGCCACAATTCAATTGACACGTTTTGTTTTATTGTAGAACGAAGTCGGTTACACAAGATATTAGGGCTTTGTTGAAAGAGAGCAGCATGCGGNCCTCAGAATCGCGGTTGAGCAACACTTCTATAGACTATGCTCACAAAGCGTATGTTTATACAAGGTTTAAAAATTTTCAATCCAACCATTGTGTAACCTTCATCAAATTGTAAAGAAAATAACACGGAAAAAGAACGCATTGTCAAAAAAGTGTTTTTTAATGTTTTTCGAGAATACAGTGCCATTACATATGCGACTACTAACGCAGTCTAGATTTGGCACTGTTGATAAAATGGCCGGTATTTTTACAAAACGCATCTGGCGACCCTGTTGTAGGCTACCCTTAAGAATTTTTTTTGCATTTTATGTTCAGTGCTACCGTTGCTGGGGTTTCACAGCCAAGCTCTAACGTTGCAAAGAAAATTCGAATTTCACAAGGACCTCAAAGTGATTAGGTGTTGCCTAGGTATTCCTGGAAAAAGTAGCGAGGACCACCAATATCTGGTGGTGAGCCTGTCCCAACTATTCATAATAAAGTTCAAGTTGCATTCCTGCCTACATTCCTTTCAAGAGTTTTTCAGTTGGCAGACGAAGTATAGTATCTACGATTGGAACAATAGCATCAGTAATTAAATATATCCTAACATTCATACCAGTCTCTTCTCTCTTCTATCTGACAACTTCACCACTCGCAATATCGTCTCTAGAAATTATCTCACAGCAAATACTGTAGGCTATATTCAACTGAGGTTTCAAAAATCTAGATCAGGAGTGTGGAATGTATTTACTATGACGATACGCATGAATTGTGCATTATCGCTGGCGGGCCGCAAAATCATTTGATTTTATCCTAAAATTCTACCTTTTTCTAACAGTGAGGAAGAGTGGCTTCTTTTGACTTACCATCCGAGTACCTGCTTATCATGGAGCTTCGTTTTGAAGTGATGTACTCAGGGACGGATTTACGCATAAGCCAAATAGGTCATGGACTAGGGACCCGCGCTTTTGGGGGCCCCGTGCAACTCGTTCCTATGACGACTCATTACTAACTTAAAATTTTCGAAACTGCGCAAAGGCACAACTTGTAAATTTACTTTGAAACGAGTGAAAATGCAAACGTCTGACTCTTATCAGTACAGTAACAACACGATAATATTGTTTGTTACGCAATATAAGAATGGCAATGCTGTTTTTCATCGGAGTTCTGCAGCTTAGGCGCCGAGTTTGAAATTTATACGGCAGTGCGAAATCCATGATGTCGCAAAATATCAACGACTAAACCTGCGATTTTTAAGTCTTGTCTTCCATATTTAATCCGAAAAAGTTTCAATGCATTTCAGAATAATGCCTTAGTACTTGTTAACAAAGAACTGCTCAATTAAAACACGAAAAATTAGCGAGAGTGCACCGCACTCCCGTACTTGGCGCCTGTATTCTGCAGTGTCTGGCCGTCCTGCTTTGTGAGCTTTTTGTCAGTGGAAGATATAACATCAAGTAAAAAGGTATTGTGTAAAAGGCTTGATACTGAGGAACATGGCTGGGCGCGAGAGAGGTGGAGGCCGTCTGTATGAAAGTGGTTATAAGAAAAGAATGAAAAAGAAAGAACAGGAAATAAGAAATGCACTGAATTTGCAAAAAAACAAAAATATAACTGAATTTTTTACTTGTGACAAGCTCGATTCTCCCTCCGCAGTAGAGAACAGTGCTTCTTCGACAATTCTTGATGTGAGTTGCGAGGAGAGATATCTGTTCCAGCAAGATGTTAATGCTAAAGAAAAATATGATGAAGAGCAGAAGACACAAATGTTAGTAGTGTGAAGCTTGAAGGTGGTAGCGATTTGCCGTACGACGCTAATCTGGAAGGAATGACTGTAGAGCAGTGTTTCCCAAACTGTGTTCCGCGGCACACTGGTGTGCCGTTGAAGTGTACCGCGAAAGTTTTCTGTTTTGACAAAACCTTATGCTGCAAATCTTGTGAAAAGTAGGTTTCCGCAAGGTTTGTGAAAAGTAGGTTTTCGATTTCATGAAGTATGTGTGTCGCAGCCAAATTCAGAATCTATTAGTGTGCCGTAACATAAAAAAGTTTGAAAAGCGCTGCTGCAGAGGACCATGAACGAAATTACTTTGCTGTTGGAGAGCTGGCTTCATTTTCTGAGAATCCAGCCGAGTGGGAAAACGTTAGCGCAGACTTACGCAGGTACTTTGCAGAGAACAAGCTTGAACAAGATTTAGACGCACTTAATCTTAGAACCTCGGCCAGGACCTACGATGATGGCAGGACAAAGTACTTAATAATAATAATAATATTTTATTTTTTTTTTCAATTACTTTTTTCAATTTATTATTATTATTATTATAGCATTATATTAAAGAAATCAAATTTTTTTAGAACACTTATCAATGGGGAACGAGTGAGGCGAAAGTGGCTTATATATTCTGAGTCGACCGGATTAGTTTTTTGCTATGTTTGTAAGCTTTTTTCTTCCTGTCATGTATCATTAACGATCGGATTCAACGACTGGAAAAATACCCAACGTCTATCTGAGCACGAAGGCAGCACTACGCACAAAGAACACGTCTCCGCATTGTGCGTGGTCGGTCGAAAAACTGAGCGAGTTGATAAAAGCTTGGTTGCCCAGATAGAAAATGAACAAGATTACTGGAGAAATGTGTTGCGTAGAGTTGTTTCAGTTGTAAAATTTTTAGCTTCACGGGGCTTGCCTTTCCGAGGACGAGATGAAAAAATTGGTTCTAACCATATTAGAAACTTTCTTGGAATAATTGAATTGCTGGCGCAGTATGACGCTTTTCTAGCAGATCATCTACACAGGTTTGGCAACGTGGGAAGTGGTACACCATCTTATCTCTCCTCTGGAATTTCCAATGAATTTCTTCAGCTTATGGCTAGACAAGTTTGGAGCACAATCGTTGCTGAAGTCTCATCAGCAATGTACTACAGTATAATCGTGGTTTCCACGCCAGACATTACCCATCTGGATCAGCTAGTGTTTGCAGTGCGCTATGTCAACAAAACGTTGGTTCCTGTTGAACGGTTTCTGAAGTTCATTGTAATCGAGGGACATGACGCAGAACATCTGACAAACAATGTCATCAACATCCTGAAAAACTTGGAAACTTCAATTAACAATTGTCGCGGCCAAAGTTACGACAGCGCCAGCAACATGGCGGGAAAATACTCAGGCGTTCAAGCCAGAATTAAAAATCTCAATCCAATTGCACACTTTATTCCTTGTTCTGCTCATTCATTAAATCTCGTTGGTTCTTGCGCTGCGGAATGCTGCGTCAACGCCATTTCGTTTTTTGGGTTTGTGCAGAACCTCTATAACTTCTTTGTCGTCTCTGCGCACAGGTGGAAGCTTCTCACAAACTCACTGGGTCAAGAAAGCGTTGTACTCAAAACATTGTTGATTACGAGATGGTCAGAGTGGTGGGACGCCGTTCGCGTACAGAAAACCAGCAATCGTCAAATAAATTTTACACTGAAAAACATTTCGAACGATAACAATGAGACAGGCCAGACTTGTTTTGAAGCTTCGTCTTTAGCCACACAGATGACCAAGTTTGAGGTTGCAGTACTGTGTGTTTTGTGGGACAGAGTTTTGTGGCAGTTCCATGTTGCTAGTAAGACATTGCAAAAGGAAAGCTGTGATATCTTAACGGTCGTAAGATTGTATTCTGGTTTGGAGAATTTTGTGAAGTCGCTGAGAGATGACTATGATTCGTGTGAGGAAGAGGCTAAAATGCTCACTGACAATCACATGTTTAAAGACAGACGCGGACCAACGCGGAAGCGGTTTTTGCTGGAAGGTATTGAAAATGAGGATAATCCACGTCTCACTGCTCGTGACAAGTTTCGAGTTGATACCTTTGCAGTTATTTTAGATTCACTGAGAGCTGACCTTGAACGCAGAAAGCAAGCCTATGCAGGGTTTCACGAAAAATTTCAAGTTTTTTCCAGTTGCGTTGTCTCTCCTCTGACAAGATTTGTCATCTTGCTGTGAAGCTTCAAAAGGCCTACTCTTCGGATTTGGAAGAAGATTTCCCTGATATAATGGTTCGTTTCTCTGGTCACCTGAACCAAATGGGTGAAAACGTTTCCACGTCAGTAAAGCTTTTGCGGCAAATCCGAGAGTCCGATATCGTTGACGCATACCCCAACGTTGAAATAGCGCTGAGGTTATATTTTACTATTCCAGTCGCGAACACTGACGGGGAACGTTCATTTTCTCTCTTTAAGCGAATAAAAAGCAGGATGCGTTCTAACATTACGCAAGAGAAACTAAATGATACTTTTATTCTGACTATAGAATCTGATAGTACGGCCGTCTTAAATTGCAAAAACTTATTGATAAGCTTCGCTTGCCTGAAGGCACGAAAAAAAACTTTGTGATAGACTGAGTTGTTGAATATGTTGGTGACAAACATTTGGTATCAGTTGACGCAGATAATTATATATTTGCCCTCTTCTTCATGTATCCAATTGCTTGTGCTATTGAGGACTACCTGTGTTAACGGTTTCAAATGTTCTTTAAAGAAAGGCTTAGAGCAGTGGTGTAGCCAGACATTTTAATTGGGTGATCAAAAGCCGAGATACCTCGCTTTGCTTAAGAATTTAAAGAAACATTCATAAAGTGATGTCATTTTGCTACAATGACCCACGTGTCCACCTTGGCTACGGCCCTGCCTTACAGTATATACCTTGTTGTTCTGTAGTGATTTATAGCAAAGGTAGAGTTTTGAAGGTTTATAAAATTTCGCTATCTACTTTATCAGTGGTGGGTTTCCGTTGTCAAAGTTGTTGTAGTAGTAAATCATTTGGTCTTTTCTGAAATACTAGAGCCTTAGTCACTGCAGCACAGTGGTCTCTAACTCTCTAGTGGTAAACGATTTGTCGGCTACACTTTCTGGAATATGAGCCTTAGTAGGCAAAGTTGTAGCGTCTTTAATGCGGATCCTATGTTTGATTTTTTTCCAGCTAGATCGCCAGTTTACAGAGCTTGCTTATTGAAGCTCTAGATGTTAGTCAAATCAACAAAAACAGTTTCTCGTGAGTTTTACTTGAAAAAACGTGTTTGCATTGGGCTCACTTCAGATATGGATAGCTGAGGGTGTTGCGAAAATATTTCCAGTGCAAAACATGTCTTCATGCTGTTTACCAATAAGCCTATAGTGTAGAGGATTAAAACACTAGATTTTGTATTGCTTGGAAAATGACAGCTTAAAAACGGCATAAATAACCCTGTGTTCTGTAAAATATGTGGTTACTATAATGAAGTACTTTATGTACAGCTAATCAGATCGACAACCAGACGATATGTTCGAGAACAGCAACACGGTCCCACATGAAAATGTATATATCGGAAAAATAAGCCTACAAAACGCTAGATATCACGGAAATTTACGGAGGAGAATTTCTGAAATACATGAAAGAGCTATAAATTCCAAGAAAAAATCGCATTGCAGTTCGGTCTTCAGAAGAATGTAGGAAAAGCTTTAATTTCTGTTGAAGATCTAAGGCAATCGTAGAACCAAAGTCGCCACCGCAAAAGATAGATTTTTGAAAGGGCACTACACATAATAAGGAAATACTTTCACGCTTATAAAACAAACGACCAAATAGGTCACACCTGCGTGGGGCCCCCCAAACTAAGATGGCCTAGGGCAGGGGTGGGCAAGCCCTGGCACGCGTGCCGAACTTGGCAGGCGAGTACTTCTATCCGGCACGTGAGCGAGGCCTCGGAAACGAGATAAGTCGCAATTTTATCTGATGAAACTCAATGTCCGTTTCTTCATTTTTGTTTGTTAACAATCCGATATTTAATTTAACCCTTATGTGCTTACGATGCCATATGGCCACAGACAGAGCCGTATCAGCTGCACTCCATACCTCCCAATTGGGGGGTCCCGCGCTGCCACAGGGGCCCAAAATTCAGACCCCTCAGCACTTAGCCACCCAAAGAAAGCTTAGACCCCTACTGGAAATCAGTTAAGTTGGGGACCCTTTGAAATTTTGGTTGGCACCCGGAAGAATTTTGTCATTGATTTAGCCAATTTCGGCACGCAAACCGAAAAAGGTTGCCCGCCCGTGGCCTAGGGCCCCGCGCTCCCTAAATTTGTCCCTGGGTGTACTCTAACTTGGGTAGCGAAAATTCTGATGCGGACCATATCAAATGTTCATGCGGGCCGCAGGTTCCCCACCCCTCATCTAGATAATGGGTTTGATGTATTTGCTAAAACAAGACGAAAGGTTAGGCAGGTTTACTAGTAGCCTATACATATGGCACACTAAAGCCATGACTGTACTAGCTGAGTATGGAACCAGGTGTTTGTATAAGACTATTAATTTTTACTCTGTCCTGATCGTTCGCTCTGCATCTTGATAAAATTGAAAAGTTCTTGTTTTCGGAAATGCTGCGAAGGGAGCTTTATCTGTGACCGTTTGCGAAGATGTTGTACCACGTTCGAATAAGCAGATGACGTCATCAAATGAAATTTCATGACAGCTGCCCCCCCCCGAAGTGAAGAGCTGGTTGGGCTCCTGCCCTCAGTACTATGTCGAAAAAATGAAAAAGGCCTACAGACGCGATGCTCGAGCGTTGTGCTGATATTTGGCGAAGCACCTAAGCAATTCTTTTTCATAAATAAGTAATATTTGTATGGACTACAGAGGAGAAGGTCAACGTCACTCATAATCAATCAAAATTAAAACGAAACCAATGTACTCTTGATTTATCCCTATAAATATGTAAAAAAACTGCTTGCAACCCAGGGTAACATTCACCCTTAAGGTTGATCACAAAAACTACACTGGAACTGTAACTGTTATTCCGTGATTTATGCACTAATAAAGCTGCTTTGTACTTTAACTTGATGCTGTTATTGATGAAAAGGAAAACCACACCTGATCAGGCGAAAATCACCCAGCATTAGTATTCCAAGAGAAGATACAAAAATCTAACATAAAAACGCTCGTGAAAAAATGCATTGGACTCGAAGAACCTCTCCTGCTCCATGCTGGTAACGAAGCACGCCCTGAGTGAATTACGGTCCTTCATTGCCACAATTACAACCCTATATCACACGGGAAAAACTCTCACAATAACTATAACGCAGGGTGATTTTCACCCGAAACTAGAAACGTTTCTCCTGAGTGGAAAAGTGCAGACAGCGAGCACGAGTTTACGCGCACGTATGGGGCACCGTTTTGTTAGATTTTCTGCGCAGAGATACCTAAATATGCGCAGAGATAGCAGTTTTTGTGCTAAATCTGTCAGATATAATATTTTCACGAACGGCGCCCCACACGCACGAGTCAAGAAGTCAGTCAAACAGGTGCAGCTACTGATGCAAGGAGGCCGCTCCTGCTCTTGCTTGCATATGACCCACGTGGTCACCTCTCGTGAAAACCCTGGTTTAGCGTTCCAGGGCTTTGTTGAACTGTTTTGAACAGGCCGTTTTAACATAAAATTGACAATGCAAAGAGACAATTGACTCCTGTGATTAATTGAGTTTTCAATAATTCGTGATGATAAATATGAAAGACTTTTATTAGTGGATATAGCGAAAACAAAGTTTGGTGACGAAAATCTTTGATTTTAATCCGAAAGGGCTGCGTTAATGTCATCAATTGGATACATTCCTGAGGATAAAGGTGAGTTTTTCTGGCACTGTGCCTAGAACAGAAATGAGTGAAGGACAAATTATTAACAAAAAATTTCTCTACGTTTTGTGTTTAGCACTGATTCTTGATTTGAATGTTTTCAAAAATTTAAAAATCCCAATAGTCAAGTTGTTGCTTTAATAAAGATTAATTTAATTGTTAATATAGTAAATTTAGAGTGTNTATTGATCTTCCATTCACTTATTCACATTTCAAGGATCTGAAGACTTAGTACTTTGGCCCTCCAGCCTAAGCTAAACAACCTACTANAAAACTTAGGTCATTCTGTCAACTCTTGCAATTGTCATTTGTTTTTCGATTTGCCAGTGTCTGTTCAATCTTTTTGATTGTAAGGTATATATGGAGTCCGT
>JGI24021J15306_10010240_pt1 | contig 11622 bp, 9 predicted proteins | sample Ectturendosymbi1_FD_15306 | JGI IMG/M metagenome (IMG submission 15306)
CAGGCTCGCCACATGTGGGTGGGCTCGCCACTTTTGCCAGGACTACTGTATACCTAAACAACACCTAATAACTTTGAGGCTCTTGTGAAATTCTAATTTCCCTTGCAACGTTAGAGCTTGGCTGTGAAACCCTAGCAACGGCTTAGCACTGAGCATACTGTAAAATGCAAAATTTCTTAAACAGTAACCTGCAGTTACTCCGGGCAAACGTAAAGTTAACACAGTGTGAACATAGTATGCTGTTTCTGTCACCAGGCATAGTCTACTGGCTGCAAACTTTGAAACTTTCCTGCACTGGTGTGATAACAATACAGTATTTATTGTTAACGTTTCGAGAGTGCATGCAAACTCTTCCTCAGAAGATAGGCAAGAAACAAAATGAAAGCACACACACACTCCATTTTTGAATACTTTCAGAGTGGTTCACGAACAAAAGGATAAAAAATGCCTTAGAACTACCAACATTTTAAACGATCTCTGAAGTTTTCACAATTCCAGCATACTGTATTTGTGGTTAAATACCAATTTGTTACGAAATTTTCGATCAGATGACCTGTCTCAAGATAAATCTTGTAAGGAGATAATTTACCAGTAGGACAAAGAAAAATTGAAATAAGACTTTTCTGAAAAATTATTTGAATACAAAATTTCATCTTTATTTTTTGAAAGTTTCTGCAATGCCAAAATTGCTATGCGATGTTTTGAAAATTTCGGGGAGGGCAAATGCCCCAAATGCCCCCCCCCCGGTTGCGCGCCAGTCTTGAAACATCCTCAGAAAGAAAACAAACCCATTTACATAGTTTTATGCAAGTATATTTTCAGAAAATATACAATATAAACCAATGCAACAAACGAAATTACAAATCTGTAAGGATTAAGCACCAGAATAAAGAAATAATTTTTGATTGTTCACTAAGATCTTCATGCAGTCAATAAACCATGTGGCGTAAGTAGAGGTTTGAGCTAGAGGCCCACTGGCTTCTGTAAGGGACCTATTGGTCAACACTCAGAAAAAAACTTGAGAAATGATGGTGAATCCGAGTGTGGATGGCTATACGGTACTAAAACCCTAAGTCAACGTAAAACACTCCAAAAAACGCAAAAAGACAACACCGTACTAAAAGACTATTAAGAGGATACTAAAACCGAAATACAAACTAAGTGGGGAAGTGGTTTTTACATTTAGCTGGCCAGGGGAGTCAAATCGCCCCTCTTCCCTCCCGTCAATTACTCCACTGCAACAAACACTTAACAATATTGATTAAACAAAAATTTGTTTAAAATGTTTGAAATTTTTGTTACAGTTGATAAACATCAACGCTTCAAATGTTTCATCAGGCAAATGACATCTATCAGGCTTGAACATTCGTCCAGCAACGCCGAAAATTCATTTGTTAGTAATTTCAAAATTGCTGACTATTTCTTCTAACTGCGGGTTACGATCGTCTTCAAACCAACATAGCAGTGTGCAGCTTTTTAATTTGAAATGAAATGAACAGTGATGCCAATGTAGCTGCGCATCTGTCTATTGGACCAATAGTCAATGGTTAACAAAACCTCACAGGTTTCGCTAAGTTTTTTTTCACCAGTATCTGGTGGATCACGGTTGGCATGCTAGTTATCAGTGTTGTGGAAAGGTACTTTCGGCTTGGATTAAATTCTTCTGAAAGAAAGTTAATGTATATAAATTAATGTAGCCTACTAATTATATACATAGCCTGCTCTAGCACTTACATTCATAAGTTCACTGTGAATATATATACATGAAACGAACACCTCTCCTCGTAATGTCCCGCAATTCTGTTGCCGAAGTGCGAACCCGTTATTAAGAAGAGCTCCTATTTTTGTTGCTGCGTCTAGCTAGACTAGACTCACTACGTTACTTCTGGCGGCCAACAGGAGGGCTAGCTGGAACAAAGCGAGAATTAGTTAGAAACGCTGTGCTTGCCCCTGGACTATCGGGATTTAAACCACAGAGACGGGCAAATAGCCTTCCGCGAAACAATTACCATAACAAATGATGATAAAGAAGGAAACCCAGCCACCACAACCGCGGTTCATCGCATAGTGATGTAGGGTGAAAATTTCCAAGGTTAATCGTGAAAGTAATCGTCGATTACGATTAAATTGGCAATGTAATCGATTACGATTACGATTACTCAAAAAACTGAATCGATTGTAATCGATTACGATTGACGATTACGATTACCCCATGTCTGCTCTCCATATCTGGTGTCTCCGGAGGTGGCAATTTCTCGAGGGATTCGCCTGTGAGAAGGCAAAAGCGCTTCCAATCGGCCTTGCGAAAGCTCCAACGCTTCACCGGATCGCTGTGGGGAGGAACCTTGAATCTTGGTGGCGTTATGAGGGAGGGCCGATGTTGTGACCGCGGGAACTTTCCTAGGACACGTCTGTCCGGCAGTCGGCTGTCCTGGCCGAAACTCACGAAGGCCACGTCTGGGTTGGTGCCGCGACGTTCCAACGGCACGAGAAGAAGCTGGCTGTTTCCTGTGGGTTGTACAACAGTCCAAGGTTGTTGGATGTCACCCAGGAGTCCAGGCTCTCACCGTCCGGGGATGTTGTGTTGTAACCCCAGTTGACGTGCTGGCAATTAAAGTCGCCAACATACAGACTGGGGTGTGGGAACGTCGGGATGGTTGTTGGAATGAGTCGCGAGCGAGGAGGTTTGTAGACGTTGACGTTCTTGCAAACTGCGACGTCTACGCACAACCACTCAGTCTCTGATTGATCTGGAGACTGATCAACCAGTGACCATTCCAACCGCTCGTGGACAAACGTGGCAAGGCCGTGATTCCTGCTCAGGATTAACCCAGCTAGTAAGAAGTTGGGAATCAGTAGCTTATCTGCAGTTATGCAGTGGGTCTCCTGTGTGACGATGATGATAAACCGACTGTTCTTGGAAGTACCGTAATCATAAGTATGTGCAGTAGCAATTTTTTGCTGCAGCATTGGTTCAAAGTCTTCTCACATAGCGGCACAGTTTCAAGGCTGTTGAAAATTTTGCAGCAGCTTTGTCATCAAAAAACGCTATATTTCCCAACAATAATACGTTTTACACATCATACTGTATGTAAGAACTATCAATATCTGTGCACGTACAGTTCTCCCGGCAGGGCAGTTGGGAACCACTGCGCTTCTGCATTATAGCTGCAGCGCAATACACGAAAGGAGCTTGCAGCATTGCTATTAAAGCCGTGTATCTTGCAAATCAAAGCCACGGAAAGACAACTCACAAAACTGTAAAATGTATGCAAATGAGCAGGTGTGTTGAATGCGTGATGTCAATAGGAGAGGATGCAGTGATGTTCAGGAGAGAATTGTGCTGTGGAATAATTGAAAAGGTTCGTAAACAATTGAGGTTTGCACTGGGGTAAGAGTATTTATGAAGATGTGATGACATCGATACATTCTTCACCTTAAAAGCATTCAAACTGAAATGAAGGTACCTTAAAGTTGTCAGAGGACGAAGCACAAGCGTAACCAGAGGAGCTAAAGGGGCACTAGCCTACCCAAAATTTCTAACATATACAACTTCTTTTCACGGGGCTTGAAACGAAGGACAATTAAATATTGGAGGCGTGGAAGAGATAAGGTTAAGAGCCACTGCTTTAATGGCAATAAAATTAGAGAATTCAATACGTCCTAGGTGACAGTTGTCAGGGCGGCAGTTGTCCTGGGTGGCAATTGTCCATGGCGGCAGTTGTCCGGTTGGCAGTTGTCCTGGGTGGTCATTGTCCTAGGTGGTAGTTGCCCTAGGTGGCAATTGTCCGGGTGGCAGTTGTCCTGGATTGCAGTTGTCCTAGGTTTACATTTGTCTGGCTAGCGATTGTCCTAGGTGGCAGTAGTCCTAGGTGGCAGTTGTCCGGTTGGCAGTTGTCCTGGGTGGCCGTTGTCCTGGGTGACAGTTGTCGTAGGTGGCATTTGTGCGGGTGGCACTTTTCCATTTGGCAGTTGTCCGGATACCAATGAATGTGGTCTCAAATGAAACAGTCTCATATGAATGTGGTCTCAAATGAACAAGTCTGAGAAGAACGTGGTCTCAAATGAAGTTGTCTCGAAAGCATATGTTTCAAAGGACTGTTGTCCGAAATGAATGTGGTGTCAATGGTCATGGAACCGTGGCAGGCAGGGACGCAGCCAGGATTTTTCTAAGTCGGGGGGNTTGAAGTTAAGGAAGCAAAAGCCTTGAAAAGGAAAACTTGCTTGTGATTAGATTAAACAAGGAAAGTACATAATTTGTGGATAAACAATTGACTGTACTCACTAAGAAAACTGGGGTCCTTCCAACTAAACTGCCATCTTGTTTCTTCGATATTCTTCCATGGTACAGTAGTACATTAGGTAATGTCAAAATTAACTGTAAACCTACACCACAGTGATCTCCTAAAAAGCCAAGATAATTCGCAAGCTGTTAGCAAAGTGTAAGAGTATACGCGTAAAGTAAAAATTGCGATAATGCTCTACGCAGCCATGACCCTTCATAAAACAAAAAGAGTTGTACAAAATCTAAATTCTACTTATGTAGCTGATAAACATCGCATAGAGTAACCTAAGTAAAACTTCTGCAAAGTTTATACTTTTACAAATGCAAACAAGCAGAGTGGCACATTCATTCACCATATTAAAAAAAACGATTGACATGAGCTCTACACAACAATATATGCGGGAACTTCCACCACACTCATCCCCAGAGCACAACGCTTCAAAGAATTACAAGAAAACCTTCATCCTCCGCAAACAAACCACAGATAAAGGGCTTTACAAGCGCTGGATACGTTTTTTTTTAACTGCAGAATCACTGTCACTGTAATTAAACAGCCAAGTCTAACTTCACACCGAAATCTGATAGAAACCTTTCCCTCGCAACAAAGTCTTCAAGAATTTCCTCCTTGTTGACGGGGCGGTTGGTATGCACTGACACAAGACCCAAGCCAGTGAGGCGGTTTCCATGGTTCTTCTCAGATAGGTCTTCAGGCGTCTCATTGTGCGGAAACTTCATTCAGCAGTAGCTGTTGAAACTCGAAGTGTGGATGGTATTTGAAGGAGATTCCTAGGTAGGTCTATTGTTCTGACACCGGTCAATAAAAAGTTTTCGAGGCTGCTCATCCTGATCTGCTTTATACGAAGATGAATGTCTTTTTAATTTCACCACAACCTTGTCCATTTTCACTCAACACTTTTCGCTAACAAAGAGCGGCTTACAACTGATTAGCACAATAGCGAATTAGTTCAGCTTGTAGCTAGCGGTCACTCACATTGTATATCTTCCACATGTGCATATTAGGAACAAGGCTTTAGCAAATGCAACTCCAAAAATCCCGAGAGCAGTAGGCCTACCAAAAAATCCCTATATATGTGGTGGTGCAGCAAGGACCAGGCAAATGTTTGGGGATGCGAAGCATTTTTGTCCGAATTCTCCCAAACTTGCCCGGGAAAAAACTTCGAAGTCCAAAAAACGCTCTTCATTTTCTTTTGGGCGCCATTTTTGTTCATATTTTCAGGGGTTTGCTCAGATTTACAGGGAGTTTGTGATGGTTTTCAGAGATTTTGCCCAGATTTCCACGGATTTTGCTCGGATTTTCAACGCATCAAAACTTTTGGTTGCGCTTGCACCCCCTGCACCCCAGCCTCCTACACCAGTGGTGCAGCATGAAATCGGAGTTCTATGATAAATGTTAAAAATAGAACCGAATATGATTTCGATAATATACTGAAATAGTTCATTTTACGCATTTTCATACTTTTCCAAAAATCTCTAAATATACCTAAAAAGGCTCAAAAGTTCCAATTTAGGGACTAAATCACTAAAAGTGAGAGCACTGATACAAAGGTCCAAGCTTTGTGATGTATTAACTACACATTAGTCGACACTGTTGGTAGTTCATAGCTTGTTTCCACGCTGACAGAGCACGGTAAAACCCAGCTCTTGTATAGATGGTAGTACAAATCACGCAAGAAATATAGCGTTTTTTTGATGACAAAGCTGCCTGATAATAATTGCATATTGGTTAATCAAGCAGAGGTTGTAAAACGTTTTCGATCGTGACCAGGGCCGCAACCAGGAACGGGCAAACCGGGCAATTGCCCCCCTGAAATTTGCAAATATGAAGGCGTTCACGTACTGCACGCAAAAAGTTTTTTCTCGAGACTGCGTTACCTCTACGTAAATTTCTACTCAAAACATTTTTTTCGCGTGGGTTTGTACTCGCATGTTTTTTTTCGCATGGGTTCGCATGGGTTCATATAGGATAATACAATTAACCAATCAATGTAGCATGTTTGCGAAAACTCCCAATACAGAATTGGAGACAAGCTTTGAGGTGTGAAGTGAAGCCATCCGTTTCATTAATTTGAGGTTTTCAGTGAAGACATCCGTTTCATTAAAGGGGCGTTGTGTTTGTGAATGTGACCTCACAGAGCAGGAATCCATAGGCTACCAACTGAGGCTACTGCTACAACGTGGTTGTCAGTCAACGCTGTTATGTTTGGCATTGAAACATATGTCAGCATTACTTGGTATGGTGAGGTCGAGAGAGCAGTCTTGCTTACTGAATTGCACTCCCGTCGCCACCAGAGGCTTTGATGGACTTAGACCTCCCAAATTGAAATATGAAACACTGTAAATTACTGAAGTTTTGCCAATTTTTATAATGTCAAGCCCCCTCCACAAAGTAAAGCCCCCTCTTGATGACCTTCTGGTGAGGGTTCTGCTTTAATTACTATTCAGAAATACAAAAGCAGGACAGGAAAAATATAATCTTAAACAGTGAAGAAGTGACTGATACGATGGGAAGTTGATGTGGAGCAAGCTGTTGAAATAGTACCAGATATTCAAATCGCACAAAACGAGTTTTGACAGTGGGAGATTGGCCTGTTCGCCGGAAGTAAAACAAACAACGATGAGAAGTATGGTCTTTTAACTGCTAGGTGGCAGCCCGGTAAGAATACCAATTCCCAGGCGTAGTCCAGGGAAAGACAAAGAGGTACTGCAGGAAGTACCACCTAGACATGTATATCCATGGTTGAGTTGCAGCCATAAAAGTCAAGGAGCTTGCTGTGTGTACTGCAACTTATTTTCTGAGAGCCGATGTAGTCGTAAAAGAACATATGTACCTGCAGGAATTTTGTTAAAAGTACCTTTATGCAAATACAAAGATATTAAGGTAAACCGTTTACTCACGTAACTCTAGCCCACGCTCTCGAAATTCGGCTTTCGCTACCATGTTAGATTGTATCGTCCGTATAACCGCAAAATCACTGCTTTTTGTCTATCATTCGTGCACGCGTATACAAAGATCATTTTCTTAACCGAAGGCTTTAAATCAGAGGGAGCTTTAAAAATATCAGAAGGAGCCGGAGCTCAAATTAAAAATCCGGAACCGGAGCTCAGTTTAAAATCTAGGACCGGAGCTGGAGCTAGAGCAAAGGTATCTCCGGCACCGGTGTCAAGCAAAATTTCTGACTTCACGCCATATGAGGATGCACAGAGTGATATCCAACATAACAAATACGCTCAGAAAACTGATGATTAAGGCTCAGGGTTTCGTCTTTAGGTAAGTGTGTCGGGCTAGGGTTTGGTTAGAGTTGGAAAGAGAAAAATAATTGAGATCTAAGACTAAGTCCAATATTTTTCAGCGGTTAAACTTATTCCCGTGCTGCAGCTTGTCGCGGGCCCCTGACATCTAACCAAAAAGTTTTAATTTACACAACACACATCAAAAATGTAAACGTCCAACTTTATATAAATTTCGCTTGATACCGGGGCCCTTCCTGTTGACGGTTTTGCCAAATAGACCTACGTGTGGTTTTCATAACACACTAAACGCGATTGTTATGAGTTACGACACCAGACTGCAACAATGGACTTACAAGTCTTTGGTGTTTCTTTGGTTCAATAATCGCTAAAGTTGTAACATCGTAGCTGGCAGGCGTGGTGCTACTTGTTGAACAACGATTCTCAAACACTGTTCTTAGAGCCACATGCAGCTCACAAGCATGCTTTGTGCGGGTTTTAACAGATTCTATTAGAATACGTGCTGATGATGCCTACTTCGTAGGCGAAATATATACTCTGTAAGAGCTTGGTGTCTGATTCTTTGCGGGGAATGGATTCCTATCGATAGACAGTGTCTTTCAGTAACACCTCTAATAATTTGGGTAATAGACTTCGTTAGTGCAATAAAACAAAACGTGTCAATTGACTTGTGTTAAAATTTTTTGTGCGGCTCTCTAACAAAATTGTACTGTAGGTCTGGATTTGGCTCCCCTCGGCGAAATGTTTGAGAACCACTGTTGAAGAAGTAAGAAAAATGTTAACTACCACAACTTCTTACTTTCTAGTCAGAATGGTGAAACCGGGTCTGCAGTAGTGTAGCCAGGGCCGGCGCTACCATTAGGCGAACTAGACGGCTGCCTAGGGCGCTGAGCCAAAGGGGGCGCCAAAAAGGACCAAGAAATACACTTGTCTTCAGGAAATGACCAACATACATCACGTAAAAGTGAATGAGCATAATGAAAGTGAATAGAACACATCTTCACGCAGTTTATGAGAAGATACAGGTACTACACCATTGCAGGTTTGATGTAGAAGGATCATTCTTATCAATTGCAATTTGATACATACCATAGATAAGCTATGTCGCAATTTGGTATAAATTTTTTTATCTAAAAAACTTTTCTTGTGTAAAACAAACGTCCTTTCTTCCATAATGTACGACACGAAGATATATGTATATAAGGATGTTTGTTTAGTAGAGATGGTTGCTATCATGGATCTTGCTTAGGGTGTTTACATAACCATCAATGGCAGGGAAAGCAGGCATGCATTTCAGGCCACACTTTATGAAGTTCACTGCAAAATCGCAAGGTTTCCATCTCTGTTCTGTTCAGTTCTTGATTTTTCTTGAATGCGCCGCTTTGGCCGGAGTATAGGTTTATGTCGATACCTTCACTAAATCATATTTCAACCATCCAGTGTAGTCAGGTTAGGAAACGGAACCTAAACGCCAGCATTATTGGTGTTAGTAGGCTATCCAGTCAAATTTCGATCATGGAACGCAAGGCCCTAATTTATTTAACCAAACAGATTCCAGCTTGAGCGTTCGCGAAAATCAGAGGCTTGTTGTACATGTGGCACTTCGTCGATTTTTACGACACCTGACTCGCAATGGGCCTGCAACTGCGAGTATCTGACGCTTCTGCTGTTGAATCGTCGCAAAAGCTGCAGCATGGTAGGGAGGCAGGCGGGGTGCTGCAGGGTAGTTGGAATTTTTATCCTCAATGGTATTCATTTTAGCCACAACGCAGAAGGTGACACCATAGAGCAGTGGTTCTCGAACTTTTCGTTGCTGCGGACCCCTTTCGCTGAACCCAAAGCCGCTGCGGAGCCCTTCGTTTTGTCAAAGATTTTGCGATTATTGGTAAATTAGATTTAGCCGTTTCTTAGCATGAGCACCTCAACCGCCCTGGGAAGAGGCAATATTTCAGGCTTCGGTTGCCGCCAGTTGACGTCATCAAAATCAGATAAAGAAAAGGTCAGTCGACTTGCCACACGAACATGTCAGACTGCAATTGCGATGCGATTAAGCTGACTAATGGCCCACATGAGCGGATAAAAATCGACGGATTTTCTTGATTGGATTTTGGTTTTAAGAACCCCGTAAACAATGTTCCCTCTTAGTCGCGCAAATACGCAGTGTCACCAGACGAGCTGCGTAGTGAAATCTCGTATTTGCGCATTTGCAACATTCCAATTAGCCCTTGAAGGGTTAAACCAACGGTACACAACCTGCGACCTTCGATAATGAAATTTGCGGCCGTCCACATATAATTTACAATATAAGATTTGGCGGCCGTGCTGGCGTATATTGAAGCAAAACAAAGGCAAAAAAATCAGTCGACACGATGTGTAACAATCTGGATGGTGATGTTTCTTTTGATAAATACGTTAAAATGTTTGACATTTTATTATACTTTTAGGCACAAGTAAATGACACATACCGGATAAAACCTATTCTTTAATTAAACGTATCTCATGGTTAAACGCTTGAAACGCTTTGATGGTTGTGTCTACATGGTTGCGCAATTGCATGCGCACTAAAAGAAATGTTTACGCAGTGTAAAATTTTCTTAAAGGGAACACTGTCTGTAAAACACATTCATGGACACCTAAAGGGTGTACGGGCACCAGGTTGAACCACTCCACAGAGGATCCCGACGAAAGCTTCAAGGTCAACTTTTAATACGCTACATTCGACGTAGCTATCTCATCTAATGGGATTCGCTTCCAGCAGCTGCAGGAGCATAGCGCTGTCTTTGGCTTTCTCTATTACGCTCAGAAATGTCCAGTCCAGCAAACCAAACCAAGTTCTTTCTTCATCACACAAAACCTTGTCATAAAGAATAAATATGGCTAAGACATTGACGCGGACAGAAGAACTCTGCGTATAGTTTCTTCAAAGAGATCCTATGGAAATTTTGCATTTTCTTCACAGATACAGTCTGATGAAACTTTTCCCAAACATATCAGCAGACTTCCGAATTGTGCTAATCCTCTTTGTATGCGTAGTCACTAGGGAAAGGAGCTTTTCTAAGCTGAAGCTGATAAAGTAACACAACTATGGTTCAAGGGAGGTTGGTGGATCTAGCCAAGTGTCTGTTGAGTCAAGAGATTTCTCTCATAAAGGACATTGTCAGTCAGTTTGCCGAAAAATATCAGGAAGGCAAAGTTAAGTTTTAGGGTCTGTGCTGGATATTACTTTTGTGAATAATGTTTTTATGAACTTGGTGTACAAATGAACTCAGTATTAAAGGTAAAAAATTAGCTTCTGTAAAAGTCCTCTCTACCCTATGTACCGTACTAGCGAAAAAAGTCACTTTGGAGTAAAATGGTGCTGGAATAGACCTTGCCTAGGATTAGTGTTTCCAATCCGGGTTTACCTGAACCCGAAACCCTTTTTTTTGGCTATTTTCTACTACCGAAACTCATGTTTTTTCAATCACGAAACCCGGATATTAAAAAAAACACTGGAATTGCTGTTGCATTCAAATATTACTAATTCTGATAATGCTGAAGTTGTAGAGTGGCGCGTGTAACGGCCAAATTAGCACGTTTGAACTTTCAACTATTTTCACAAGGTGCGGGTTTTGCTTGCTGACCACCGTACGTTCGTTGTTGGTCCGTTTATAACAGTGTTTCCCAATCTTTTTTGGCTAGCGCCCCCTTTTCTGACAAACAAAGTTCTATCGCCCCCTTACCAAACCTAGCACACATATCAACACAATTTTTTCGTATTATAGATTTGGGAGGTTTGAAAATGATTAAAGCAAGAATGAGCGCAAAGGTGCGTTTCACTATAAAACTTAATTTAGTAAATTAACTCATTTAGCAATCGGAAACTGTTAGAGTTAATGATTTGGAAAATGTTAGAGTTCATGAAGAGCTCGATTTCGTTTGAACAGCATTAAACTTGGACAAGAAGGTGAAGATTGCTGATTTGGCTATAATGAGGTTAACACCATTCCCCTGCAATTGCAAATTAACTTCATTGAACTTCGTGAAGATATCTGTGGACTATGACAGCCAAGATACTGTATCTATGA
>JGI24021J15306_10010245_pt1 | contig 11619 bp, 10 predicted proteins | sample Ectturendosymbi1_FD_15306 | JGI IMG/M metagenome (IMG submission 15306)
TGGCTTCTAGGTAGTTTGAGTGACGTTCACCAGTTGCAGTTTTATGGAGAGGGATTTGCTTTTTTTGATGGGCGTGTATGTCATGACTGAATTTACGAACGCAGAGAATCGTGTGGGGAAACAATCTCTCTTCCCTAACTTATAACTTTTATCTCCAATTTCACATCGTCACTCAGGTCAGACGTAAAATTGCTCTTTGGTGGACACAAGTTTGCTTATTCAAAAGTTTAGGGTGCATTTTTGTCTGCAAGCTAAACAGGAACACTGTGGTCACATCGGTTCTTGAGCACATATCTTGCCAAGCCTCATGTTTGTTGCTGATTCATCGCTGTCTGTTCAGTTACAATGAAAAAAGTAATCTAAAGCTGTGGTTGTACCTCACAATAAGTTTTGGAAAATCCTGTTGACAACAGACATAAATGCAACCAGCATGCTCAAGGTTTCACATCAACTTCTTTCTTACCATCAAAGTACAATAAATGAATAGCAGGGCAGTAAACGACGAATCAAGCACCTTTCATGTGGATACAGCGCTGACCAGTTGTTTCGTAGTTTAAGGTCTTATTTCAATAAATTTGGCTGACAATGAAACCGGATATTTTCGAAACTTGAAAAGACAGAAAGCAAAATATAGAGTGGGACGTATCCGATGCGACTATATGCGTTGAAGATTCGAGAAGGTATTGGTATACTTGGGGGGCGATTTTCGTCCACGTTGAAGAACACTACCCTAACGCGGGAGTTCGTGTTTGTAGTGCGCTATGTCAACGAAACAGGAATTCCTGCTGAATGGTTTCTTAAGTTCATTGTAATGGAATGACAGGATGCAGATAATCTGACAAACAATTTCATCAACATCCTGAAAGACTTGAAAATTTCGGTTCACAAGGTTCGTTGCTGAAACTACCTCGCAACCACCTAAGTGGTTTTCGAGGTCGTTGAAAACTACACTTGTCGCAGAGGCCCCAGCATCCGGTAAAGCTGGTGATCGTGGTCTCTTCACAAATTTTGGAAGGAATAGCTCTGTTCAACCTGGTGGGACATCAAAATTCGGTGGCTCTGCACACATATTCTGTGAACTGTGAACAGAATCAATTCCAACATAATTTAACTGAAGCGTGACAGGCGTTTTTTTGTTAACCCTCACATGTCCACGTTTTTTGTGATAAATGAAATAATCTCCAAGCACATTCAAAAATGTCCAAATGTCCTCCATTTGCATTTCTTATTTTACATAGCTTTAATCAGTACCGTAACCAGAGGTTTGAGCCAGGATGCAAAACGTAGATAAAACGAGCGCACTGGTAACTGTAAGGGGCCCGCTAGCCAACAATCAGAAAAAAAACTTGAGAAGTGATGATGAATCCGGATGTGGATGGTTATACTTAAACCCTAAATCACTGGAAAATAGCAAACCAGCTTTAGCCTGGCCGAAAGCTTCTGAGGAATCTGCCTTCTTTTTGCTTTCTTTCTTCTGCGACGATTAAAACGTGCAAGTATATCTATTTTTCATAGTTATTGGCCACGAAGGTGGTGGCAAGTAAATCGGTCACAGTTTATTAAAGAGGAAACTAGTTTCGCGTTTCATCATCAGTCCTTTAAAACTTGTTCAAATAGAAAACTTATTCAAATCACCGGAAAATAATCCAAAAAATACAAAAACAACCTACTGAAAACCAAAAGAATACTAACGAAAATATAAGTTAAATTGGGGTCCGGTTTTAAAATTTAGCTTGCCAAGGGGAACAATTCGCCCCTCTGCCCCCGTCAGTTACGTCACTGACTATGATGTATTATTGCATTTACATACAGTATGTAAGTTGTATCAACTGCAACAAGATCCGAGCTTGTGGCGTAGCTTGGTTTATGGGAATGCATGCAAGTTGTCTAACTAATCTGTTTTGGTTGAGTTCATTCTCGGCTGGAAAGGCGGGAATGCTTTCACATTAATCGTTACATAACAGTGGTAAATCTTTTTTCAGTATTTCAATGACTTTGGCATTAAAGTTCAGAGTGCTCACTCCATTTTACTGTACTAGGTTTGCTGATGAACCGTGATACGGTGATCAATGTATTGCACATAACTTGGTGTAATAGTTTAGTAATTGTAGCTAACCAGTAATGCTAAAAATGAAGCAACATGTCAGAAGTAACTCTTTTTCAGAAAAGGACTAAATTATTTTGAAGCTGAGTGACTTACGTGTAGTTGCATTTGCACAGTTCGCAAGAAAGACTGAAAAGATCATTGTAACTTTGTGGATATTGAGTACCAAAAACTTTTTTCTCACAGTTTAGCAAGAATTCAAGTGAGACAATCAGATACTGTATTGCCTACATATAGAACCAAGTTAATCAGCAGTAAGAAAACTCAGAGAAGACAAGGATATGACTGTGATTTATTCATATCAGAAGTGTCTGTATTGTACAAGTCTTGTGTTGCACATCTGGCTAAATGAACCACTTCATTTGCTGAATTTAAATGCTTTGAGTAGATTCCTGCATTTGCAACAACTGAATGGGAAAATGATGAACCATGTGAGTAGTATCCGCTTGAGAGAAGCGTTTCTATTGATGAAGCTGAAGTAAACTGACTAATACCAGAACTTGTTTGAGTTCGTGCAAAAAGAGCATCAACCAAATGCAATTTATTGTAAAATGATGGGACATGAAAGATGGGCAAACTATTTTGCAACTTGCAATACCATTGGATGCTTCAGCGAGCTGATAAAGATTGCACAGTTTGCTTCAGCGTTTTGCTCTTTACGCTAATGTGGAACGATTTTTCCTTGATGCAGCCACAAACCTAAAAGAAAGAGATATTGCTTTGGTTGGATCATTTTCTAGTCAGTTGAAGCTGGTATGCAATTTTAAACATCTTACATGCAAGCAGTTTCATAATATTGTTAAAGGCGATTCTACATTTTTAAGAAATTTGAGGAAACCGCAAAATATTCATGGGAGAAATAGGACAAGTAAATATGGATTTTGTTTTGTGTATTTTGACTGAAACATCGTCTACACTGGAAGTCTTATTTCAATGTTTAAAACTTATCAATAGGTCTATTGTTATTTGACCTGAAGTGTAGATAACACACTCAAGTAATTGGTAATCGTAAATTGCCCTCCCTTTTTGCGATTAAAATATGACAGCTCCATTGAGCTTGTTAATAAATAAACGTTGACAGAAGAAAAAGGGATCGTCACCTTTACAAGGGTAGAGCTTATATAAGTGGTTCTAAAAAACGTTAAAAAGCAGAAGAGACAAAAACGAGAGAGAAAGGAGTTGAGCTAAGTCAAGAAACATTCAAGGTACTATTTTACAGTGGCAGTGAAGTCCAGCGGATACACTTCTACGAAACTTGTAAGAGGACAGAAAATCGAAGAACATGTTGTTACAGATTCTATTTGAATAAGAGCTGATGATGCCTACATCGTAGGCGAAATATATACTCTGCAAGATCTTAAAGTATCTGATTCTTTGCTGAGAAAGGATCTCTTTCCATAGACAATGTTGTTGCAGACTTAGATCTTCGTAACGATGAAACACTGGTCAACACATTTTTTGGTGCCCAAGGTTTTTAAGCTGATTTAGACCAATTTGGGGGTGCTGATCTCGTAAATCACACTAATTTTCTCTCATCAGGTCAAGTTGTTGAGATATTTGCTATTTTATACCTTTTTTTACCTTAAAATTAGGCGTATATTTATAAACATTGTAGCGCCATAATTACAATTGTAGGTTGTTATTGTGATGTGATTATGACATCACAAACCATGAAGTAAAAGTCAAATTTGCTATACAAGGAGGTATGTAGTTGGTAAGAAATAGACACTGAGTAGTAGGTATAGGCCTACCGATTGTCGCATATTTTCGTTGATTTCTGGGTCAAAGTAAGGTTTATTGTTTCAATGTTAGGAATTCATTTATAAGTCAGACAGGAAATAAATAAGTTGTATTGTTCTACTTGCGTTGCAGGTTTTTGGAGCAAAAATTAAGCATGGCTACATCCTCTCTTAGGCGACGTTGTTTAAACAATCCAAATGTGTTTTGCTATATTTGCGGGGAATACACGTTGCAATCCAACAGGAAAGGGATCAGTGAATTTGTGAAGTGTGCTTATCTTGTTCACTTCAAAGTAATGCTGGGTGATCAAGATAAAGAATGGGCACCCCATATTGTATGCAAACAATGTGTTGAGCATCTTCGACAGTGGACGAAAAAGGATAGGAAGTCACTCCGCTTTGGTATTCCAATGGCCTGGCATGAACCGAAAAAACATTTTGATGACTGCTACTTCTGTGCAGTCAACACGAAAGGAATCAAGAGGAAGAACAGAAATTCGTTGGTTTATCTAAACCTCGAGTCCGCAATTAGGCCAATTCCACTCTGCAATGAAATTCCTGTTTCAGTGTTTAAAGGCTTGCTCGAATTCGAATTGCCTGGTTCTGAAGAAGACCAAGCCTCCGTTTTGTCCACAGACAGTAGTGAAGACACTGTTTCAGGTGTCGGTTTTCTTCCTTCTTCACTACCATAGCTTTTTTTCTCAAGAACTATGATCTGGCTAGAGATCTCAACCTTTCCAAAAAATCTTCTGAACTTGTAGCTTCAAGACTCAAAAAAATCTACTTCAGCCTGGAACTCCCATAACCTTCTATAGAAAACGACATATTGAATTCTCAGAAAATTAGTAAAACGTCAATTTATAGCTGATGATGTCTATCCTTAGCATTTTTTGCAAGTACAAGCTTGAATTGGGAATATTTTGGTGTGATGCCATGAATATGTGCCATAAAGTTACATAAAAATATTGTTTTTTCGATTTGCCTGTCTTTATTAGCAATCGGCTTCCTACAGAGGAGGTATGCCATGGCAGAAAAACTAAACCTGATAGAGAAAAAGTGACAGCATTTCTGGAATCAGCACCCTCAAGTTAGTTAAAAACAGTTAAAGCATCTTTGGCACCATGACAAAACTTTTTTTGTTGGTCAGTGAAATAGACCTAGTTTAACCAGCGGTACAGTAACATAAGAAGGTTAAGAAGTATCATCAACAAGCACGATGGATGAGATGGTTGACGCTATCACTGGAGGCAACGACATCGGTCTCTATTCAGCTAATACACCAGAAAAAATGCAGGAATATTGGTTGAAAAATGACACAAAGTTATTTTTAAACCATGTTGTTCCAGAACACAGAAACTCGTCACGGAAAAGCACCGCAATTTTTATTCGTCGCTAGAACCACAACGGCGAAGTAGTTGACAGAAGCTGGCTTTGTTTTTCTCCTTCACAAACTTGTGTTTATTGTTCCACTTGTAGACTGATATGCGCGGTTATGACTAAATCTGTGGATTTCCTGATTAGAAAAGGTATCTGCGACTGGAAGCTCTTGAGCGCCTGACAAACCACGAGCAATCAGTGGAATATATAGATGCCACGATTACGTTTATTCGCAGATGTCATTTTAATCATTATGAAGAATTGATACAGTGCTAGCCAGTCAGATCAATCAATGCGAACAATATTGGAAACCGCTTCTGCCTGTAACGTTTAGTTTCANTCATAAAATTTATTGCTGAGCGAGAACTGGCGTTTAGAGATAATGATCCGAAAACGTTCGATCGCCCAGAAACTTCTTCCAAAAAATTTTCAAAACTTTTTTCAAGCAAAATTTAAAAAAGAGCATGGGGTTGCTCTTGTGACCGGTTTTGCAACAGTTTCACAAATCGCTAATCATTGTCAAATATCATGTTGCATCATAAAGTTTTGTTGCACTTGAGTTAGCAAATGTGACGTCACGAATAATAACGATCCGTGGAAATACTAGTGACTTCATCAATCACCCCCTATCTAAAGATTATATATGTATCCGCACATGGGGCCTCCCACCACACTTGGGCCCCAGGCCCCGCACCATCTAGATACGGCGCTGCCGAGTGTCATGCGGCTACTTTAGCACTGAATGCTGCATTGATGGCGAGAAAATGGCAGCTTTCCAAGTGAAATCTTCCCTTGCACCCGCCCATAAACGCCAAGCACGCGGCTGGACAGGCCGCACATATCTTCGTGGTGACCCAACCGAGCATTGAACCTACAGTCTACAGCTTTGGTGGCGCGTTCTCAACCAGCTTTTATCATATAGCTGTGTTATTCAGCCGCTTTGCTAACTAGAGAAAATCTCTAAAGTAAACCTGGAAACTATTGTCTCTTTAATCAAGTGTTTTCTACTCAGATGACGTTCTGAAACACATATGAAGGTAACCGCAAAACTGAATAATGGCCGTAGCAATAACCTTTTACAGTACTAAACAATTTAAGGTCCAACGTTCTCTTCTTAAATTAGATCGTTATAATAAGCCGGCCTATTCTTCAATTGTTTCTTGTCGCAGCTTGTATTTTGATTTATTTATTTAGTCTGGAGTTTGCCTGATTTATCCGCTCTCGCTTACTTTTTCAGCATTTCACTCGTAAGCTTTTGCTTGTAAATTTCAGGACTGACGATGCGTACACGTACATAAAATGGATTTCTTATTATGCGAATGTGTCACCTTTGCGAAGGCTATATGCTTGAATGTGGATATGTGCGAGTCCGATTTATCGCAAAGTTATGAAAGCAGCTTACAGCAAACCTAGAGCTTTCAACTGAGAACAAACAAATTTTACATGCGCAAACGCGGTAACTAAAACTCGAAATTACAGTATGTCTGAAAGCATTTCTGAATTAGTTTACAACTAGCAAAGTGTTTGTCACATCAATTAGTAGAGCGAACGTCACCGCAGTAAACGCATCACTTGTTCTAGAACGCGTGCTCAGTCGGATATACCAGACTCGCAACTTTTTGCGCAGGCTACACGGACACTTTTTAACTTGACCCACTCTTCGTGCAACGACTTGTTGCGTTTTGTGCATTATCGCCCGTAACGTTCGATCTGCACAGAACAAATCTGAGAACACCAAACCACATGTGGCAATTTAATGCAGGTTTGTCTTTCTCTCCAAAATGACGGACAGGTCCGACTGCCATAAAGCATTTACTCAGCAGTTCAGACAAAATTCGACGGAGAGAATACAACATTCCTATCCATAGAATTTCATTCGTTGTATGTTTAGTTTTATTAAAATTTATTTGACTTCAGTAACATCAGCGAAAACAAAGAAGTAGTCAGGTCTGGCTCTAACTTGTCTTGGCGTCTTGTAAATGAAAGTCATCTTCAACTGAACGCAACTCGTCTTGCTCACAACCTATCATTAGAACAAATCCCGATGACGTTTTATGCGATCCAAGCTGTGCGAAGACAGTGATTGGAAGGAAGAGATATGGAGCACAGAATACTTCACAACGGCACTGACCGCTCGATTTAACTTTCGTCAAACGCTGCACATGAATCAAGCGAAGATTAAAAGCTTCTGTTAAGCTGAAAACTTGAACTAGCGCTTGTTAGAAGCGAGTAAACCTTCTTAAACAGGAACACCTTACTTTTGCGTGTATATTTGTACATGAAACTGACATGACTTAACGAAGATGCATGAAGCTTTCTTGAACAAACGCAAAACAAGAAACATCAACAACGTTGAAGACAGAACTGACAGAGTTATGCTGTACATTTAAAATGCTCTTTATTTGGCGTCTTGAAAAGCAATGATGAGCTAATGCCAATAATAGCAGGTGTGTAAAATATTTACATTCCATCTTCATATTTTTGTTTTTACAGTAGGAGATTGTGCACGTTCATTTACTTTTTACTTGAAGCAACTGAAAGAGCAAACACAAAAGTTTAACCCGCTGTCATCCACCAGCAAATCACTCCAAAGCCCGAAATTACTAGATAATTGTGAAGCAATGCAGACGAACCGCCCGTGGGGTTTGGAACTAAAGTTGAAGAAACAGGAGTTGGCTTATTCTCATTCACTGCAAACAAAGACAATGTTGTCATGCTCAGACACAAAGAAAGACAAAATTAACAAAATAACATGCGTCAGCGTCAGAGTCTATTCTTGTTAGCTGATCAGCCATTTTATATTTTTGACCACGAATAGTCTGCAGTATAACTTTGGGTTATTTGCTTTTTCCAATCTCTTTAGTAATAAATAACTTGGAGAATTCACAAAGACAAATCTAAGGCTTTATTTTTACCTTCTGGACCACTTGCTATTCTGAAAGATCTGGAGCGGACAGATGGGTGATTTTGTGTCTCAGGAACATTGTGATCAAATTGTGGTACATCATTTCCATGTTCGCCTTCTGCTTGATCTTTTCTTCTTGACTGAAGTGCGTTTCGCCGTTGTCTAAAAAGACATTGAAATATGAATTCATGCATACTGGTTTGATTGCACACATTGCTTTACACACTTCGGAAACAAACGTTAAATAGGCGCCTACCTCTTTTGTATGAAAAGTACAGATAGCTAGCACGTGAAGGCTGTCATTAATCATAGGCGTAGCCAGGGGCCACGCCCCCCAAATTTTTGAAAAATGTAGCCATTTTGTGCTTTGAGTGTCGTTTTTCCGAACAAAATAGTGTTCTTCGCCGAAAATCAAACATTTTAAACCCCCCCAAATTTTTGGGCTGGCTACGCCACTGCTATCAATATCCTTGGAGGGTTATTCAAGTCAGGGGCGTAACGAGTGGGGCAAGGAGGGCGCAATTCCCCAGGAGCCGAGTCACTATGGGGGCGCTGAATGACTGCAGGGGACGACGAAAAGTCCCAACAATGTCACAAGTACTCTCTACAATACAGTACATTTGCTTCCGAAAGATCTGTTTCGAACATGCGGGCGCCAAACTTGCTTCTTGCCCCGGGCGCCATCTAACTTCGTTACGCCCCTGATTCTGAAGTGTGACTGATTACCACTGACTTATGTTAAGACATGTGTTAACAGCATCTTGGGTGCTTTATTTTCTTTAAATTACATCCGGCTTATGTTGTTCCGCACAATGCTAACTTCTAAATTGTTGTATCGCTTTCAGTTCTGCACTGTTATACGCATTCCAGCTTGAAATATTATTTTCTTCAGCAATTGTAGATTAACTTATTGTGATAAAGCACAGGTTTGGACTTGAATCCATTCACATATCTGCATAAAAATTCAAATATGGATTGTCATTGTTGGAAAACCATTTCCAGCACGAACGATGGATGAAAAACTGGCCATTGTGGAGAAAGGCTTTTCTAATAAACAAATAGTGAACGCCTAACCCGAAAGGTCAGCGTACTCCACTGAAATGTACCCACTATCAAGTCTAAGTCTGGAAATCAGCAAAAGACTGGGGACGCAGTGAGATAAAGATTTTGAAATTGATAAATTAAAAAATTCAGCTAATTCTTTTATTTTGCATTCGTCTTACACGACAGTATCAAAGGTGTTTTTCCGTTGCGAACAGCTTTACTTTGAGATTTTTACTAACATGTTCTATATACCTGGTACTGATCTCATCGTAAATGATGCTTCTTTTCCCGACGCTGGATACACAACCTCTACTGCATGTCGTACCAGAAATTCCAGCAACGCACACGACAACTTGGCACTGCAATATTTTATAGAAGAATACATCGTTTTCATCAATGGATGAGTGAATAGTAACTTGGAAAATTACTTGGACAATATTGCATTACGTTTTTACTTAAGTTCATCCGCAAGCACCTCTAACAGCTATGGGCAACACGTTGTGCTTCAAACTATTTTGAACTGTAATAAACGAAGTGTATACAACTTTGAATAAAGAAAAAAAAGATACGCAAACAGATGATTCAATTTTATTATCACCATTGTAAAAAAAATAGAAAAACAAAATTTATCTCACGCGTGGGAGGATCGTGTTTTGAATATTAATTTTTGCGTTGAGTTGGCGATACCACTTATCTTCACAGATATTCAAATAGTGAAAATTAGGTTGTTCAACAAGTAGGCGCATGGCGCAGCGAATGTTAAGCGGTAATCTGATCGAAAGGCCTGGTTATCTGATAACAACTCTGGGCTTGCAATGGCTGGACTGCTGACAGGTCACATCCTCGGCAGCTAATATTCACCAGTGGCGTAGCCAGCACAAAATTTGGGGGAGCCAAAAAGTTTGATTTTAGGTGAATAACACTATTCTGTTTAGAAAAACGCCTCTCAAAGCACAAAAATGACTATATTTTCTAAAAATTTTTGGGGTGCATGGCCCTTTTGACCCCCTGGTTGCGCCTATGATTTTCACTTTTTAAATATCTGTGAATATAAGTGGTATCACCAACTTAACGAGATAAATTGTGTTTCCCTTCCTACTGACCGTTGACGTGTTTTGAAATTTCGCCGCCAGCTTGCTGGTGTTTTTGGTTCTCGTCAGTAAGCAGCGTTTCAAATGCGCCAGCTGTGGTTTGGTTGCCATCGCTACAAAATGCACGTTCAGTGTACGCATTCTGCAGTTAAGACCAGCCCGTGGTCTAGTGGTAAGTGCGTCCGCTTCAGTGCTGGTAGGTCGAGAGTTCAACTCTTGGCTGGGTCTTACCAAGACCTTGGCAAGTGCCTTCACGTGACCCTCCTGTACGACATTGCTTGAAATGTCAACTAAACCTGTCAATACGAGAGCAACCATTGCTACCCGCGCTGGACGTGTTCGGCATGGGGTGGGTCATAAAGCGCCCTTCTCAAGACGCGGCAGCAGAAATGCTTCCGAAGATCCACGACCCAACATACTCCAGCTGAACATCGAGGGGCTTACTGCAGACAAGATCTCCGTCATTGAGCAGCTAGCCTATAAGAACAAGGCTTTCATCATCGTCCTGCAGGAGACCCATTGCACAACTGCAGACTCCTGGGCAACATCCAACAAACTTGGACTGTTGTTAACCCAAAGGAAACAGCCAGAACGTCAGCACAAACCCAGACCTGACCTTCGCGAGTTCGCGAGTTTCCGCCAGGACAGCCGAATGCCGGACAGACGTGTCCTAGGAAAGTTCCCGGGATCACAACATCGGCCCTCGCTCATAACGCCACCGAAGCTCAAGGCTCTTGCCCACAGCGATCCGATGAAGCGTTGGAGCTTTCGCAAGGCTGATTGGAAGTGCTTTCGCAAAGCTGATTGGAAGTGCTTTCGCAAAGGTGATTGGCAGCGCACAGATGAATCCGTTGAGAGAATGGCACCTCCTGACACATCAGACATTGAGGGGGCATACCAGGACTTTTGCGAGAGCCTACTATCTGCGGCCAAACAATGCACTCCACTGATATGGAGTCCCACTGATTTGGAGTCCCCTCGGAAGAATTATATGCCATGCTGGGACAAAGAGTGCGAGACCCTCTATCCCTCCTTCATCCGAGCACCAGTGCGGACTGACTCTGATAGAGCCGCCTCGTCCCTACTATCTCAGCTCGGGCAGAAGAAGCAGGAACGATGGGAGGAAGCTGTTAATTCCATCGACTTCTCGCACTCTAGCCGCAAGGCGTGGAGAACCATCAAAAAACTTACTGGCAAGTCTGGACGCTCCTTTCACCAGTGCCCCGTCTCGGCAAATTCCATCGCCACGCAACTCGTGAAGAACGGGACACACAGGACCGTGGACCGAGAGTTCACCAGGCTGGTTAACAAGGAGCTGTCCGGCCTATGGAAGATTCCAACACCTCAGGGTTGCAGTAC
>JGI24021J15306_10010249_pt1 | contig 11618 bp, 4 predicted proteins | sample Ectturendosymbi1_FD_15306 | JGI IMG/M metagenome (IMG submission 15306)
GAGAGTGACAACTTGGTTGTTCGACAAAAGTAACGGTGTGTGCTTCGTGCAGAGGTGGCTTGTTTATAGTGCCGTGGTTTTCTGAATAGTGCCGCGACAAGACCATCTGGTCCTGAATAGTGCCGCGACAAGGCCATCTGGATTGTAAGAGAAGTGGAAGACCCTTGAAAACCAGCAGTAGGAATGAACATATTATTATCCTAACGATTGCAATGCTATCTCCATTGATCTCTAACAAAAAATTGGAAAGGAATTTCTAGGTGTAAATATTAGTCATTCAATTGTCTGACGTCGATTAAACTTGCGCTTTGGCTTGAAAGCATGCAAACCAGTCCAAAAACCTCCGCTTATCCCCCTGATGATAAAGAAGCGTCTCAGCCATATCGAAGTTCACCGCAACTGGACATCAGGGACTGGTGCAAGCGGCAAGGTGCTGTTTTCTGACCTATCTTCAGTACAACAGTTTCACGTTCGCATGCAACATGTTTGGCAACCTTGCGGGATACGGCTACACAAGAAATACACTGTTCATACAGTGAAATAGGCCCTAATTCAGATGGTTTGGGGGGCTATGTCAGCTGTTGGTACTACGGTTGTAAACAATTTGGCGCCTGTAATGACCACAAATAGAGCAAAATGTATCAAATTTTAAAAAATTACAATTGCATATATTTGTTGATCAATGCAACATTTTCATGCATGATGGGGCCATCTGTCACAAAAGTAAGGTTGTTAAGAATTTTTTTGGGGAGAAAAAATTCGATTGTTAGACTGGTCCGGAAACTGACCATATTTAAATCCCATCGAAAATTTGTTGATATTGTTAAAAAAGTGTCAGGAAAATAGCCCACAAGCCACAAATCACTTGGTGACTGCTATAAAATAATTATGGATCACAGAAATCTTTTAAGAATACTGCATGAAGCTTGTGGACAACACGCCTTAATTGATTAGAGCGCTGTTGAGAAGCTATCGTGAACACACAAAATACTAATTACTTTGCAAAACTGTTTTTTTTGGTCATGATTTATTCTTTCAACTTACATTAAACTTAACTTTTGCACAGCACTCTACTTGAGATATTTTTTGGGAACTTTCTGTAACAGGAGAAAGGGGTCTTAGGCATCTGAGCAAAGTTGTGTTCCTAAAAGTAGTTTGGGGCATGGGGCGAATTATCGAATAACCGTGTTCGGAAGCTTTTAGATCATTTGTTTAAAAGACCAAATTCCTCTGTAAAGCCTGGGCATCCTGGCACTACGCCTTGTTAACATAAGAGTTTCACTTAAATTGAAACGTGTGCTGTTTAGTTGCAAACTCCTTGTCACTTTACACCAGTGGTTCTCAACCTTTTTTGGCCCATGGACCATTGAAAAAAAATCCGATGGACCACTATGCTATGCCGATACCTCACGAACAACAAGTCGAAACTTTTCTGGATCGTTTGATCAAGGATTTATGAAACTCTCTGTGGACCACCAGAACTTCCAGGTGGACCACTGTTTGCTGAAAAGTATTTATAGTTTGGTCAGTTCAACATACGGTAAACTTGTTGAAAGTCAAGTTATCAGTATGTCCACAAACATGCAGCGATCATTATATCTTCTTTTAGCTCCGTTTATTTATATTTTCTTGGTGTGGTGTTGGTCATATCAAACATTTTCTTTGTTTCTAGGCAGGGGCGCAGATGAACAGGTCGCCACCAGCAGCTGCGGCTACGCCTGTGTCAACCAAGGATCCTGTTGATATGGCTTCACCGGCAAGATTTTCAGCTAATGTGCATGAAACATTGCCTGGGCCTCAAGCAACGAAAGATCCGAAAGTTGTGACTGTGATGAAGTCAGTTACTGCGCCTTCTGTAAACGGTGACGACACCGACAACTCGCCACGAGTTGACTTACCTTCCAAAACAACTGCTGGTTCAGAGGTGCTCAACAAAAATAAGCCCACTCTCCTCTCTCACCAACAGTTGATACGCTTTGCGCTACATCCTTCCGCTCAGAGACCTGCCTGCAACAAAATTGAGCCGGAAGTGGAGACGGCGTTTTGCAGCCCAGACAACAAGAAAACACCCAGTCTGCAAGTCAAGGTCACTTCATCTCCCGACCGAAAGAGAACGTTTGCTGATGCAGGGACACAAGAAGAGCAAGAACAATTTAAACGGGAAAAAACAGCTTCACCTTCTCGCTCCGGGGTGGGTCACTGTAGTATCCCATCAAGGGCAAATTACCGATCAAAAATGAAAAAATACCGAGCTCTGCAGAGGTCAGAAAATTTAACAACCTCAACAACCGAAGAAGTCGCCAGTCGTGGTTCACTAACAGTTAGTCAGGAGCTGTCAGCTACCAATCCCGTCACTGTTTCAAGTCCTCTAAAATCCAAATCTCCACTCGATGTTTCTACAATGACGTCTCCAAAGACGTCACCGAAGATATCACCGAAGACGTCACCGAAGATGTCACCAAAGACATCACCGAAGCCTTCGCCAGGAAGAAAAACTGGAGCACGAAAGAGCGGAATAACACCTTGTCGGTCAGATGGAGCCAAAAAGCGAAAGAATGATCAAATCTGTCCAGCCCATCAAGGGGAAATTCCTGGACAGGTTGACGAAAAGAAGGAACATGTTGAAAGCAGCCAAAAGCCTAGAGCAGAGCGAACAAGCGACATGGAAAAGAAAACTCCAAAACAAAACTCGCAGTCGCCATCGTCGCCCGGTGCGGAGCAATCATGTTGCAGCAAATGTGAGCACAAGCACAGTGAAAAGCGAACGGTTAAGCGCAGGTGGTTGCCTTTGCCGAGCGAAGCCACCCCGCTCAAATTGTACGGACCAGTGTTTTGCCGAATGCACAAACAGAAAACAAAGCGAGACGCTGCTAAAAAGGCGAAATATCAAACGAAACTTGACGCTATTCCCGAAGAACCTGATGAAATCGACCCTAAGTGGGATGAGCCGAGGAGAAACTTTGTACAGGAATGGGAGGAATATTGCAAAGGAGTTTCTGAAAGATTTGCTGAAATGGACCATTTCTATGAAGAAAGAGAGGCTAGACGGGCTGAAAGAATGACCAAGCTGGTGGCAGAGAGCGAGAACCCTGAGTTGCTCTATGAAATGGGCCTTATTCCTCATTTGGAGACCAAGCCTGTGGCTGAAAAAGTAGATGAAAAACCCAAGGAAAGATTTTTGAAACGCAGAGAACGACCTCCAAAGACTGAACCAAAAGTTCTGGAGGAAATCGACAAACTTTGCGCTGAGGAGAGCATAGTTCTTTCGACAGAAGGAACATCTTCAACAAATTCTATACTTGCTGAAGTTTCGGAGGAAGAAGAAGACGAAATACTGGAATGGTTGGAAGAAGAAATTAACAAAAACAGTCGCCGTTCTTCGTCACTGTACGGCCGGTACAACTGGTCCATTTAAAATAATAACGCTCGTGAAAGCAGCCTGTGATGACACAATGATCAAAATATTAAACTTTTTCGGCACTAGATTTAGGTGCAAGTTCTTCTGTTGACTAGTTTTAATTTGATTAATGGATCTAGTCCAAACTTCAGCAGAAAACTGTGCTGCAAATTTGAAAAGCTGGTTGAGCTCTATCGAGCGCTTGGTCCGGTTGCACCTGTTTGGCGTCCTGCGTGAGGAATGCGATTCACGTGTCCACAAATTTGGTGATGGTCAGGTTAGTGAGTAAATGTTTTACGTGATGATGCTCAAAATAAGCAGAAGGGCGAAAAATAAGCAGGTCAACCAAAACAAGTAAAGTTTTCGTGGCTCAGCATACAAGTTCATCCGGCTTCGCGATGAGAACGTTTCAACTTTCACTTTTTCGTACACAATCTGTTTTGTGTCATTTGTCGTCACAGGCTACTTGGCGTCAGGCAAATGCTGCAACGGGGCTACTGAGAAACAGTAATGCTGACGTTGCCACATATTTTTGCTGTCTCGTTGTTCGTATAAATCGCCGCATTTTGTTTCGCAGTTTTGCTATTGTTGCTTACGTTTCTTCGCATATTTTTTTCGCAATATATACTGCGCTGCTTTCCACAAACGTATGTTGAAATGTACTTGGCCAAACACTCTTCAAGCGCGTCGCCAAAAGCTTGTTCGATTTGTCAACAGCCCACCGCGCATTTATGAAAGCAAAGAAAACCCTTAGAGACCAAAGCAAGGAAATGATGCGAACAATTTTGGTCCAGAACGTTTCAGTTATCGACAGTAGATTTAACAATTAATCATTTATTTCTATCAGCAAATTGTCCCGCATTTATTTAATTTACTAAAACGTACTAGCCAAACCACACTAAAATGCGATTTGTACAATGACACACTAAGATACACTCGGTCTACCACTGCCGGTGCTTCTGCCTTTCCTTAAGGATCTGCGCAAGTAGACCAGAATCTGCGGCGACAAACTTATGGGTAGCCCTTTGAAAAACAATTTCTTTATATCGGAGTTGGACACATCCGATATAGCAGTTCATGTGCTATATCTGTCCGATATAGCGCTGTGTGATGTGCCCCTCTTAGCATTTTGTGTGTGTGTCCGACTAAACACGAAATTAATTTCTTTGCAAACGGCGCCCCATGGAAACTACGGTGTTGCATATTCTACTTTAGGCAACGTATATTGCATGTCTGCTTGATAGCGAAAAACGTTAAAACCGTCGAATTCGTTAAAATTATGTAATTTTTTTTAAGTGGTTTCAGACAATTGAGTATCAGCATGAATTGCCCGAGTGCAGCGCATCACTTGCTCTGTAATTTACCTCCAGTTGTTGGCAACACTACCCTCGAATGATCGAACTCCGCAAAACGTAGTTGAATTTCAAAAGGCAAAAGCGCATATCCATAGCTAAAGGAAAACCATCACAAGGAAGAACTTGTGAATCCTAAACGCCAACCTAACTAACGAGAGCAACCACCAGGCCCGTAACCAGCTTGGGACAACAGGGGTGGCGAAGAGTTTTCTGAGAGGGGTCCAAATTTTTAAACTATGTCCAATAGTTTTGACCTACGTTCAACACATTTTTACAAGGGGGCGAAAAATTCTGTGGGAGGGGCTTGGCCCCCTGCGCCCCACTGGTTATGGGCCTGGCAACCACTGCTACCCGTACTGGATGTGTTCGGCATGGGATGGGTCATAATACGCCCTGCTCATTCTCCTCTCACCGATGGAAAGTCGCCACCAACCCGGGCCTGGCCTTCGCGAGTTTCGGCCAGGAAACCCAGGCCCGTCACCAGGATTTCACGGGAGCGGAGGCCAAAAGTCACAAGGGGGGACACATTTTTTAAATGCAATGTTGGATTATGCAGCAACCACCACGAAAAAAGTCGCTTGCGACATGTAAACTTTGTTCACATATAACTCGACCCGGAAAATTATACATATATGAACGCCGAACCGGTCGAGCACCGTCAGTTGCTCTTTTGCAACTTGGGCAAGGGAAGAGACATGAAAAAGCTTATTTTGCAATTCTTTAAAACTGCTATCTCCTTGTAGATTGTCCTCGCCTTTTCCCTTTGCCCCTCGCCTCCTTTTTCACGCCGCACGAGCTACAGCATATTAGTCACTTCGCTATACAGCAGAAATAATGCAAATATACGATACAACTTGGCAGTTGGAGAACAAAAGTAGAAAGAATGTCATCCTATAAACTTCTTCATTTAGAACAAACTTCGTCAAAACCCAGGGTCAGATTTAGCTGAAGCGAGGCCCCTAGGCTAATCCACTTGTGAGGTCCCATCTCCAAATGTTACTATGGAAAAACGGAAAAGCGCAATGCCTAAAATGACGATATCGACGCTCTAAAAGTACGGTCAATAAATAATTTGTAAATCCTTACTGGAGTGACCCACGATCAAGTTTCACATCTCTTTTTTCTCATCTGTGCTCAATAGTAGCATCCAAAATATACAATTTCCTGAAAACCAAACACACTACACATACATATGGCGGCCGTAAGGACCACGGCTGCAAAAACTCACACACGCGAGCAAAACACGTGAAGTAAAACGCACCCAAATGGGTGCAACTGCATGCTAGGTCACCATTCGCGTGTTTGTTACTTTTTCAGACTGCAAAGAATCCAACGCAACGAAACCGTCGCGCGAGAGAATGTGAGGCTTAAACTTCCCTTCCATCCTTATGCTGTCATTATTGAAATATGTGTTAGGAAATAAAAAGCTACAATCATCGAATCAAGCAAGACTGAACAGAGCAGAGTAAACAATTTAAAAGGTTTTGTGCTGGCCTTCTTCATAACAAAATCATCTAGGAATTCATTAAAATTTGTTTACTAAGTTGGCCACTTTTAATGCACCGAATGCATAGTGTGGACAACATATCCTGGAACATTGTTATCCTTTAATTCAGTTTTAATTCTTTTGAGTCTTGAAAAAGACCTTTCTTCTGAGCAGTTAGTGACCATCAAACTAAGAAATAAGACTCCGCGTGCTTGGGCAGACCAAGAACCACTAAGCTAAAGGCATCAGGTCCAAACGCTGCTCTGTCATTTTCTTGCTGTTTCCTTACTCTTTGTCTCCTTGAGGTAGAGTTCTGGGGTTGCCATTTGGCAAAGTGGCTTTTGCCTATTATTTAAGCCAGGGGTGGGGATTCTGCGGCCGGCGGGCCAAATGCGGCCCGCGTGAACATTTGATATGTCCCGCATCAGAAGTTTCTTCACCGGAGTTAGAGTACAACATGGCGTCAAAACGAAACTCTATGATAAGCAGGTAGTTAGATGGCGTCATAGTTAGATAAAGATAAAGTTTTAGGATAAAATTAATTCATTTTGCGGCCCGCCAGCGATAATGCACAATTCATGCGGCCTAGTAAGTAGGTTCCGCACCCCTGGTTTTTAAGCTCATCAAAATCTTCTCTGATTTGCTTAGCATGGGAGCAGTACAGCTTGCGCACGTACTGCAAGTACTCAATAGCAATCTGACTTCAACAGAAACGCTAACAAAACAATTGTATTGCTGAAGATTAGAAGAAGAAGCAACTTTGTTTTTAATGTAGGATAATGCTAGCCTTACACATATCTCTTATCTGCAGTATAACCTTTAAGCTTTGACCAGGTGCATATCAAACACGATCAACCACAAGATCTTTCGCCTAATTCACACCTAACAATCGACACGATTCACCAAACGCAGGACGCAGTCGAAGTGCTTTGAGTATGTCGACGCTATAGTCGATATGCGGCTTGATCAACGTTCATATTGAGATTCATGAAAACTCGTTGGAAGACCCTAGCGTCATGAACATAAAATCTGATTAGATGAATAAAAATGAAAGACATAAATTGTTGACGAATATTTATCGAACTGATCATATACAGCACCGTCCAGGGCCGGCCTTAGCAAGTGCGGGGCCCGATTGGAAGCACTTTTTCGGGACCCACTTAGCAAGTGCGGGCCTGATTGGAAGCACTTTTGCGGGGCCCCGCGTGTGCAGATATTTTTGAGGAGGGCATCAAGTCATAATCATAATAATCACGAGTTATGTGAAAGACCGAGGCCCGAAAAGGGTAATGCCAAGCTAGTGTCTGGGGTCATGCCCTCAGTTTCATCTCTCCAGAAGAGACTTTCCATGTTCGTTCGACGGACATGTCCATAACACCCAATAAATCCATGAGTGGCTACACTCAATACCTCTTCTCCGGCCAGGTACCTACCCTGGGTTACGGCAGGCCAATTGGTCATGTGTTAAATAAAGTTAGCAACACTACAGAACTTGATATAATCAGCTAGCAAATATAAGATATGACAGCTTAGCAATAAAAAATCAATAAACGAAAAAACGTGACAACAGGTCATCACACAAACACTACAGTGCAACCTTGTACTATAATGCTGCACAATAACTGGCTAAACTGGTCTGGACCACCTGGAAAAATCTACTAGACCTATTGCCCCCCTGAAAAAAAAATCCTACTGATACCCAAGCTTGTTTGTGTGTAGATCAGGTTTTCTCAAACTTTTTGCACATGTCCCACTGTTTATCAAATATATCATTTCGCGACACCTCATCTATGCTAGTGTAATAATACAATTGCACAAATAAGACCATGGTTTTCAGTTTCCAATGCACCAAATCATTTTGAGCCGGAGCTCGAGCCAAAAACTTTAGATGCCTGGAGTCAGAGCCAGAGCTTTGAAATTTCAGTTACGGCTCCACAGCCCTGATTAAGGCTATCGTAGCCTACGATACAAAAATGCATTTGCTAAGAGAAACTAAATTTTCGTATTTCAGCATTAGCGATGTTCTTCAGAATTTTGTCCAAGCTTTAAGCCTCTGCTAATTTCGGATTCAATGGACAAAATCGCAAAACTATTTAGGCGATATTGCTGGATTAATGACCTCAAAATAGGTTTTAATTAGTTTCAGTTTAGAAAGCTCCTTTCTCGGGATGCCACGCCCACTGGGATGGTCAATTGTAAATTCTGAGAGCAATAAACAAATTACGAGGGAAAATGCATAACGCTATTAAAGACCGAATAAGCAGCACACATTTGCAGTTACAAGCTAAAATTAACTTTCAGAACACAAGTGGCAGTAACTGTTGAAACAGCAACAACTTACTAAGTACTTGCAGTTAAAAAACTGTGGTTCCTGCATAAGCTTGCATGGGTCAATAGACGTAGCGCAGGCAGTGCCGGATTAAGGTAGCGCGGGGCCTGTAGCATTTCTGGAGCGCGGGGTCCTAAGTTAAAAAAGCACCTCAAAAACGTGTGTGAGCAAGGCATCCGTGTTACTAGCTTTTATACTCTCTGCATCTCTCCAGTTCGCATCGCGATGCAGTCTGAGTGTATCCTCCTGACCGCCAGTGTTGCCAGATGTTTGCAACCTAATCTGCTAAACGGTGTCACAAAAAAACTGCTAGATTCCACTCAAAGTCTTGTCACAAATTTTCAGCTAAAATCTGCTAAAAGCAGTGAAATTCTGTTAAAAATCTGCTATTTTTAAATTATTAAAAGATACCTATAAACTTACAAAGTATATTAATTTTTCGTCTTGCACTCGCTCCCAGTGAGCATGGGCTGAAAATACCGGTCTTGCATCACACGTTTTTTCATTCAACATTTTGAACAACGTAACTGCAGCTTATCTCGTTTTTTGTATGACACATAGTTCCTGACAATCTCTTTTAAATGGTTGTATGTTTTTATAAACTAGAACAATGCTCAGCGACAAACAATCTGAGTATAGATTCAGCACTACAACTTTCTAAGTCTGAACTTTGTAACTCAAAACTTTGTGTTACATTAGGGAGCATGAAAAAAGTTCTTTAGTCTCATATGCGTGCTTTTGCTACCAGTTATGCCTTTCAAACTCACAATGTTTCGCTATCATTGCATTATTGCAAACTTCGCAAAAGGCTTTTCTTTTATCAGCAGGATAGGCACTGGCAGGGCCATAACGAGGTTAGATGGCGCCCGGGGCAAGAAGCAAGTTTGCCCCCCCATGTTCGAACCTGAGGTCTTTCGGTAGCAAATTCACTGTATTGAAGAAAGTACTTGTGACATTGTTGGGACTTTTGGTGTTTGGGACTTTTGGCGCTTACTTGTTATTATGATACAATTATATGCTTGAAGCAGCTTCGTTGCATCATAATCAAAATTCCAAATAATTTCGGACAGCTGGTTGAGCATTGTCCTGGTGTTACCCAGTTAAAAACGTCATAAAACGGAGAAGCATATTTTTTGATGAAGAAAGTGTAAAAGTTTTCATCTTGAAAAACTGTTGAAACAGATTTTTGATCAGGAATTTTTTACCTGCTAAACCTGCCAAACGGTTGGTAAAATTCTGCTAGAAGATCAGCTAATACTAGATTGAAAATTTTACAGCTCACAGTAAGAAAATCCTGCTAGATTTAGCAGCAAATCAGCTAAAATAGCAACACTGCTGACAGCAATCTCATGTCTTTTATGACGTAACTCTACACACAAAATCAAACAAGAAGTTCTGGATACAGACAGCGTTCAATTGAAAATCTTCGTTTACTACTTACGGCAAATTTAGCAAAATACTAGCTTCTTAGACTGAAAAATATCTTCCATTTAATGTTATAAATAAGATTTATTACAGAAGACCGCGGGGCCCCCAAAAGCGCGGGGCCCGTAGCAATTGCTACATTTGCTACTGTTGTTAATCCGGCAATAAGCGCGGGGCTGATTGGAAGCAATCGGTCCAATCGGCTAAAGGCTGGCCCTGGCACCGTCAACTGACTTTATGCCTACCACAGTTTGCTGGAGGCCCCTTGGATCTTGAGGCTTAAGCCTTCATAGCCTATTGGTAAATTCGGCCCTGAGTGTACCCGCAGATATTCAGGTGTTCAGTGAACACCTGGAAATAAGAAAAATATTTAAAAATCGGTTTTAGGGCATTCGTTAGCGATTGATGCCAATAACTACCTGTATTTGTGTTCTTTTCTCGTGCAGCGGATATATTGCTTGACATGGCAGAACGATTTTTGCTTGTCTGCTCAAGCATGACTGCAGGTTGTTCAAGAACACCCGAAATTAAATAAATAAACAAAGAAAAGAAAAAGCCAGTGGAGCCAAACTACAGCACTTTTAAAACAACCAGGGTGTTCACCTTGCCTGTTGAACAACTTGGTTACGTCATGCTTTATTTTGCTAGCGACTCCGCTTCATCTGTACAGTTGAAGCAAGCTGTGCAGTAGGCTGGATTACTTGTAGTGGACTTGTACAGATGGGTTTTGCTTCAGGTTGAAATAGCCTACTTTGGCTAGGTAGGTGGTGTGGTTTGTCTGTGTGATGATTTAATGTAACAGTTTCGAAGATTTTTAAAATGAGAATGCACGAAGCTGCATATTACTGACTTCAGTAGTGGTGAGCTTAGGCTCACGTGAAAAGTAGCCAAACGCTAAAATGTGGAATGTTATAGCAGTCGAAAAACGCATGCTTCCTAAGACGTAAGCCAAGCAGATTAATTTGATGATTCTATGTCGAAAATGCTATTTATTTCTTAGGAGTGTGTTCGATTGAAAAGATTTTGTCACGAGAAATGAAATTAATTAATTCTTGTTCGTGCCCGATGCTGTCGACGTTCTAGCGTACGTGCTGCGCGTGGTTTGATTATTATTATCAACTGCCAATCTGTCCAAGTGTTCGAATGGCTTGTGGTATAGGCGACAACCACCACGGCTGGTGAACCTTCACAGTTTTGGGCTGGTTGCGAGCTTGGTGAACACCCTACCAAAATGGCCACCGTACGCCACTGGACTACCCAACCTGCGCACAACATTTCACCTTATTTCAAGGTATTCTGTTTTTCGTACAACTACAACTTTACTGTCCGTCATGAAATAAAAACAAGATGCGCTCTTGGTTTATCATAAACGAAAATCTTGTTTACATAAAGCATTCAATACCCTTATATTGGCAATTCCTATGACTAAAAAAGTTGAATTTTACCCTTTAGTTTACCTGAAAAACGAACGCAATGTCGCAAACTAGAGTGATTCAACGAGCAATTGCCTATTGAATATCTACAACGGGGTCAACATGAAATGGGGGGGCACAGATTTTAAACGGTAGAGCCGGGCACGACTGCCCCCCCCCGCTGGCGACGGCCATGGAACAGCCGACTGCTGGA
>JGI24021J15306_10010251_pt1 | contig 11617 bp, 8 predicted proteins | sample Ectturendosymbi1_FD_15306 | JGI IMG/M metagenome (IMG submission 15306)
TTGAACTCATGTTTTGTGCTTCACCTGTAATATTGAAACTTGACAGTCATTGAGTGTAGGCTGGGCTTGATTAAGTGACTGCTTTAGCCGTCTTTCGCCCACCCTGTGCTGTTTGTTTCAAGCTTTGTCCATTGAAATGTGTTTTACTGCTGAGTACTTACAGCGCAAACATGACTTGACTTGACTTGACTTCATAGCACAGTTGACTGAGCACGATGACGTAATAACACCACTGCTCAGAGGGGCCTCGCACCTAGGTTTTGTATTGGGCCCCGCACCTGCTAGGGCCGGCCCTGACTGTCACCCACGGCAGCTACCACCTAAGACAATCGCGACCCAAAACATTTGTCACCTAGGGCAACTGCCATCCGGACTACTGCCACCTAGGATAATGCGTTTTACCAATCACATACAAGCCATCATGTTCAATTCGAAATACTACGTTGCAGCATGTACAGAAGTTCTTGCTGCACGGCGGTGAAGCACCTATGTGCAGACGCGAATTTTCATTTTCGGGGCCCTAGGCTATTTAAAATTGGGGTCCCTTTTGGAAGGTTTGCGACGACTGATGTTATACAAATTAGCACTATACGTGCTCGATACAATCACTGAACAAGTTGTTCCAAATCATAAACATAATACTTTATTCTGAATTCCCTCAACATTAGGAACACAAACAGTCACAAGAGATGAACGAAAAAGGCAGCGGTGAAGTTTCAGGTGGGATACAGCAAGCTGGTGCGCCAAAAACACCTGCGAAAAGCGTTACTCCAATTGTTTTTTCCTACGATCATTGATGATTACAAAAGGTCAGATACAAGTTTCTATTCGACTAAAAGCTGAAGTAAGATGGGTTCCTTGAGGCAGTTTCGTTGATTTCCACTGAAGTATTTCTTTGGCTTATACTTGAAATATTTTATTAACCTGCAAACTTTAGAATTGGGGTGGCATTGCCCCGTTGCCTTCCCTGACTACGCGCCTTGTGGCAACCGTATTCTGATTGCGGGCTACAGACCAGCGCAGGAATTCGTGATTGAGCGAAGTTCATGTGCACATCAATTTGGTAATTCAAGTTAACAACACAATTTTCAACAATCACGACAATTCAGTTTACCTAGGAAATCTGTATACTGTGTCTACAGATAATCCAACGATAATGTTCATTTTTCTCATTTATTCCCTGTTTTTTTTGCTAGGCAAACGTTTCCAACAGCAAAGTAACATGAAATTTGCACAACTACATTACTTTTTATCACAAAATGTTGGGGGGACAAAAGATATTATGTCCCCCCGTCCCCCCATAAACTCGGTCCCTGACCACACCTAACAGCCTGTTACATAAGCCGATCAAGAGACAAGCTAAAAGAATGCACATAACTAAATGAACGGAAGTAAACGGCTTTGATGAGTGCGTGGAATGAACAGGATGCGATAATGTGCATGGGAGGGTTTGCTGCGAAAATTTCGAAATGCTCATAAAAAGTTACGTTTTGCATTAACTTAACTTAAGAATTTTTATCAAGATGTAATGACATCAACACAACATTCTCCACACAAAAGTATTAAAATTTGCTTGAAGATTCTTGTTCAGAGGGTGAATAAACTTTTGTAGTACACCATGCAGAACCTTGTGAAGTTCAGATGTCGTTAATGGCAGTAAACGCAAAGAGCTAAATTTGTCCAAGGTGGCAGTTGTCCTAGGTGGCAGTTGCCCTGTGTGGCAGTTGTCCTGTGTGGCAGTTGTCCAGGGTGGCAGTTGTCCAGGGTGGCAGTTATTCTAGGCTATCCTAGATGTCAGATGTCCGTGTGGCAATTGTTCCAGGTGCCATTCGTCGGTTTGGCAGTTGTTCTGGGTGTCAATTGTTCTAGGCGGCAGTTGGCCTATGTGGCAGTTGTTCTGGGTGTCAATTGTTCTAGGCGGCAGTTGGCCTATGTGGCAGTTGTTCTGGTTGGCAGTTGTCTTAGGCGGCAGTTGTCCAGGTGATTGCAGTCCTAGAACCGCTTTAAATGTTATAATTCTTAGGCCTACATTTGTTGGCTCTTTTTAAAGTGAGAAGGTCTAATTGTAGATCCTAAACAATAAACGACAAAGAATTATAAGAATATCTTGCAACAGTTGCATCAGCAATCGCACTCACGATGGCGAAAGTTGCCAATTGTTATTTGACTTTAATCCCTGTTTATACACTCATTGTCTTCCATCACGTCTGTTTACCTATGTAACACGTACTTGGCGTTGCGGGTCGGTGTCGAACAACTGCGTTTGACTACCGGGTTTCCAAAAGGCAGCAGAACGTTAAGTTTGAGTCAAAAGCCCACTTAAAAAGCCAAGAGCGTAGGAGTTTGAAAGAAGTGATTGGCTGGCACACGCCACTCGTGATCAGTAGCGTTTCGCGTCAGTTTAGCATCAAATCCATTTGACTACAAGAAGGTTGATACCTTCGAAATAAAACAAAAACGAGGGATATCATATGAAAAACGCATATGAAAAGAAATGAAATGCATCTGAATGATTATAACAAACGACTGGATGATTTGGACATTAAACGCAGAGCTTCTGTTTGCATTTTTCGACTTTTCATTCCGAATCCTGATTTCGCAGTGAAATGTGTAAGTACGTTTTCTTTGTCGAAGTCCGCAGTTGACGAGTAACGAGGTTTAAATTCGTCTTTCAAGAAGAGCAATACAAGGGAAGTTTAGTGCTGCAAAGATTGCCGCAATTAAATAGGTTCAAAAGCTGACGGTGATGTTTCGAAACAAACGTCAGGTGACAGCACAAAACAAGTCTGAATGTATCTCCTCTGTGTAATATTTGGCGACAAACGACGAAGCACTTTAAGCTTCAAGTTTCTTGCTCGTGCACTTTTGACAAGCACCCCGCCCTTTGTTATGAAACAATGAAAGACTGTACACGCTTGCCTACAGAGTGTTATTGTGATCAGTCGAGATCGAGCAGGCTGTGTTTCAATATCGCTCGAAATAGTGACACTGGTCCTTGCGGTCGCGGAGGTCACATTCTTTGAGCTCGTCTGGCTTTGAGTTTTTGGTTTACGAAAAGGCGCTCAAGAAGAAGAGCTGTCTGCAGACGGAATATATTTTTGCCCTCGCACTTATCTTGGTGTGCAAGCGGGATTGTGTTGAACCAACGACAATCGGTCAAAGTATAAAGCAATCATGTCGGATACACGAGTCAGCGGAGCAAGAACGTAAGTGGTGTGCTTTCAGCGTTCCGATGTCATCAGGATTCTTACGGGTGCTAAAGCGGAAAGCGCCAGGAAAATATTTCAAAATCAAACTGACATGTTTCTAGTTGCAATTCTCGTTTAAGCGTGTGTCAACTCGCTTTCACATGTTGGGTTTTCCAAGACTATGACGACAAAGCAGTGAGAGTTCTAAAAATTTGTGTTGACTGGTATCAACACAGGTTTTTTCAATCACCTAACCTGAAGTGTCCGAAAAACCCCGTACTTTGAAGCTTTTCGGCTTATCGTTCGGCGTGCGACACCTTTCAGAGCAAACAAAAGCTTTGTGGCTCCACCGCTGCATGGTTCAAACAACAGTTGTTGATATAAGCTTGTCGCGGTCAAATGTATTTGAAAAATCGCACGTTGCCTCATGCATTCAAAATCCAGAAAAAGAACTTATTGCATCAGTACGTATTTGAAAAGAAATTTTATTGAGTTATTTTCGAAGGCTGTCGACTATTTCTTCATTTTGAGCACCTATTAGGTAGCTATATACAGTAGCCAAGACACTGCGCTTTCGAATAGAATGCAGTTTTAATCTATGTAATTGAGATTGGGAATACAGCATTTTTCCGATATGCATACCGTATATAATCGATTGTAAGCCGCCCTTGATTGTCATCCGCACGAAATGGTGTCAAAAAATAATTTAAGCCGCCCGTGATTGCAAGCCGCATTTGAACATACATTACCTAAGCATCTGAGACACCTTCGTGCTATAGCACGTTTCGCGTTTTTGGCAACCCTGTAATGATGTTTACTCCACTACAACTGTCGTCTGTTAATCATAATTCCTCCTGTAACGGATGCGCACATGATGCTGATGAGAATAGAATGCGAAAATATATCGAGTTTGTTCGACAAAACGTATTCAAGGAAAGACTGATCGTCACCTGTACCTTTCGATAAGGCAAAAAACTATAAAATGTAAGCCGCCCTTGATTATAAGCCGCATGAAATGATGAAAAAACTTATAAGCCGCGGCTTACAATCGAATAAATACAGCATATCGCAACTGTTAGGAGTGCACGAAAATGTGCGCATGATTTAACAGTCAACCCTCAAGAAATTTATAGCTAACGTGGACATAGGTATTTTAGAAGTTTGTTTTGTTTTGACAGGTCAACGAAATGGTCTAAAAATGACCCTGTGTCAATGAGCCAGAGCCGAACTGATCACTGGTCGAAAATGAAGCACCAAGCCACAAACTTCGTTCTTAAGATGCCTGAAGCCGTCGCTATTACCAAACGTATGTCTTGTGGTCAGAATCGGATGCTGAAGTGCTCAAGTTTTTTTAAATTACCAACTACAGTGGTACTGGTTACTTAGGAGCTGTTTAACCTGAAAAAAAAATATGTTTTTTATGTTTTTTTTACTCTCCAGCAGGAGTTTGTCAAACTCAGGGAAACAAAGGGGTCAAATGTACAGTAACCTGGAATCTGTAAAGGCCAGTGTGAGAAACGCAATGTGCTTTTTGAAAACAAAAATGAGTGGCTGAGACAAAACGAGAAAAATAGTGTGCATTGTTTATTTGATTAAGCTTAGACATTTTAGCATAACCGTGATTTTTTACTTTTGGTACCAATTATACTGTAATTAAAAACAAAAAAATCATTTTGTTTAAAGGCTGTAGTCACAACAATGCGGAAGCGCAGTGGTAAACAAACACATGCTTGCAAGTCTTGAGGGCATTGTACACTGCTTCTTCTTCGACTTTAAAAATCTGCTCGCCAAGATATTTCATGGGCAAGCATAATTCGCAAGGAAAAAAACATGTAACTTCGAGGTTCATCGTGATAAAGATGCTTGTAGAATGCTGCAACACCAGCTTCATTTGTGAACGAAGGGACTCATTTCCACTCTATGAGATACCAACTGCATTTACAGATCTTACGGAACAGTGCTTGAAAATTCAGTGGAGGAAAGAAATAGTATGATTTCCCTTTTTAAAGATATAAGCTCGCGGAAACGACAGCCACGATTACACACAAATTTTTAAAAGAGCAACGGCCTATTTTGTGCAAGAGTGTGGTCCGCCATTTTTAAGGAGTTATAACTGTGAAGTGTGACATAAGTTTTCTTCAAAAGCATGCTTTGTCCAAAATATGAATTTTTCCGTTACTTTCGACGCTCTAGCTAACATGCAGCATTCTCAAAATAGCTCTACAATGTGCATGTAACTAACCTGCAGTCTTTTGCAAGCAATACGACGTAGATCATATCCAGTTCAGACGCCTTTTCTGGAATTTCGATCTTTTTTGATGTGATATCTCGAAAGACTTTTGAGGCTGCAGTGTATCAGTCACATATATTTAAAAAAGCCTATCCGGCCTATCCACGCGTATCCACTGTGGTGCAATCGGTTTATTTAGGAGCAAACACCATCACTTCGATTGCAGCAGTGCAGTAGGCCTGTTGAGATATTACACCACAGCAAGCTGCTTTCAGTCTTTGTTATGAGTAGGGCCAGTTAAAGTCATAAAAGTCATATTTTTGCTGTGCTTCAGGAAGCTATGAAACGATTTTTGAAACAAACGTCGCACCCCTACGAAGTTTATAACAAAAGTTATAAAGTCATAAAAAGTCATATTTTCCATGTAAGGTCGTAAAGTTATATTTTAGATTTTTTCAACCTAATTCAATAAGGAAACCATTAAAACAACCTCAAAATATCAGGTGAAACTACTATATTGCTAGGTCTAAGCTGCATCGTTGCAAACTGAACTTCAGTGTTGGCAAAGATGTAGGTGAACCAAAGTTATTTGGATGAAATGTAATGTACTGCCTAAAAATGCATGTTCTTGCTGACCCAAACAAATAAATCAATGTCCATGCACGGTTTCAATTTTCGTTAAACCAAACTATATGTTTTGCTCATGTTTTGAGCTGTTTATTTTAGTGGGGCTTCAATAAACCATGGGGCTGCCATCTCATAAAGCCTATTTTCGCTGGTAACGTTTCTTTGTACAGTAGTTGTATGCTCTAATTGTCATTTCTGTTTGGGTCATATAAAGTCATATTTTCTGAAACATGAAGTCATATTATCAAGTTTTTAGGTCATAAAAAATAAAAAATAGTTATGAGTCGTCAGCGGTCTTCTTTCGATGAGGCCATTGATTTGCGCTGATACTGCTTGTTTAAAAATCTTTGTTTCATATTTGAAGAATAAAAAGGCGACATTTTGCCTCCTTCCTCAAAGGACGAATCATTCGCAGGTGAAAATGTCGTCATATGTTAATGGTCCTCTGCACCATGGTGACTTAAAAATCATATCACTTGTACATGAAGAGATGCTCCTTGCGTGAGGTCAGAATTGCTCGAAATTCGCCCTTTGAAAATTAATGTTTAAATTCTTCATTCTATCGACGACAGTCTCATAACAGTAAAAATGGGATTTTTGAAAAGTGGTTTCTCCCCAGTAAAACGAGATTTTTTATAAAAGCCATTTATTACCCAATATAGTGCAATATCAACAACCCACAGAGCAAATGCCAAGATGCAAAATGTACAAGTTTTTAAACAATCTGATGTAAGTATGTTTGAGAATAATGGCGAGGTTACGGTAGCGAGCAAATCCCAGCTGGACAAAAAAATATTAGCAAGCATATTGCTTGCTGCAAGTCGGGCACTGATACAGTAATTCAGTAATTATTGTAAATGCATTTCATTTATTGTTATTTTTTTCGAAAATAAAACAACAATTGCACAAATTTAGAAGCGCACAACAATGACACAGGCTTGGCAAGATCTGTTTGGAGTGCTTGTTTTTTGTTTTCTACTGCTATTTGAAGTTCTGTTGTCGAAAGAGTGCATCACAAATGCTTGTTATCTCCCACTGACTCTTTGGTGCGAGAGCACGCGCAGGACATGCCCGAAAATAAATTGAAAAGTATGCAGTTGATCTGATTAGAGCACGATTTAGATTGATATATTTTGCGAAGATGTGTACAAGGCATATTTTGGTGAAAATGTAATGACACATGAAGCAACTAATTTTGTCAGCGAAAGTTTGGCTGTTCCAAGTTGCACACAAATATAGTAAAGTTGTTAGTTCCTGCTGAGTAGTTTTATGAGCATTATATCTACGCGGTGTTACACTTGACATGATAGCCTTACATAACATGTTAGGTATGCTTTTTGGAAGAATAGTTCTGCTCAAAATTAATTCCGAACAGTTTTCAACTTTTGTACAATGCTTCCATTACGTACGTAAGCACACATTGCAGAAATATATACCAGTACGTCGGACCGTTACGTCAAATTCACAAGTGCTAACATTACGAGCAGTGTTGAATTATTTGGTGATTCAGCATTTAATTTACCAGATAGGAAAGAGGGCATAGGCGACATGCGAACAATTAAAAACAATGTGAAAACAGTTCAGGTTAGATAAAATTTCCTTGGTACTTCGTGCAAAAATTTTTTATCTAAGGTTTGCTTCTCTTTTACCTATCCAATCCACGATCTCTTACGAATGTCACTGTGGCGGATTGATTGCAATTATTGGTAACAAATCGACCATGAAACCTTTCCAGCATTTGCAAAATAGTTGGCAGTTTTCATGGTTTGTTTGCAATACGACAAAATTAATGGAGTTATCTCAAAATAAATGTTTTGCTTTCAAAACTTCTTTCTGGATACGGTTTGCGATTGTGGGGAAACCCCTGATCCCAGCTTCGTTTTCAAATTTTCTGCTGCAACGCGCTCCACTTGAAGCAAGTATGGAAAGTTCAAACGTAACTTTTATTCTATTCAGTTTGAAACAGTTCCTGTATGCAGGTTGCTCTTGTCGTTACAGCATATAGTTTTCGTGCTGCACCGAGGTTTTCATCATCCTAGCCTAGGCTGACGCAAAATTATTCACAAATCGACGAATGACTTCTTTCTGTTTAACTTTTGCTGCCATAACAAAGAGTGTAATTCTGCACCTGGTTATGGTTTATTGCAGTTCAACGCTATAAAAACCTAATCGCACTTTTGAGGGAAGACGAAAGGTCTTTTCTCACGTGCCGCACGCTTTGGTGACATTGAAGAAAATATAAAGGGCTCGTGTAACAGGCTTTCGGTCTTCTGGTTGTTGCACTTGGTGAACATGCAAGCATTCCTTGGTTAAGAATGTTTCGCGAGGTGGGCAAAAGTCAAGCTTCTTACTCGTGGTCGAGATAGAAATGCTCACATTTTCGATCCATTTCATTTCTCCCTGTTCATTTCACAATGCAAATTTATTACAGCGAATCTCCACCACTACCACCTTTTCCTAAATGAATACAGCAAATCCAGGAATGCTTGCCAATATTCAAAACTGGCGTTTGTGATATTTTTCACAAGAGCTAGGAGTAGATTTCCGCACTTCAGCAAGTCAACACTCACGCTGCAGTGGTTTCAGAATTGCATTTGCATTATAAAAGCGCAAACTGTAGTTTTCGACTTGCAAACCTTCGTTGTGTTAGTATGCTTCTTAATCACGTTTTAGTTTTAACATTGTACCTGTTTAACTTTGATTAGAGTTGCCACCAGAGGCGACGCGATATCGGATGAGCTCAGATGGAACCATCATGCCTTTGAAAGGACCAGCTTTTGAAGATCAGTTGAAGAAAGACTTCGGCAACGATCAGCCAGGAGAGTAAGTATGTCGTCACCTCACTGGTAATGAAGTGTAAAGCCCGTTGCGCGCTATTAGTAAGCGTCAAGCAATCGAACCCAACAGCAGAAACTTTCCTATTTTTCTGCAAACGGCTTGGTTGCTTCAAAAATGCAACACACCATTTTTTGCAGGCAATGCTGAATGCTGTGGGTCTGGTGTTACAGTATGACATAATTAGTGGCAGCACAGTGTTACGCATACCACGTATGACTTCTATGTTGCTTCAAGCTGGTAACTATAAGCTGCATTGATAAAAAGAAGAGTTGACTAAATTTTTGAACAGTTCTTTCTTTGCTTGATTGCCAACCTCCTTCATTCTAGGGCGGGGTAACCTGCAGTCCCTGGCCCACATGCAGTTCGCGCGACCATTTACAGTAACGAAATCGCGCATCGAAATTTTTTTACCCAAATTAGAACAGAACATTTGCGTCAACGAAACTTCAAGATAAGTAAAATACCAAGGAATAGGTCAAGAGAGATGTCTCTAGCTCCTACTCATAGAGTTCTTTTCGTATTCTCCTAAAAGTCAAAAAAGGCGCCGTGCATTTAGAGGTAGAAAATTTTTGCGGTCCGCCCGTGAAATTTAATAAATCATGAGGTCTACGTGTGACATAGTAAGCAGTTCCGTACGGCGTTGTAAGTGGGGGCGGGCTTTTTGAGTCGCACCGGGTTTCTGGTCGCGTTCGGGCTCGAGTTTGTCAAAATGTTTCGGCCTGCACATGAAATTTTTTCGAAACGACGAACACTTTTGCCGCCAGTTACTGTTGAAGCAATGAAGTTGATTAAATTTTCAATAAAGAATGATTTGTGAAATATGTAGTCATGTTGACTATGCTACGCCACCAATGACCCACAGTTGCGTATATCTTAACTCACTCGGTATATTTGGCTTTCGGGTCTAAATCAGGCTTCAAAAATACATGTTGGGCTCAGTTCCGGCTTGTGATTTTGGACTCGGGCCGAGTTTGGTCTCTAAAATGACGCCCTCTAACAACGTTGGTTACGCACCTCTTCTTAGAGAATGCCAAGCATTGTAATGGTGTTTATTTAATGAAGTGCATAATTTTTGCAGCTATGGGGCGTTTTCACGAAGCCCTTAGCTCATTTTTTCCAAAACCAATCCTTGCCGTTGATTTTATCTGCAAAATTTTGAAAGTACAGTAATGAAGAGAAACAAATTTATTTCAAATTGCGGAAGTTCTTTCCACCAACTATTTACACGATGGGAATATTTGTATGTGAAAAGCCACATAACAAAAAAATCTATTTTCTGCGTTGTACAGTTGGTTTCGAATTTTGCAGGTATCAGAAGACGAGACCTGTTCGACGAATTTCGATTCCAACCATGAAAAAGTATCGCAACCAGTACAACGACCGTGCCCGAGAAGGTTTTCGATACTGGCCTCTTCCCCGACCAAAGCCCACCACTTGTGAGTATAGGCTGCAAAAAGTTCTGAGATCCGTCAATTTCCTTGCGTAGAAAGAATGATTTTTACCAACGCAATCATAACTGTCCATAACCTGTTGGTCGACATTAATAAGGCACGCTTATTGTCTTCCAGATGCTATAAAGACGAGCTTTACGGTATCCTTCAAATACTTATTTTGTGGGATTCGATCAAGGAAGTTACTGTCGCTGTTATTTCAGCGAAAGGCATTTCAATCAGTTTTCTTAGGTTTGTTCGTTTCTGGAAAAATTGCGAGGTTGAAAAATTCAGAAATGCGTTTGAAAAGGAGTTTGCATTTGTTACGAGCTCCTCGCACTGCACGCTACGTGCACCATACAAAGTCGTGGGAAAACTGTTCAACAAGGTTTGACAACAATGGCTTACAGTAGATATGACGGTTTCACCGAGAATAAGCGTTTCGAGCATGGTTTTATCATGGAACTATACTGTAGGTATGTGCGTTGTAGGCGTTTTTTTATGAAGCATCAACCTCATTCATCAGCATGTACCAAGCAAACCCTGGAAACAGGACAAACATATCACCGCAAGCTGTGGTCCATCATTTTCCAGAACAGACGGCGTTTCGCGCGTATTCTTAAATGTATAAAAATACAAACATTAAAGTTTTTGCCTAAACATGCAAATGAAATCAGAATAAAAGAATACCAGAATTGGTCTGCTGAGGTGAAAATGTGTTTTTTAGTAAAAATTTACAAATCAGTGAGCGACCCGTAGTGTTTCCCATGAAACCAGGAGCTGCTGCAGACACTGCATTTGTTGTCGCAGTTACACCAAGGTAACCTTAGCGCATGCTCTACATGTCAATTAGATTTTAGGCTATTACAAGCAATTTCATGAAAGTTCTTTTCTGCTTCGTAAAAAAAACATACTTCGTAAAAAGACGTTTGCAACACACATATCTATATTTCCATGGCAACACCATGTCCGAAACGCCTTTTTTTCGGTGAAATCATCGTATTGCAGCGGTTAAAATAAAAATAGGAAAGTTTCTACATTATGTTGCTCCGGATCGTAGGAAGCTGTTGGGTTCGATTGCCTGACGCTTTATCAACAATGCGCAACGGGGGTTACGCTTCATTACCAGTGAGGGGTGGGGTGATATTTACTCTCCGGGCTGATCGTTGCCCCTCTTTTTCTTCAAAAGCAACATTTGTTCGAAAAAACGCTCTTTCACTGCAGGGGCGCAGCCAGGATTTTTCTAAGGGGGGGGGCTGAAGTTATGGAAGCAAAAGCCTTGAAAAGGAAAAATTGCTTGTGAT
>JGI24021J15306_10010252_pt1 | contig 11617 bp, 6 predicted proteins | sample Ectturendosymbi1_FD_15306 | JGI IMG/M metagenome (IMG submission 15306)
GACATATTGAGAGCAACAAATGGAGCACATGTTGAAGTCTATCAATAGCATGAAAAAGCAAATTCTTGAAATATGGCTATTATTTAAACTACTCCAACTTTTTTAATTTTAAACTTTAATAAACAAACTTCACTTTGCAAAAAACTGTATGATTTTATCTATTTCAGTTACTTCGCAATTACATTTTGAAATGTGTGCAGGACTTTATGGACACCCTGTACTTCATTTGTTTTTTTTTGCTGTCTTGATAGTAACTTTTTTCAGTTACCAGATCTTGTCTTTTGCAATGATTTAAACAAATTTGCCTTTGCTAAACAAAGTTTTGTAAGATTTACAACTTTAAACTTGCTTTCTTTGTTAATTCATCTTATGTTCAAATACTTTTAACCCATTGGTCCATATCACACAAGTTGAACATAGTAGTTTATGCAAAAAGCATTTGAGCTAGTGGTGTGCAAATTGCTACCCATGGCCTAATTTTACCCACGAAGCCAAAGCATTGGTCTGCAAAGGTTTTTTAAATGTAACATGCATTAGCTCAAAGTGACCTACAAAATAAAGACCATTGTGCACATTTGCAATTCTAGCTCCATGTGAAATTAGGTGATTTATAGTAGTGTGTTCATGATATACAATTTGTATTGATGAAGATTTTTGGAACATATTTGGATTCTATGCACTAACGCTTTTAGGCCCATATTCTCCAAATACCGGCATTAATAAAATTAATATTTTTTGGCCCATATTCTCTAAATATATTCTCTAAATACCGGCATTAATAAAATTTAAATGAATTTAACACTTTCATTACCGGATGGATTCCCACAGCGATATTTACTGTTACTGGGTGGTTTTAGTGGGAAATTCAAAGCACAGAAGGTGTATATTTTGTTGCAACCTCTCCAGTGGTGTTGCGTTGATTGTGTGATTTACCACGAGCAGGATGTGCGCGAAGAACAAAAATATATATATGTGGCGCGAACAAGCAATAATAGAGTGACAACCCAGGTTCGAATCCTGGTAAACAGCACTATTTTGTTGACGTGTCTCTCACTGTAACACACAAGCACTGGTTCCAGTCCGTACGTACTTGTCCATATAGTAGGGCCACTGGCCACAACAACTGCTAGGCGTTTTCCACCTGTAGGCTAAAGTGGTGAACATGCTACACGTTTTGTTGCCTTTACACTAATCAATTGCCAACACATCAAATCATTTATAAAATAGTTTAGGTTACATACAACTGCAACAAGCCTGCACCTACTGGTGGCATTATTTTGGCAAAACTTTCACTTCACTGGAAGCATTTTTGATACCATAAAAGCAGATAACACTGGCATTGATCGGTTAAACTTTACCAACATGCCTATATGTTGTGTACTTACATAAATGTTTGCAATACAATCTTTCACGCTTTCAGAGCGTTTGGCAGCACATCAAAACACTTCCATCGCACAAAATCGCAGTCACTGCTGTATACTCCTGGTTCCGCCTAGGTGGACCAACTCAAGAGAACCAGGATTTCAAAAAGCCTTTGAACCACAGTGACTTTAGAATCTCATTGCAAGACCAGTTAATTTTTAAAGTCAGTCTTGGACCATAATTTCAAACCATTTCCTAGCGAAAAACATTACAACCAGTTCCCCAAACAACATTTTCAGTAAAAACGTATATTTATGCTGGCCAAGAAACAGCCCATGTTTGTCAATATGGAGATTTACATATGACGAGCCTCAAAGTGTTAATCAAATGCTCAAAATTAATTGTTTGAATTGGATCTGTTCCAAGTATTCAAAAAGCTATAAAACACAATATTATTTATCTAGGACTGAAAACTTACTTGGGTTTGGTTGGTCAGCTGCTTGGAACATTGATGAAGCTTCTACAATGATTTCATACTTTTTATTTTTAATCACCTCAGAAAGCATGATTTTTATAAAGTACACATGTTGAATACTAAGTAGAGTGCCAATCTCATTGTTATTCAATAATCTCATTGTTATTCATTTAATGAGGTATTGTTTGCCTACCCTTAGTTAGCATAATGTTCACATTCACAGAAAGCTGTTGCATTGGTAATTGATCAAGAGTATGACTCTTATTTATATTGTTCCAGCATCAATGTATCAACATCCATGGATGAAACTCCCTGATTCATCCATATAAGATGTGTAAACTTTTGTAGCATTCAAACATGCGTACCCTTGACCCTGAATCAAAATCTGCAACTAGTTTTCAAGAGAATGATCAAAATACAGAAAAACCTGCAATTGCAAAGCAGCAAGTTGAAGTCATCCGAACAATTTCTCAGCACAATCCAAATGATCCATATATGGATTTGGCAAAGAAGTCTTTAACAATTATTCCTCAAGAGCTTTTTGTTCTGTCACAGCTACAGGTATGGTCCATAATTAATTGTATGTTGGCTGTTTCATTTGCTAAAAGATGCTTTTTGTTTTGTCATGCATTTAGTACATTTTACTAATACACTAAACACCTGTTTACTATTATATAGGCAGGGTTTTTTAAGGTGTTTTAGAATTTCAGATCGGTCCCTAGAATCAGAGAAAATTATCATCGAGTCCCTAAAATCAGAGAAAATCGGGTACCTGCAGATCCATACCAGGTACCTAACATTTTCCTTAAAAAAAAACCTGATATAGGTAATAAGGATTCACATAGTTGTCTCATGCTAGCAACAAATGTCTGGAGATAAAAAGTTTGCCAAAAAGAGAAAACACTAACATCCTTGTGTTTGACTTGCATGCTGAACTAAGTTTGCCATTAGTTCATATACACATAAATTTTACTTAAATACATGCCTTTGTTATACTTTTAAATTTCCAAGTTCCTCATGACCCCAAGATTTATTAACTAAACCTTGAACAACAGATTAGTGTTTTTGTTCTTTCATACTTAACACATTTGTTCCTTTTCAAGTACCTGTACTTGGAAGAAAATAATGTGCAAGTGTTGCAAGAAAATTTTTTTGATCTTCTTCCCTCACTTCAGTGGCTGGATCTAAGAAATAACAAGCTTACTTCAATACCAACATCAATTGGACGACACCAGTAAGCTTTGTGCAATTTTACAACACGTAGCATTTTTTTAAAACTCATTATTTGATGGAAAAGTTGATAAGAATTTAAGAAAAAGCATCAGAACTGCTACTGTGATTGATTTAATGATTAGCAACAGGTTGCTTCGTGAATGAATGCCTTTTGTGCCCTTTGTCTTGTTTCAGAAACATTTATCTCATCTTGACCAATAGGTTCATGTTCACTACAGCACTCAATAATAAACAAAACATTAACAATTCACAGAATATAGTTCAGAGGAGACATGGACAAACTAAGACTCATTAATATTTTCTATTCAGCCTACTAAATCTGCCTGCCTGCATTATCTTAGTAAAGCCAGGTTGATTTTTTTATCTCATTTTAGTTTTCACAAAAAATCAATCCATCTGTTCCTGATGCATTCCATGAGTCAAAAAGTTTGCCCATCTTCAGCTTAGCGAAAAAGCAAAATTATGTTTCAAATTGTTTGTAGGGCATAATTGAATCACATGCAAATTAACTTGATATCATAAATAGTTCTACTGTTTATGATAGAAAGCTAGTCGCCAAGCTATAGCAAAACAGAACTGCTATCAATATTTATGAAATAATAGCAGCTTGCTAATTTTAGAGAAAGCTAGAAGCCAAGCTCAAGCTGTAGATAGGAAATGAAATCACATTAAAGCATATGTTAAGGCTACCTGAAAATTGAAAGTTCAATTTTGTCATCTTCGAGTTGCCTCTATAAAGCATGCATTTAATCTAATCGTCTTTTGCACAGAAATTTGCACATATTTAGTATAATTGAAAAACCAATCCATTATATGTCAATGTGTTGTTTAGGAGATTTAACCTACATTTTGTGTGCTTGTATTGTTGCGAAAAGAAAAGCCCAAGCGGCATGTGCACAAAGCTTCACACTGTCACAGCAAGCAACAATAGAGTTCACATGCCATGATCACTCTGTTATTGCTTGTTCGCACCACATATATATATTGTTATTCTTCGCGCACATCCCATTCGTGGTGAATCGCACATTTAAACGCAACACCAATGGAGAGGTTGCAACAGTATCAATTAACTGACGACCATTTCAGGTACTATAGAACTGTCTACACATGATAGTGAAATATATCCACTTTTTAAATTATATCTGTTTATGATAGACATCACAATCCTGTCAGTGGAATGAACTAAAATTTTGTCACACATTTTGGGTAATTTTTGTGATAAAAGATCCTGTTCATTTGAAGTGCAACTGATTTCTCATCAAATATATTGTTACAGTCAAAAATATTGCTGTTTCGTTAAACATTCTTTTTTGCCAACTAACGAATTATTTTTCCTTTAGGTGGATATTTTTTCACACAGAACTTACCAAAACTGATCTCAGTACCTATGTAAAGAGTTGACAAGTCATCATAAACTTTTGTTGTGGTTTTTGGGTTTGATGTTAGTTGGAAGCGATGTGTTGATCATCGCAAGTTTCTTCCTACTCGTATTGAATGTTTGGATTACTATCAAATATACCTACTGTACGTATTGCAGGTGCATCAAGCACCTTCTTCTCGAGGGAAATAAACTTACCCATCTTCCAGCACAGATGGGAATGACCAAATCTTTAAGTGGTTAGTACAAAGTGGCATCAGAATGAGAAATTTATTGTTTGCATCTAGTCCTCACATAGACCAATTTTTCTGAAACAGAACTTTTTCATCAGGTCTGAATTTGCGTGGCAACCCGCTTATGTCTCCTCCACAACACATTGTGGATCAAGGAGTTTACGTCATCCTGTCTTATTTGTATCAAGAGCTTCAAAACCGAACAAGGCCAAGCAATGAAGAAGGTACATGATGCCCTTAACGAATGCCGAATATAGTCTTTTCTGCTCGCGTGTTTGGCTGCTGCGATGTCGTTTTTGTTGTGCGCTGTATTTATTTCACGAGAGGAGTTTATTTCGTAATTTTTGTTATGATCAGAAGTCACATATATACTAAGCATTTCAAAGGTTTCGTCTGCTGTTCATAATTTTTCACAAAAATACTAGCTCTATACAACTTTGAAATGGTTGATTCATAACAATTCAGCATGAAAACTTAATAATATATGATATATTTTCTGTTTGTATGTTGTAGTGAAAAAATTGCTTTGCAATTCTTTTACTTGTAGTGTACAAAACATTTTGCCTTCAATACGAACCGTTCTTGTGTAAAGATTCCAGTTTGAAGGATTTTTTTGCTGCTAATACAAGCGTGCACAGTTGAATGAATTTAGCGAATGAAGTATGAAATCACTTGTTTTAGGAAATAAAAATTAAAGAGTTTGGTAATGTTTCCTTCAAAACTACAGTTGCAGTTGTACGCGACGGGCAATTCTATTGTACCCAAACGTCTTTTTTTCCTCTCGTTTTGTCTGTTTTTATCAAATGGGTTGTGCAGACAGTGTGTGTGTTTGTACTGTGGACTTCGTGTCTGCTTGCAAATTAAATTAAATTTTCAGCTGCTGGTCCAGGCAGGGAACGCTCGAAATTTGACCGATTCAAAATGCGATCAGCGCCCTCGGCAAAAGACGCATTTCGTGCCGACTTTCGCAAAAAAATTAACGATGGAAAATTTCACCAGCTGACGGTGTTGATGCTTCACTAACATTTGTCTTGCTTCTTTAGATGCGCCGACCGTTGACAAGTTAAATCTTGAAGATGACGCTGCATCCACCAGCGATGAAGAGTTGCTTACCGATGCAGTGAATGTCACGGAAAGGAACATTCCTTCTCCCATGAGCGACGACCTCGAGCTTGTCGTAGGATGTTCTCTTGTATCGTTGCTAATTTGTGTCACAAATTGTTGTTCGCAGTCACACTTCATTGTTGTTGTGCTAATATTTGTTTCTTTGTTGGGCTTATATGTAAGAAAGCGTTAAGCAACGTCTGCGAAAAAATCATCATCAGCTCTGCGGAAAAAATTGCTTTCACTGACTACATTCTAAGTCATTTCGACAATCTTTAAAAATGGAAATGTTGGGGCTAAAATGAAATTTTGCTGCACAAAATGTTTTTCTAATACCCAAGCTTTGCTCTAATCATTCGCCTTCTTCGCTCCACAGAGACACGGGCCCAATCCGATTAGAGCCTCACTTCACAAAGCGCCGACGTTTCAAAATCTCAGTCGGAAGCATGCAAGTAATAGTTTGCTAACCGGGTTGAGAAACAGGTGCGTTTGTCAGACATTGTTGTCAAGAAACGTTTTGTAACCTTCAACGTATACTGTGCTTTAACGGTTGCGACATTTGCCAGCAATGCTCATAAAAGAAGCGATCAGTTTCAAACAAGCATAGATATCTTTGTTTATGCGGTAAGTGTTCTTCAAGATTCTCACAAGCAAACAATTAATTTTGGAGAGACCAATGTAAGTTGTAACTGTGATCACAGCCTGTCCTCGTTTGTCTGTGCTGGCGGGACCTATAAAACGCTTCTTTCAAGGCCGCAAATCTGAAAAAATGATTTGTAGTGGCTCGCCTATAGCTCAGACTCTGGCCATCTTCTCTAGATCCAACAGAGAGTTCTCTCTGATGGATCTGCGTCAGCAGCAGGAGGACGGTCGTCGCGAGCAGCTGCGCGCAATGAAGGAGCGACAAGCAGCACAAGCCGACCAACGGCGAAAGTTAGTGAGATCTCTTGCGAAGCCCTAGTCTTGCGCGATTGCTCGCTGCTGCTGCTTCGCCTTTGCATGCGCACACTCTGATCAAGATGCGTTCTCGGTTCGGCCTGGCATCCGGGCTTCGATTTTTCGGCGTATGTTTGCTTTTAGTTTCATCGCGGAGGCAAAATTTCGAACTGAAGCTTTGGCCACTGCATTTTTAGCGACACAGTCCATGTCAGGTAACCGCATGACAGCCATTGTGACGCAACAGTTAAACACTAAAATAACGCTTGTTGCTTCCTGAGACTGTAAAAACTTTGCTGATTAGCGCCTTTTATACCATTTAATCATTCAAAGTAATTTTGCCTCTGAAGACGTTCTTCTTGTGGAAATAACACGCTTGCCCCTAAGAATCTTTTAGATGCCGCACATTTTTCTGATACACGAATCGTTTGATTGCTTGAGACGTCATCACTTCGGTTTCTACTGAATGCATTGTTTTGCTGCTCTGTAGTTGCTGGGGTCGGTTGCATGCTGTTAACTGTAGAGAGACCGGTAGCACTTGTGTTCAGTTAAGTGTAATTGATCCTGCAGCCGCCTCCAGATTTTGCGTATTTATGCAATAGTCTGCGAGACAAAAGAAAATGAAAAGCGTGTGATGATTTTTCTGTCGCAAAATAGAATAACCTCACTTTAGTTGCTATTGAATGCGAAAAATGTGCATGTGTGCCCAGGGACGTGCCGAGGTTAGATGGCGCCCGGGGCAAGAAACAAGTTTGGCGCTCCCATGTTCGAACCTGAGGTCTTTCTGGAGCAAATGCACTGTATTGAAGAAAGCACTTGCGAGTCGCAAGTTGCGACATTATTGCGTCTTTTCGTTCGCCGGAGCATTTGTATCCCCCTTTCCCCCTCGGTACGCCCCTGTGTGGACTTGACCAATTTCTTCGATTGCTTGGTCTCTGCTTCATCTCCTGCAACCCAGCAAGTACTATCGCCCTAGTATCAATAATCTCTAACTTTTTGAACCGTTTTAGCTGAATATATCAGCAGAAATAATTCGATTTTGCTGTGCGGTAGCAAGTTTATCGACTGTGCAGACTTCCATAATTTTTTTAATGTCGATTTATTTCGATGCACACCAAGTGTACGCTTGGTATGTATCGGAATAATCGACATTCAAAAAATTATAGAAGTCAATTTGCTTCAAAATTTGCTTTGCTTGTTGTGCATCGCGGCGTTCACCCTCCAGACAGTTTTCGCTCTTCAAATAACTTTCTCGTATTCGTATGTAGCGCTTGCAGATGTACCCATATACGCTGCTGCTGTAGTTTGTGTTTGTGCCAAACTCATTAATTACGTTTCAAGCTGTTTATGTAACACGTTCTGAAACGCCGATATTTTCCATGGCAAAAATTTTCGAACGACAGTTGTTTTGTGCATTCACTCTATTCATTCCAATTTATGTTATTGGTATAAACCCTGGGCGCTTTCATGCTCCACCAGTTGATCGTGACTAACTGTGACACAGTGCTTTCATTTTTCTCTTTAAATTATTTCTTTATTCCGGAGAGTTTCCTTTTTCTGTAAGCAACATGCTAACCCGTCCGATTTAGCTAGAACTGGCTACTTTAGCAGAATGTTTTACGTCTACGTAGATGAGTATGTTCAAATGTGCCATCAACTTGCTCGTGTGACGTGTTCCTTCACCCCGTGCCATGTGTGGTTGTCTAACCGTGTCACTGTGCTGCACTGTGCCTTTTCTGTCGCGATGCTAAGTTGCGTTTTTTTATTTTATAGTGGAATCCGTAACAGGAATGAAATAAATGAAAGCACGTGCCACGAGTGAAAGCGTCACGTCAGCGAGGCTGAGTGCAGCACAGTTTAGTTGGACATCGATGGAGGCAGCCCGCCGCTCTTGTCCAGTGTTCGACGCGCCACTCATTTCGTCGGAAAAGCGTTGTCATGGCAATGTTACCAAAACAGCACAGGCTTGAAATTCGTTGCCGTCGCTGAGGATCGCGAGATGTGCTTAAAATAGTCCAACGTGTTTTGAAGCCTGCACAGCACTCGCTCCTGCAGAGATCAGCACTGGAGTGGACTTGGACTGGACTGGGACTATAACAAAACTTTTTTTGGATTTGTATTGGAACTGGACAGTAAATCGTTTCAAAAATTTAGGATCAGGGCCGGATTTGGACTGAGTTAATGGTGAAGATTTGCAGCATTTTTGTTGTTAAAACGCTGTATTTTTTGAAGTTTTTGGACTTTATTTGAGACTTGGACATCACATTCAAAAAACTTTTTGGACTATGATTGGACTTGGAATGAGTATTAAAAATTTAGGACTGGATCTGGATCGTAAAATATGACAGTCCGCTCATCTCTGACTCCACGCGAAATTGCCGCGAGCGAGCGTGGAGCGCCGAAAACTGCAGTTATCCCGTTTCGTGCGTTCTTGGCGTCGACGCAGCGCGTCTGCCACTGAGTCGACCTTGGAAAGCGGTGAATGACGGCCAACACTTTTGAACTAACCGCGGTCGCCTAGCAACCAGCCAAGACATCGCCCCGCGCAGTGTTTTTGTGGACGAAGCAATGGCGCCGATCAGGACCGGGAGGATTGTGTTTCCGACTGTTGTTATTTAACGCTGTATACACTAAACAGGAACGAAGCCGCTCTTGAAGGGTGGAGGGAGGAGACGAGAAGACGACAGCGCTTGCTGCTCAGGTCGAAGACAGGTTTGTCGTTTTACGTCAGAGGTCAATGCTTTGTTGGCGAAGGTCATGTATATGGGACCGTAACAGATCCTGGCGTACGATGCAACCAAGGAGTTTTAATAGACAATCGCCATCGATTTTCTACATTATCTGCAAGATACAATCTATCCAAAGAGGGTTATCTTGCTGGCGTAATGGTGGACGGGTAATCTGTTACCTATTGGAAGGGGCAACTTCCTAAGCGTTGTCTTCACTGTGCAAAATTCTGACAACCGCTCGTTTCTACAGGTGTTTGCGCCAGATTTGGACAATTATAATTTTTCAGCTTTTCCAATTTTGATTAGAATTGAAATTAGAGCTACTCAGTTTTCCGAAATTAAATTAGAATTACCGAATTCGCGTAAACTCGAAATTAAATTAAAATCTGAACTAAAATTACATCAAGCTGAAATCAAAGCAGATCGGAATTTATTCCGATAATTTTGAGAAATGGAAAAGATTCGTATGCCAAAATTGGCGCATTTCGCTCTGTACAATTCGAATGGGTGACTCAAAGTTAATTTCGACGGAGCCGATGTTGCTCTTATACTTTGGTACGGTAGCACTTACTAGGAACTGTTCGTCACAATGCCTTGTATTACTGTATATGTCTGGTCGAAATAATGTCATGGTGGCATGTCACTTTCATCTTTCCTTTCGCGAGGTGCATTTATGTATCATTTGCTGAATAACGGCGTTGGACAAATCAGCATTTTCGGTAAAACCGGAAATTAGATTAAAAGTAAAATTAGAGCACATAAGCATTTCAAAAATGAGATTAGATTTACCTGTGCAATTTTGGGACGGCTTTTTATCAAATTTCAGAATGTCAAGCCACCCTGAACAAACGTAAAGCCCCCCTATTGAAAACTTTCTGGCGACGATTTTGGTTATACACCGAGGTTCTACTGTATTTTGAGAAACCGTTGGATCCCATAAAATACCTTAAAAAGCAATGACTTTGCCAAAAATCAAGTTTACGTTTGAGCTTTCGTTGTGGCAACGTAGTTTCTTTTGTTTGATTCCAGATTTACGAAAGTGGATTCAACTTTGCGTAATGAAACGACGGGTTTTAAATTGGACTTTTTCATGATTGCGGATAAAATGATCCAAACCTACACATTCGGTTACGAATATTTCAGTTGCAGCACGTATTCACTGTGAAGTTTGCTGACTGCTGTTGCGTCGCAGGCTTTACAGGTGTTTTTTCACGAACTGCTGTTTTTGCGCCAGACATCAACATGAAACCTCCTCCATTCGCGACAGACGACCAGCAAGTTCTTTTTCATGCCGATGTGCGCGAGGAAGAAGTTGAGCGGGTACTTCCGAGCGAAGGCCCAGGCAGCAGGTGTGATAACTCCCGTTTGACCTTTCGTGAACCTTCAACTGTATCACGCGCGTGGTTTGAAAAAAACGTTGATTATTTGCTGCTCGTCACAATGTCGATCTTACCCTAAAAATTTGCTGATTGATTGAAACTTTTCACTTGTGTGGAAACTAGTTACTTGAATACAGATATATGCAAGTTTGAATCAATGCAAAAAGATGAAAGCAGAGCCCATTCCGTTGGTTCCTCGAAAGTTTGCAGCAAACTTACAGTCACGAGGAGTAAATCACCTTGAATTGCAACTTTTTAAGTTGCTAACTTCTCGAAAACTCGTTTGCAGTTGTCGTTGTAGTGTATAAGAAATCGACTTTTTGATATACGGATGTACAAGTGTGTTCATTTGCAGGAACAACTGTGTTCAGACTTTGCACCTGAGTTCAGCTGAAGATCAAAGCCGTGTATGACCGTTTTTCTAAACTTCGCGTTTAGGCCAAATATTTTCAATATTTATATGCTGTCAGCCAGGGCCGCAACCAGCTGAAATTTTGTGGGAAGGCGAAATGAGTGTAACTTGTTGTACCCAATAACTAAAAAACCTATGCGCGCTTTCACAACGTTTTTGAAAATTTTCTGAAGGGCAATTTCCCGGTTGCCACCTCCTGGTTGCAGGCTGTTGTTGGCACGTTTCGGAAATTTACTTCAAATTAAAGCGAACTCATCAACTCCTGAAACCTTCAGCTGATCGCCGGCCTATTTTTGTCCTGCATTTTGCTGCGAAATGTTCCCGTGAAAGGATCAGGCTCGTCGCCAGGATTTCGCAGCGGGGGGGGGGGCAAAAA
>JGI24021J15306_10010253_pt1 | contig 11617 bp, 7 predicted proteins | sample Ectturendosymbi1_FD_15306 | JGI IMG/M metagenome (IMG submission 15306)
CATGGCCCACCCAACCCCCCTTAGAACCGCCACTGTGGCGTTATCATTTCTCTGTGACGTACGTTACTCGACAATGGAGACGTTATCATGAGAATTTCCCGTTTATTTTTGCATAACGTCACAGGGCAACGATATTGCCAGCCAGAATGAAAGCAAATGGAAATTTCAGTGGCGCAAGCGTCGAACGGTTTTATTCAATCAGTCAGAATAAATAGTATGAGTAGCTCGAGTGACGCTGATGACCTGGCTCGCCTCTGTAACAGCCTTTTTGAATTTCAGGTAGTTCACCGAAACGATACGTTTTCATAGTGGTGTAGTTTTGTCTGAAATCGTGTAATTTAGACCTTCATGTGGTGAATAGGTAATGACGTCATATTTCAATGCATGTGACGTCACAGTTGCCAATTCAAAACACAAATTTTGCTATAATTTCTTTTCAACGTGCACTTGTGCCCCCCCCGCTTTGAAAAAGGTTCCGCCACCCATGCTCATTTGTCGAAATGCTGAAGGGGTATATGGTCAGAAAAAGGTTGGGAAGCCCTGATCTAAGGCTAAGCCCTGATATAAGGCCCGGCTAAGCAAACTCCAGACGAAGGTTCTTTCCATGGTTGTTCGTTGCGAAAGGACTTTTTCATGTAAAATTGCGGACATTTTTAATAACGAATGTCAATCTACACGAGTTGTGTTCGCCTTGTTTCAAATCTGCACGAGTTGCGGATTTCACGTCGTACTCGACACGCAAAGCTTCATTGCTTGCGAAGGATAGGTTCATGCTCATGATGGCCGCATTGAGACGAACTGATGCTGCAATACGGACCAGGCCTATTTTTCTCAGCATTGATCTTCTCACTCGCTACAAGTGTTGAGATTGTAGTCGCGCAAGCAATTATAAAATCAATTTAACATAAAATCGTCTGTTTTCATCTGGGCCTAATGCTGCAGCATCAATATGACCCGCCTTAACCCGACTGTTCATAATTGCAGTTTTCAAATCAGTCTTCATCAGGCCCACAAGCAGAGGGTGTGCAACCGGGCGATTGCCCCCAACGCAAATTTTCAAAAACATGTTTAGTCGTTAGGGGTACAAGTACAACACAAGTTACAATAATTTTGATCCCCACGAAAATATTTCAACAAGAAATTTTGCAATATTTTTATTTTGTTTCTGTTACGCAAATTTTGCGCCCTGGAAAACCAGGTGGTGCGATCCTGAGTTTTGTAGTTCTTTTACCAAAGCAGTTGTGGGTTTGATTCATCCGCAGTGGCAGAGTATTTCTTTGTCTGGTTTATGTTCCTCGTCACCTCATTCAACGTCTTGGTCGCTGATTGCATTTATGAAGAAGAACATATGTTTCTTCTATCAGCACCGCGCAGCAATCCGGGTGAAAGTCAGGCTGCTGTTTTGCGGTGCTGAAGAACTCGCAGAGTGAAGAGCAGGCGAAAGTTATCGACAACAACGTGTTGCTTATCTCGGTGGTATGAAGCGGGTCGGAGTACCTGAAACAGCTGGTTGGTTCCTTGTGGGGGTTTGATTCGATGACCTTGCGGTCCCTCGCCCCGTAACAATAAACTTCATGCCCGCGACAGCGGACAGACCACTCGACGACTAAAAACACGTTCTCTGCATGTGGCTAACAGCTTGATTAAGCGCACACGTCAAAATGTTCGTTGTTGGGGTCATATGAAGTTTGTTTATTTCCCTTGCCCTCAGTTCCCTGAAACATTTATGTTTCTCGGTTGGAAACAAAGGAGATGCGGACCATTATTTTTTTCGACTTCCAGGAATCGCGAAGTTGTTGAATCAAAACGTTTAGCAGAAACTTTTGCCAAACTAGAGCTGAAAAGAAGTTGGTGAAAAAAAGCTAACTACAAAATATTCAAAATCCCAGCTTGCGACGCAAGTGATGTCACAGGGATTCACAAAAACATAAGCTGCTGTGTGGAATTTTGTGGAGCAATCGATTCAGGCCAAGAAGTTAAAATGTAAATGTGCATTAAGTACGAAATCAATCAAGTAATTTCGCGTAATTCAACTGAATCTAAACTGAAAGATTGTTCGATTTCGCACGGAAAGCTGAACTAGATTGATACAGGGATTGGTGAAGCAAACGTAGTTCTACGTGATGTTGCAGGTATCTGCATCGCCTTGAACTACTGAGGCAAGCACACGAGAAAGATAGTAATCCGGGGTATTCAACTAACAAGAAAGCAACCAGCAGCAATAGAGCTAACCCGACGAGATCACTCCACTGATAAAGTACGAGGTTGCATTATTATTATGTAGGGATAAACTTGTGGTGACTATCACAGTGACTTGTTACTTGTGGTCGCCATCTACCGGTGACCATTTGTTTACATGTGGCGCTATCTTCAGGCCGCCACAGTGAGCTTTATCGCTCTGTGGTGACAAAACGGGAGCTTTCAAACCACACCAAACTGTGGGTTTTAAATCGGTCTTTGTTCCGGTATCCGGATCTGGACAACTGCCACCAAGGACAATCGCCATCCAGGACAACTGCCACCATAGGACGATTGCCACCAAGGACACCTATTGATGGCTGTAGTCCTAGAACCCTTTGCTCCGACCCTCACATATGGTAATAAATCTTGGGTCAAACCCAGTGGGTCATGACTGTAAGAATGTTTTCTCGAGAACAAGTGTCACAGATAAGATTTTTGCGGAGTTTACGGCGGGACACCGCGAAGAAATGCGCGGGTGTTAAATGGATGTAACTCCGATTGTCGAGACTGATCTCAGCTGTATTGGTTCGACTTACCTCGCCAAACCTTCCTGGGAGATTTTGGTCACATTCCAAAATGCCCAAGGAAGGTTTGACGAGGAAAGTCCTGCTGGTCACTCCCATGGGAAAGCGGCCCAGAGGTCAACCAAAGACCAGGTAACGTGGTGACATCTCCGAAATTGCTTGGTACCGTCCTGGTGAAAAACTAGCGGAGCTATCTGAGATGACTGAAAACGTGAAGCATTCGAGTATTTCTTGGTCTGCTGTCGCTACGACCTTCTCCAGACGAAAAACGGGTATGCAAATTAATAAGAATATCTTCTGCACCATTATGAACTTCAGAAACTGCACTAATTTACGAAATAGCTCGTTGGTAACCTAACTCCATCTCAAAAGGTTGCGGTCTAAGAATGACGTTTCGCGTTTCGCGAATGAAGGGAAAGTGACGTAAGACCCCAGCAAAAGAGGAAATCAAATCATAACACTGAAAACTCCAATCACGACTTAGCACCGGTGCCAAGGTTTCTGAGTTATGAGTGAAGCGTCGGCAGCTTGTCATTGCGTACTATGCAGCAGCAGACACCGAAAAACTCCTTAGACATTTGCTGGTAGACATGGAACCATAGCTGTCAAGGTACGAATGTTGGGGATGCGATATATTTTTGTCCGAAAAAAGGCGCTAAGTTGCGCCAACGAAGAAAAAACAGAAGTAGCATTTGCAGTATATCCAACCCGATGGCAACCGGGCAATTGCACCCCCCGAAATTATCAAAATCAAACCAAATAGTGCAATAAGTTACAATTATTTTCCTCCCCAAAAATAACAACTAGTTGTGGACCTAGGGTCAGCGCTCAATTCTTGTGAGGACACACAAGTAGCATAACACTTTTTTAAGAGTGTAGACATGTTCAAGCTGAACATTTGTTAAATCGCCAACAGCGTAAAAGCGCTTGCAATTAATTTCTTACACCCACTGTACTGGCTCTCAAAATCTATCACTGAATTTCTGCGATGAATACGTTAATCTGTCACATATACAGTAAGAGGAATTTTGAACTTTTCAAATTTTTTTGCGAACTTGTATGGTGCAAGGGTGAGGCCTCATCTTCAAGTCCTACGACGATGGATTAAACCAGGGGTGAAAAAATCACTCGCGCCGTGCGACTAATTGGGAGTGCCCGAACGTTTTTTTGTGCATTTTATACTTCATGCACGTGTGTGCACTACTAAAAATTTCTGCGCGCTACTAACATCCACAAAATTTTGCAGTCCTAAATTAAAACATTTGGTGAAATCACACATTTTCTGCCCAGCAACACAACAGAATCTAGCGTTGATGAATATTTTATTCAAGGGTGAAACGCAGTGCCAATCCTCTACCTTAAAAATCGACCATTTAGGAGCTGATGAACGCCCAATTTGAGGTGGCGACTTTATGTTGACAATAATCATTAAAAATATTTGAAGACATCGCTATTTGCTTATTTTCACGCGGCACGGTGAAAAAATATGCTTTTGCGACAACGAAACATCATTAAGGAACTATACCGAAGTGAATAGGCGAACAGCTGAACAACTCATGCCAGCAGCTTTTGTCGCCATTGTCTTAGACAGAGAACTAAGACGACATTCGAAGGTTGTTTTATCATTTACTGGAGTTCATGGGTAAAAAGGGTGCCGCATAAGTAAGCGCATGTCAAAATAACCGGGTTGGTTTCAACTTTAACAACCGTAAAACAAATTAATTAAAAGCCAGTGGCATGACGAATGCCTTTTCGATAGCATATTTTAAACAGCGGCCATTTCTGCTATGTGCCTTATCCAGGCAAGAAGCTAAACAGGCTTAACGCACTAGAAACTGCAACTACCTTTTCTCGATGCTGCTGAAAACAACGTCCACTTCGCAGTCACGAGAGATAGGGAACTCGACTTTGTCTGCAGCAAACTCGTGGAAAGTTCCCAACGATTTTCTTGTAAGCCGAAGGATGATACCCGTTATATTCTTTCGCCGTCACACAAANTTGCATTAAGCGAGTTTGAAGCCTTCACGTCCTAACTGGTCGTAACCAGACAACACTTCAAGTCCATGGATCTAGCACCAACGTACAATCATTAATTGGTTTAAGCTGTGTCAGGCGCATTCTACCAAGTCTGCAAAGCATACAACAGGCAAACAGCGTTTATCAAACTGGTCTACTTGCTGCACGCACAAGATCTTAACACGCGCACATAGGGTATCGTTATTTCTATGTATATACAAGAACGAATTGCACGATAACAGCAAACAGACCTCCGCCAAGAAGGCTCGCTGCCAAACTTATCATCAAACAGCGTCAAATACCGAACACTCCAACAATGTTTTATAGCTGAGTGGTGACGTAACTTGCCATCAAAAATATTCAGAGATGTTGATACAGTCACGTCATGAGTTGATCCTTCCACGGGTAAAAGTTCTTACAACAAAGCAATCTTCCTTGCATCGTTTTTTCAGACAGCACCGGCAAATTCAAGAGCAGTGTTATGTCTTCAGAAAAGATGTTTGAAGGCAATTTAATATATTTCGCTCACGGCACAAACTTTGACGCAAAAATGAAACGTATTATGTTACGAACTTAGCAGCTGAACACATAACCATTCAGGTCAAAGTAAAAACACAAACGTAACTTTCAAGTATAGATTCAACGCAGTACACGTAAGATAGGACGTTTTCTTTATACCACCGTAGCCAGCCCAAAATTCTTGATTTTATGTTAGCAACAGTATTTTGTATGGGATACCGCCTCTCAAATCACAAAATGACTAGATATTCTAAAAATTTGGGGGGGGTCATGGCCTCCCCTGGCTACGCCTATGACCGTAGCTAATATACTGTGCAAGTGAAAGCGGTACCAGGCAATTGTTCGACTAAGACCTGGTTGTCGACTTAGACCTTGGAGGGAACTTGAACAAAACAAGCAGTTATCGTTTCCTGACTCAAATGACAGGAGACAATGTAACTGTTGGTAATGAGCTGAGCAGACTGTTCGAACGGAACTACGGCGCTGTTTGAGTTTTGTTTCATACATCGCCGCGCTTTCTGGAATGTTATAACCAAAAGATTACAGACATCAGTCATTTTTTTTTACTTTGATGTAGCTTGAAATAGCGAGTAGCGACTTGAAACCCGATTTGTGATCCTGACACATTTTTACCAAATCGTGAATTTTATAAAATTGCTGCTTTTTATCGAACAGATCGAGTTACTGAAGAGCAAAATCTTTTTACAATGTATGTTGTCAGTGTCTGATTTCCCATACATGTTTATCTCGGTTCCCAGAAAGTTTGCACTGCCTTAATTTAGTTTCAGTACCTTGCTACTTCCGCATACACTGTGACACAAACATTCTCGAAAAAACTATCCACAGACGCAGAGCTCCTGCGAAAGAGGAAGTGTTTTAAAGTTTTTATTCTTGCTTAGTGATGTCACTAGAATGGATCTGCCGATAACTAAGTCCCATATCGAACATTGCAATGACGCTTGTAAATAACAGCAACATTTAAAATAACAACAGGGCCTACTATCACCATCACACTGCTACGAGAGTGAATGCTTGGAACACCAACAGGTTTAACCAAAGACTTGGTTGTTTACGTTTGGAAATGTCGTCATAAGCGAATGGGAATACAGCACGGTCAAGCGTAATTCGTCGAGGTGGTTTAAACCAGGAGTTCCCAACCTGGGGTACATTCAAAGTTAGCAGTACAAGGGAAAAATATATTCATATATTATTTGTTTCCTAATTTTTTCAGATATACCAGTGAAAATTATTTTCAAAAATCATTATCTGCTTATTGTTAAATATATCTATGATTAGTCTTATTGTTAAATATATCTATAATATGATAAAATATTTGTGAAAACGTCGACCAATTTTCAATAGAACGTACGTCTAGATAAATTCATACAAAAATTCTGTCATTTTACTCAGCCTTTTTGCCGTAAAAAATGTTAGGGGTACATGCTCAGTCTGTTGAAGTCCTGAAAGGGTACATGGTCAGAGAAAGGTTGGGAATCCTTGGTTCAAACAAACACTTTGAGCTGCACTACATGGTCTATTTTTCAAACTTTAGACCATAACATGTCAGTCCGTCACGCACCATCGCACAAGAGAAGATTATTTTTTAAATCTGAAGGCATTGAACGTTTTGCACAAGAGAGCTCCAATGAAAAGCTTCCCAATCGCTGAAAAGAGCGCCAGCAGGTACACCCGCCTCTGTGCTTCGATCTCACTTGAGCAGAGACCACTTGATCTGTTCTCGGGCTGACTGGAAAACCTGCTGGATGGTCTGCTCGGTCAGCGGGATGTCGTCGCCTCGCGTAACGATCTGGTCGAGAACGGTCTGTCCGTCCACCTGCATAATAACTCCGCCGTCGACGATTTCGTCCACGATCAGAAAGACGCTGTCGATGTTACGCAACAGGATCCGCTTCTCCACATTCTTCCGCAGCAGAAAGTTGACCGCGTCGTACAAGCAGTTCAAGACCGACATCAGCATCAGCTCGTTCTCCTGCGTGCTGCCAACGACGTAGAAGAACAGATCCACATTGCCTTTGTACACAACGGTGAAGCCGTCGAGCAGGGCGATTTCTGAATCGGACTTGTGCGTCTTGTTGAATACGTTCTTTTCGAAGGTGCGCTGTTCTCTGACGGTAGCGTAGGTGTCGTCGTAATATTTAGCAAGCAGGCGTTCTCCATCGTTGTCAAGTATAATGATAGCTTTGATTGTGTACAACGACGGTTCTAAAGGCCCTTCCATTGCTTTCAATTGCCTAAGCCTATTTCTGTTAAAAGAAAATCAATGGTAAGTTCAATTGCGTTTTAACAACATTAGAACTTAGCGGAGTTAATCTTTGTTTGTCCAGAGTCAAGACCATCACGACAAACGAAATACCTAACTCGACGTGCGTGGTGCAGGCCCGTAGCCAGGTTAGAAGGTTTGTGGGGCAAGATTTTTGTTTTTATTACATGTGAAAAACAACTTTTTCTGGGCACAACAAAATCTGGGGTGAACACAAAATTCTGGGGTCCTTGCCTCCAAATTCGCCCCGTGGCTACAGGCCTGGCATGGTGTACACCCGAGACGTCGATTACTAATTGAGCTTGAGCAAAACTTACAATCCATTTTAAACCTGACTTACACATTTTTGCAACAAGCATTTGATATGCATCATGGAACATGACGAATCCTCATTCCTAAGATTTTAGGACTGGGGCGGCATAGTGTTACATGAAATCGATTTCCTATTAAAAGTATTTGCTTGATAGATTCCCTTGTTTGTTGTACCCTTGTGAAGACTAGTAACTTGAATACAGATATGTGCAAGTTTGAATCATCACAAAAGTGAAAGCTGAGCCCAGTTGGCTGATTCCTCAATAGCTTACAGCAAATCTAGGGCTTGTAACTGAAATGGCAAAATTTAGTTAAGCATTGCCTGCTGTCTGAATGCCTAACCACCTGATATATTGCAAATGGTCAGGCAATCTAGAGTAAGAGACGATTTGTACAGAGCTGCTACTAAACTTTAATGAACTGCAAGCAGCTAAAACCAATAGTATATCAACAAATGGTATGGATCTGGATTTGCTATGTAAGTATCTGGCTCAAATCCAACTCCTCAGAAAAGTCCAGCTCCTTGCTGGAGCAACAAGTGTGCAAAGCTTCACACTGTGGCAGCAAGCAGCTATAGAGATCACCCGATGAGATCACTCTCGTTGCCACCATTAGCAAGTACAATCAACTGTTCACCAGTTTCAAAAGCATTGTTAGAGGTCACTCACTGAGATCACTCTATTGTGATCGCTCTTTATATCCACTAGTTTTCATGTTCAACTGCTCACATGTTAGTAGTATCAGCAGATATTAAATGCCAGACCAGGATCACTCTATTATTGCATGCTCACGCCACATATATATGGTGGTTATTCTTCATGCACATCCCTTTTGTGGTGAATCGCACATTCAACGTCATGCTAATTGTGAGGTTGCAACACTTTCAGCTCCAAGTGCCTGTTTCACCTAGGAGTCATTTTAGCAAAACTATAATACATAGGACATGTCCTTATCAGTATTCCAAGTCAAAAATCAGTGTTTGAAATTAGTTACCCTATCAACATCCACCTTTACATATTATGACCTGTTAGTATATATTGTTGCGATTGGAAAGCCTTATATATTGGAAATGTATGGGGAGCGTTCGAGTAAAGTGAGTCAGAGCAGTGAGTGTGATGTGTCAATATAGAAACAGGTTCTACTCGAACGCAGGCCATATCAGATGCATCAGAAAAGGAAGTAACATCACGAAACCAGACACATGCACTCAAAAATGCATAGGACGCATGCCGTGTGCATACAGCTTAATTTTTTTTGGTTAAATTTTCAATCGATCTATTGCATTTGTTAAACCAAATTGCAAGTATGTTTAAGTTGTAGCATTCAGTTTTGCACTTGCAAAAGGTAAGTGCTAATGCAATGGGAGGGTATATATATAACATTTGAATAGCACATTCATTCAAACTATTTTATCACTTGGTCACTCTTATCAAGTTAGTAAAAGTGATAAACTAGTTTAATTCCACGTGCTCATGAAATATTTCAAACTATTCTGGTCACTTTGCTGCTTGCATAAAAAAACAGCCAAATGGTGCAGTGCCTTGAGCATGTGATTCAAAAGCTTGTAAGGTGGGTTTGACTCCAAGCAAGGTCATGCTTGAGAATTGAATAATAATTGATAGTACGTTAGCAACATGGGATCTGCTTCAAACATACTTTCCACAAGTTGCGATGCCTGATTTGAACAGATGTCAGAACAAATGCAGCAGTGATGTAGGCTTGTTGCTAACTGAGAATATATATCTTGGATGAGAAGTACTTCACCATGCCAAAGCAAAAATATTAAATTTCCACTGTCACTCACAAACAAAACTGGTAGTTGTTAATAACTTCAGAGCTGTATAATGCCTAAGTCTGACGGAATAATAAACTGCACAAATTTTAATCGGCCATTCAAATAAAAAACTAACCACAACCATGTAAACTGTAAAAAATAGCTTGTAACTACAACCACAAAAACTCTGTAGTTGCCACATATATATGCAATTTGCACACATTGACTTCTACTATGAAAACATGAAAAAACACTGGCATTGCTGAGAATGATATTTCAGTAGCTGGAACTGTACAATTATGTTACAAAGGCTACTGTAATAAACATGAAAAACAGTGACTGACACTACTATGACTGATGTTGCAGTAACAGGTACTATACACTGATGCTATGCCTGGTGCTGTAATAGCTGTCTAATTGGTGTTAGTTTTTGCTTTTTGGCTTCAGTGATAACAGCAAGGTTAATCAAATAGAAAAGCACCCAAAAAGCAGCATAACTAAAACAATCTGCTATAACTGATAAATCTGAAACTAACACAGAGTTATTTTTGAAAACATAACTCAAGATGAAATCACATCAAATGCTAAAAACTCATCAGGGTCTGGAGGACCAACACAGATTGACATGGAAACTGGGAGAGAAATGATTTCTTCGAAATCATATGGCACTCATTCACAAAAGCTAGCTGACAAAATTGCCACCCTGGCCAGGCGTTTCACTACAATCACCATTCCACATGGTTACATATCAACTCTTCTCGCATGCAGACTTGTTCCACTCAAGAAAAAAGACAAGGGCATTAGGCCAGTATGTGTTGATGAATACCTACAACAAATCATTGGTATAACAATCACAAGACTGCTAAAGGAAGACATCATGCATGCAGCAGGAACACTACAGACATGTGCAGGACTATAATCAGGTATAGAAGCAGCAATACATGCTGTAACGAAAAGTTACAAAGAGGAAAACAGTAAATGGTTGATGTTAGTGGATGCACACAATGCATTCAACAAACTCAACAGAAAAGTCAGTTTAGAAAACAACAAAAGACTATGCTCCCTCATTTGCACATACTTACACAACAGCTACAACACACCGAAAATGCTATATGTGGAAAACAGGAACCACATATACATGGTCACAGTGTCACAGGGGGGTGTGACACAAGGTGGCAATGCAGCAATGGCAATGTATGCCTTGTCCACACAGCCGTTGACACAAGCACTAAGTAATGAAATTGCAAATGATAAAGTCAAACAGGTATGTTATGCAGTAGAGTTCTGCACTGGTTGAAATTTTTTGTTTGCTCCCGCCCCGCAAAATTTAAACCCGCCCCACAACCGCATGAATTTGAGAAATCTTGCCTGCTCCGGCAGGCTGAGTCTAACAACCAACAAAATCAAGCCAGTTATTGTTTTCATTGGCAAACAAACCAAAACTGTTCCACAGATATGATCTTTGGCAGTCAACAGATTTGAGGTGATAAAAAGCACATTTTGGTTCAGTTGCGAATAGCTGTGCATTAACACATCAAGCGCCGGTTGTCTGGAAGTTGCCCAACCGTAGACCACTGGCGCACAATGTATTTGTGGACCGGTGTACGATATACTCGTACTTCACTTCAAATGCCAACTGTTGAGTGCTGGGTCGTATGTTTTCCTCTATAAAGAATGAACATTTTGTACAAGTCTCTAGCAACCGGAAACATATATGCATAATGTGATTTGACGTACGGTGTGGTCCAGAGAGCATTTTAAACCAACCGTAGTTTATTTTGTCTACAGCCACGGTGGTTTTGCCTGCAGTCACACACGTGTTTCGCCAAGTGTAGATATTAGATCGGCCTGCGGTAACCATGTGGCTGATTGTCTCGTCACATTGCATTTCATTGGGAGTGGTTTCTAATGTAATGTGGATAAACAATCACTCAGAAATTTTCTTACTGA